>ERZ761602.376-NODE-376-length-100158-cov-26.504121_pt1 | contig 100158 bp, 83 predicted proteins | sample MGYA00512165_ERZ761602 | MGnify/ENA primary metagenome ERZ761602 (study PRJEB28899, sample SAMN02445085) | bioreactor sludge metagenome | biome: EBPR sludge; isolation source: Thorneside wastewater treatment plant | place: Australia: Brisbane, Thorneside...
AGCTTTACAGACTTCCTCAAAAGCTTTACAGACTCCCTCAAAAGCTTTACAGACTTCCTCAAAAGCTTTACAGACTTCCTCAAAAGCTTTACAGACTCCCTCAAAAGCTTTACAGACTCCCTCAAAAGCTTTACAGACTTCCTCAAAAGTATTACAGACCTCTTCAAAAGCTTGGCGGACTCCCTCAAAAGCTTTACAGACCTCTTCAAAAGCTTGGCGGACTACTTCAAAAGCATGGCGGACTTCCTCAAAAGTATTACAGACCTCTTCAAATGCATGGCGGACTTCCTCAAAAGCTTGGCGGACTGCACTTGTATAGCTTAAAACACAGTATTTAATACAAAAAACATTCTCAAAATATGTTTATATGGATTTCAAAATGGTCAAAATACCCTAAAAACCCTTCGATAATTCCAAAAAATTATGAAAAAGAGGTTTCATAGACCTCAAAACCCATTTCTATGCATCCGAAATTTGTTCCATACACCATAAAACATAGTCTGCATATCATCAAACATAGTCTGCATATCATCAAACATAGTTCGTATATCATCAAACATAGTCTGCATATCATCGAACATAGTTCATAGAATATCAATAGTATATAGCTTATGATCAATGCAAGTTTATGGGGAAGCATGAGCAAAACATTGACCTTAATGAGTATTCTCCGACGGATGGGTTGGTTAATTTCTCATTATGGTTACTATAAAAATGCGTCCTGTTTTTTTCTACTTTTTTGTGGGAGAAGTTCGGGAAGGGGCAATGGAATCCTATACATTGCAGTATTATATCATTTCTACGTTATTACTGCAATGATAGCTCAGAATTTTATATTTTTTTCGAGGGCTATTTCTTCTGATTGGAGAGGATGAATTATGTGCGCATATTGTGCACCATAGCTGCAAGTCTTTCAATGGCTTTTGTGATGACTTCATCGCTTGCGGCAAAGGATAGTCGTATATATCCGGGTGCGCCGAATGCTTCGCCGGGAACTAAGGCAACATGATATTCAGCGAGTAATGTTTCGCAAAATGCTGCGGAAGTTGGTATTGTTGTGTTGAGTAATTGTGATATATCAGCCCATACATAAAATGCACCTTGGGGTTCTGCAAAACTTACGGAGGGAATTGCAGACATCAATCGGCATATAAGTTCTTTGCGTTGGCAAAAGACTTGTTTCATGATTTGTACATCGTTGTGCGCGCCGAGCATTGCTCCGAGAGCTGCTTTTTGGGCTATGGACGATGGGTGGGAGGTGACTTGTCCTTGCACTTTTGATGCTTGTTTCCATACTTCGGGCGGAGCATGAAGAAATCCGATGCGCCATCCGGTCATTGCAAATGCTTTGGAGACACCGTTGACAGTGCATACTCGTGAGGCAATGGACGGAAATGACCCGGGGCTGCAATGTTCGATGGCTCCGAGAGTAAGTTTTTCATAGATTTCATCGCTGAGAATATAGCAATCATGGTTTTCGAGGACAGCCATGAGGTTTGCCATTTCGTCACGAGTAAGCATCATGCCTGTGGGATTATTGGGGCTATTGATAATGACGCATTTTGTTTGTGGGGTGAGAGCTGCGCGTAATTGGTCGGGGGTGGGTTTGAATTGATGTTCGGGTAAGGTCTGAATGATAATGGGTTTTGCGCCTGTCATTGTGACCATTGCGGGGTAGCTGACCCAATATGGTGCAAAGATGATGACTTCATCGCCTTCATTGCAGATGGCTGTGAGAGTATTGACCAATGCTTGTTTTGCACCGGAGGTAATAAGGACGGTGTCGGCACTTGCTGAGAGTATCTGATTTTCATTGCGGAACTTTTCAGCGACTGCTTCGCGTAATTCTTTGATGCCGTTGGAGTCTGTATAGTGGGTAAAATTGTGGATTATGGCATCGTTGGCGGCTTGTTTGGCGCAATCGGGTGTTGGGAAGTCGGGTTCTCCGGTAGAAAGTGAGACCACATCAATCCCTTGAGACTTCATTGTTTTTGCACGATTGGCGATGGCGAGAGTTTGTGATTCCTCAGCGACAAGAATATGTTTGGCAAGTGTATGAGACATAATGTTGTCCAAATAAAGTGATAGTTACAAATTATTTTCAGTTTGTTGTTCGGCAATTTTGATTTCTGCGAATTGAAATTGTGCAATACGTTTGTCGCGTCTGCTTTTTGCCAGTTCACGTAAGTCAATAATTCTGTCATTTTCATCAACAATCTCAGTGCCGAGAATAGCTTCCATGACATCTTCCATTGTGATAAGCCCTTCCACACCTCCATATTCATCCACCACGACAAAAAGATGTTGTCTGCGTTTGAGGAATTGTTCGAGCGCTTTGGCAAGTGGGGCATTTTCGGGGATGAAATATACTTCTCTGACCAAATCACGTAGTCTCATGGAGAGTTTGCCTTCGAGAGCGGCTTTGAGAATATCGCGGGTAATTGCATAGCCGATAATATTGTCAGAGTCATTGTTTTCCCAAATCGGAAAACGTGAGAACATTTGCAATTCGGGCATAGCAGTAACTTTTTCGATGGTTGTGTCGGCATCGCATCCAAAGACGACAGTTCGAGGGGTCATGACATCGGAGGTCATAACTTCGCTGATATTCATGATATTTTTCAAGAGGCGATATTCATCATCATCGAGCGTGCCCTCGTCGCGTGCTTCATCCACGAGTGCGTCGAATTCCTCACGAGAGCTTTCTTCGTCGGGTGGAGGAATGATTTTACTTTTGATGAGGGTTAGCACAATATTCAATGGTTTTGTGCTTAGAGCCGTGAAGCCGATGACTCTGCCGGCAGCCACGGCAAGCCGCTCGGCATAACGCAAGCCAAGGGAATAGAACATGGTTTTGATAATGACAATAATCGTCAAATAGACAGCGGTTGAAAGGAGCAGGGATGTCCATGTCCCATTCGATTCTTGCGACCAAGAGATTGCTGTCATAGAGCCAAGCACGACAAAGGTCACATCATAAATGAATAATGATGACATACCCTCAAGGTGATTGCTTTTCAGTCGTTTCAATCGTTTTGCCGTGCGTGGATGTATAGTCCCAAGAGTATCGAGGAATATATTTGTCATTCCAGTTAAGGAGGCAGAAAACAATGAACACAAGGCAGTGCCCATTCCGTACAGACCAAGTAAAAATAGTTCGAGCGTACTCATAAGGTTTAATTACGAAACTCTTTGTCAATAATAGTGATGCGCCCGGGATAGGTCATAGCACCAAATGCAGTGGAGACTGTCGGTTTGGCATCAAGTTTTAATCTGCCTGCACTGCCTTTTGCTCCACCGATAGCAAGAGCTAAATCCACAACTTGTTCATATCCTTTTTTGCCGAAAAATTCATAGAGATCAAGTGAAATGGTGAGTGGAATGATTTCTTGCTGACCGGTACCCGGAATGACTATGGGTTTATCAATATTGCCGACAATTGTCGGAACATCATCAATAAGCAAACGCCATTCAAGCCCCTGCAATGTGGCATTAGAAGAGCGCGAGCCTCCTTTGCCATCATTGGGGTTCATAGCGGCAACATTGAGTGTGAAAGATGCCGGGAATCTATTGGTGCGGAAAGAGTTTGCAAGTGATAGCCCATCCGTAATCGAAAAATCGGACAGTTTTGCTTTATTGGAAAGCCCTATGCCTGAGAGCTGAAAACCATTGACATTCTCAAGTTTGAATTTAAGTCGCTGTAAATTGGTAAGTGCGCCGCCGATGTCACCTAATTGTTTGCAACCTTGCATACCGATAAATACACAACACAAAAGCACAAGGAGTGCCGGACGTTTCATCTTTGTCATCATAAGAGAGAGAATAATTAGTGATAAAAGTAAGAGAAAATAGAGATTCTGTAATGAAAATTACGAAGTTCGGCTGACTTGACGTACAGATATTCGGTTTAATGGGAGGAATTGTGTTTCTCAGGATTGAAACAAAGAGAGGGTTTACTTGTTTATACAGGCAATATGTGATTTAGCACCATGAAAAAAAGAACTGTTTACATAGATATTTCAGATGAAGAAATCTATACTCATCTTTGCGATCCGGTAAAGAAGGAGCAGGCATTTCGTGAGTTGTATGCACGTCATAAGTCAAGGATTTATGGATATTGTCGTAAGATTGTTGGGCATGATGCCGCAGATGATATGCTTCAAGAGACGTTCTTACGCTTTTTGACCAGTGCCCATCGTGATCGCTCCATGCACAATGTGTTGGGTTATCTTATGACCATTGCGCGAAATTTATGTCTTAACTATAAAGACACCCATGAAAAGCATAGCATTCATATTGAAGATGTGAATGAAATACCGATGCCGACTTCAGTGGAATCCATGCATACAAACCATGATTTGAAAAGAGCTATCGAATCAGCGATGGATTTGCTCAGTGATGAATACAAAGAAGCTGTCTGGTTGCAAGTGCATTCAGGAATGTCATATCAACAGATTTCGGAAGTCACAGGCAATCCGATTACAACAGTTCGCAACCGTATAGTGAGAGCAAAAACAAAGTTGCGTGGTTTACTTGCTCCCTATTTTGAAGAATTACAGGATTAATCAATGAAAGAACAATATACCATACATGAATTGATGACCTTGTTTGCTGACGGAGAACTTTCCGAAACGGAGGAGCAATATTTGTTCGATGCCATTGCATCCAATGCAGAATTGCAATCTGAATTTAAGCAAACATTATTAGTCCATAAATTGTTGAATGAAACTCCTGCTGCTATTCCTTCCGAAGAATGTGACGCTCAATTATTTGCAAGAGCAGGATTTGGCGAGAAAAAGAAAAGAAGAGGGCTACTGTTTTTTCTTCATACTCGGACGCTAAGTGCAGCGGCTGCAATTATTTGTGTTTTGGGTACTTATGTTTGGTTTAATTATTTCAATCAAACCGATAATATAGTAGAAAATACGACATTAGGTACTGGTCAAAAAACTATTATGGGAAGTAGTGCCGTACAATATACGGCTCCCCAAATTTCCGGTAATTCCGCAAAAACAGATACAATAGAATCCGCGGATGATGCAAAGTATATTCGACATCGTGTAATGAAAACACCTTTAGTTCGGATTGTTAACAATAATGAAGAAATACAACACGAAATAGCATCGTATAATGATAAGAACCAAAACGACTCACAGCCCATCAACACTGTAACGATAGATCCAAAGTCACTTGAGACAGTATTACTTCATTCAGAAAATGGAGTAAATAAAAATAATTATATCCATTCATCAGAGGAAGGATTGAATACCACTCATCCACATACAAGACAATATTCACCACGATTCACATCACATTATTTTGTAGAAGCACGCGGTGCTATGAGTATGAATGCAAATTCTCCGAATGTGGCTTTTGCCGGTATGATGAAATTACAGGAAAAAACATGGATAGGACTTGCCGCTGGGCGCGATAATATGGTTAATATGGCGAATAATTCATCAAGTGGTAATAATGATGTATTTGAGTTTTCAACAAATAAAGGAGCTGTTCGTGAGACTGAACCTATCCAAGAAACAATTCCCATAATTCAGCATTGGCTTGGAGCTGTTATCGAAAGGCGTTTGGGAAATATTGTGGATGGGATAGAGCCGACAACACGATTAACAATAGGTGGTGCGGAGTCAGGTCCTTTCGGTAAACTCGGCATTGGAGTTATGATGCGATTCTCTCCACAATTTGTTGGAACACTAGGAATTGAAAATACAGGATTATTATATCGAAGTTCTATTGATAATTCTTGGAAAAGTGTTACAACATTTGGCGGACTTTGTTCATTTGCAATAGAATTTTAATTACCACATAATTATTTTATCATCATACACTATGGAGTGTTTTTTATGAATAATGTATTGTTTGCCATGATAGTCATGGTTGTGTTTATCGGTTGTAAAACGGAAGATGTACTGCCACCCACGGGCGGTGGTGAAAATCAGAAAGAGAGTGTAGCTGAAAAATTATTTCCATTACATGTGGGCGATTCTTGGGTATTTACGACTACCGAAAATCAAGTAGGTATTATGAATTTAGATGTACGTCGTGTTGAAACAATTAATAACACTAAATATTTTGTTGTTGAACAATCAAGTAACATTTATCGCTATGCTATAATTCCGAGATACTACAGAACAGAAGGCGATAAAGTGTATCAATATGATGAAGAGAAGAAAAAAGAGAGAATAATGATTGATTTCGGTTCTGATGAACCAACAGATGACCATTATAGATACTATGTTTCTGCACGCGGAGAAATTATTACTGTTCCGGCAGGTATCTTTACAATCACTTCAACGATGGCACCTGCTGTGATGTATGATGGAGCTTCAACGGATGATTATGCTGAAAATATTGGATTAGTGCAAACTTCTTTTTTTCGAGGCAGATATATGTTACATCATGCAACAATTAATGGTAAATTCATAGGAAAAAAATAATTCTAATGCAGAGAGAAATCTCTTATTACATCATGTCAAATAAAAAGCGAGAGCAAATTATTGTTTTCGCTTTTTTTATGCAAACTTATTAACACATCACTGTCAGATTGCATATTAAACAAATGTCATTCATCGCTTTGATAACGAAATGACATAAGGGGTAAACGTTGTATGATAGAATTGCCAAATCAATGATTATTCGTATTTTCGCTGCGACTATAAACGGTGCTTCTCCTTCATAAGGGGGAAGATAATAGGGAAGAAGGGTGAAAATCCCACGCGGTTGCGCCGCCGTAACGGACGACAAACCATTTAGTTATGCCACTGAGTTTACTTGGGAAGGCAAATGGTGAGAATGACTCCGAAGCCGGAAGACCTGCCTTTATACTCATCAATTGTTATTGCATTGTGCAAACACATCTGCGCCAACAGATGCTGATGAGGAAAACAAGTACGTATGCTGCACAAAGATAAATGTGTGCATCTCCTCTTCGATTTTCCCATCCTTTTTTTTTCATTCCAACCTTTATTTGGCAAAGGTTTAGGAGTATTTTTATGTCCTTTTTACGTTTTTCCAATTGCATAGTGGCTATGTGCTTTTTTGCTGTTTCCCAAGGTTATTCACAACCTGAAAAAGTTATTTCTACAGGAAAACAGCCTGTCAAAATTATCCCTCATAATGATAAAGTGCATGTGTTTTGTGCTTTAACGGATGTGAATTTTAATGGTATGCGAGAAGAAGGTGATTCACCTGCATCATGGTATATTATGGATGCAAAAAATGGTTCAATACTTTCTTCAAAAGAGTTTGAATGGTACGGCACTGATTATGTAATGAGTACCACGCTCGACATCGAAAAAAACATTATGTATTGTAATGATATGTCCACAGTGAGAGGATTTAATGCATTGAATCAAGAAGACTTAGGTATTGTTTATCCGAAAACATCATCCGGCTTATCGTTAAATAAGTCGGGAACTGTTCTTGCTATGGCTCTTCGACCTAATTTCACAGATGCCGGAAAAGTAATACTCTATAATCTTGAAAACGGTGATACAACCGTTCAACTAAATGCCGGCATCAATGTTCGACAAACCGAATTTTATGATGTAGATAATAATAATCGTGGAATTATTGTTCTTAATGAAGGATTATTCGGCTCAAATTCTTCTTGGCTGCATATATGGACATTAACCGCAGAAAAAACTTTGGTAGATTCTGTTCTACTCGGTAATACGGGTAATCATGTTTTTGTGGACGGAGATTATGCGTATGCTACAGTAAATGGTTCTCATAATATTGTGATTGTGAATCTTAAAACAAAAAAGATTTTTGATACTATCTCTACTGAAACTGCCGGATTTAATGGTCCTCGTGAAGCAATAAAAATAGGTAATGAATTATTTGTCACAACTTTTGAAGGTGATGTGAGAAGAATTTCTTTAGAATCAAAAAAAATAATCGAAAAATTTAATTCTCATGGTAAACCGGAAGGGCTTGCCAAAGTAGGCGATAGAATCTGGATTGCAGATGCATTTAAGCAAGGTCAATTTTCGGTGGACAGTACAATATCCGTGTGGAATTATCTTGAGCCGCTTGCTTCTCTCAGTGATATGACTACTAAGAATTCCTTTTCGATTGCACCGCATCCCATTCGTAATAGCTTTACAGTCTATTTGCATGAATCACAATTACTTAACAATGATATACGTGTCAAATTTACATCAATGACCGGTGATATTATCAATCTCTCCTCCTTTTATTATGATAATTCCCTTCATACCATTGAAATACCCAATTTGGGGTCTATAGCTCCGGGTGTTTATCATCTGCAAATTTCTGATGGTGTTAACATATTCAATGGAACTGTAATCGTTGTGAAGTGAAATTAATTATTTTTTTCATAGGATTGATATGTTCAACGTCTGCTTTAATTGCAGATGATTTGACCGATTCGACAGCGGCTCGGCGTACTGATACGGTAACAGTAACGGCGAGCCGTTCTTTTTTAACTGTTGGTGAATATTCTGTTCCTATTTCCACCGTACCGCAAGAAATACTTGCTAATATTTCATTGCGTCAAATAGATCAAGCATTAATATTTACACCCGGATTAACTATACAAAATTATGGTGGTCTCGGTGGATTAAAAACTGTGTCTATGCGTGGTGGTAATGCGTCACAATCTGTTGTTGTACTTGATGGTGTGGTCATAAATATGGCACAAACCGGTATGGTGGATATCTCGACAATTCCTATATCATTAGTAAAAAATATTCAAGTTCAGCGAGGCGGCGGTTCGGCATTATATGGTGGAAATGCAATGAATGGTGTCTTGAATATTGAATCAGGAGAGCATGACACTAATGTTTTTTTGGGAAATATTGGTATCGGTTCATTTCAAGAAGTAAGTGCTCAATCCGCAGTACATTATCGAAGTAGTATTGGAAATTTTATGGTCTCCGGTGATTTTACTACATCGCAAGGAAATTATCCTTTTGCTTTTAATGAGTTTGGCAATAATCTTATCCAAAAAAGAGAAAATGGAGATTTTGTAAATTCTTCTGTTGCTTTGCGTTATCGTTTACATAATTATCCATTTCGAGTCACTTCATTGTCATGGCTGCGTCGTTCTGATCGAGGTGTACCCGGAGCAGTATTGCAGGGGGCAACAGAGCAAACAGCAGCACGATTAACAGAAAATGATATATTCTCTTCTTGGTCATTTACCCATAATCTCTCAAAAAACATTCTCACCGATGCCGGATTTTCATTACGTCATAACACGACGCGCTATCAAGACCCAATTGCACTTATTCGTGGACCTGAAGGGATAAATGAACGTTATATAGCCCAAGAAGCACATGCATTTTCTTCACTTAGCATAGTTTCCTCATCATTGCTACAACAATATCGAGTCCAGTATTCATTTTCAGATTTGCAAGGAACAATGATTGAAAATGTTGAAAGAGGCTATGTAAAAAGAGCTGTTATTTCTGGTGCTGCACGTTATCAATATAACATGGAAATTTTGGAATCGCAGTGGGAATTGCAAACTGCTTTGCGCGGTGATTATTATTCTGATGTACGTTTCTCTCCTTCCGGTTTACTTTCTATTGCATGGAAAAAATATGAGATGTTGAATGCTCGTTCTTCTCTTTCCTTTGATTTTCGTCCACCCAATTTTAATGAGCTTTATTATTTTAATTTTGGAACCAGAAATCTAAAGCCCGAATTATCGAACACTTACTCCTTTGGTGTTTTTGGTTCTTTAGGACAAAATCTAAGTTATGAAATTGATGGTTTTATTGCCAATATACACGATAAAATTATTGCTATACCCACAGGACCCGCATCGTGGAGTGCTAGAAATGTTGCAGAGGTATTGAATAGAGGTGTAGAACTTTCATTAAAAACTCAGTTTTTTGATAAATCATTATTAGTGCATTATACCTATTCATTACAGAATCCGAGAGATATTTCACAAGGCAATAATTCATTACTTCCTTATATTCCTCAAGAGATTGTATCACTCTTTTCTTTGTACACATTTGCAGATAATTCTTTAGGGATGACACTCCTTCATTATAGCCACCGATTTTCTCTGGGCGGAAATCAAAAAGAAGCTTTATTGCCTGCTTATTCGATTATGTCATTGTTTTTTACATCACAACTTTCTTTTATTGACATTTTTCACCCTCAATTAAAGGTATCATGTGATAATATCTTTAATAATCAGTATGTTGTTATTGATAATTATCCTATGCCCGGGAGAATCTTACGATTTGATATGTCATTCTCTCTGTAAATCAGGTAAAGTTGTTAACTCCATAGTTATATGGATTCACTCAATATCTGTAACAAAGTAATGAATATCGTGTTAGTCTGCTTTACCATTCAAGAGGTGATTATGAAATTGATTTACATTATTGCATTATGTTGTTTTAATATAACAGCTTATGCTCAATCGCGTATTGATCTTTCTTTATCCATTGACGGAAAAAAGCGAGATGTTATCATTGTAAAGCCGAGTGGGGATGTGCCTTCGGGTGGTTACCCTGTGGTTTGTATGTTCCATGGCACTGGTGGTGGTGGTGAACGAACTTTCGGTACATCACAATGGAAAGAGAAGGGGGAAAAAGAAAAGTTTATTACTGTATTTCCTTCATCTTTGGAGTATTGTATAATAGAGAATGGCAAGCAAGAAAATACAACAAAATGGCATATTTCCCAATTAGATTCCGTTGCATGCCCCGGGCAAACACTTGCTGATGATGTCAAATTTGTGCGAACTTTTCTCGATACAATTATTCAGTCATTCCCAATCAATAAACGTCGAATTTATGCCACCGGTTTTTCAAATGGCGCGTCTTTTGTAAGTAAGTTAGCTGTTGAAATGAATGATGTTTTTGCTGCTGTTGCCCCAAGTGGTGGTGGGTTAAATCAAGGGGACTCAAACTTTGTTACTCATAGGATTCCTATATGGCTTGTTTTGGGTTCAAAAGATAATAAATGGCTTGATAATTTTGCTCAATTTGGACTAAAAGAGTTTCCACTTAATGATTCAACATTATTATGGTTGCGCGCAGCATTAGGGCGTTATCGCGGTTTATTGGGTCTTGATACAATCTATACAAAAAATTCAATGCCCAAAGTACTCACATATATCTACAATACACCGCTAAATAAAGCGGAGGCGGCTTCTGAATTTCGATTCACTCTCGTAGATGGAATGACACATGAGTATCCGAATGGAGAAAATTCACAGTTTGTACTTGCTGATATTCTCTGGGATAATTTTTTTAGTAAAATATCAAAAAATACAATCACTGGCTTATACGATTCGGATCAAACACAAATTACGGTCTATCCTCAGCCGGCAGAATCATTTGTGACAATAGAAGGTTTATCACAAGGGTGGGTAGAAATATATGATATAATGGGCAATAAACTGATTACACAGCAAATGAATGGTAAAACAATAGTGGATGTATCTTTACTTGTAAAGGGTTATTATACTCTTACACTCTACGATGGCATTACATATAGCATAACTTATTTCATAAAAATGTAATGGGTAATATTATCAAAATCTCTTTTTTCTTAATTATTTAATGCACCTTCCATTATCCATGTTCTGACACCTTTTTTGTGATTTTCAGAGTATGAATAATCAATAATTCCGGGATGAGGCAATGTACCCTCCATAAATTGAATTAATGTACTTTCCGATGGCATTTTTGCTATGACCAAACCTACTCGTGAAACAACTTCGGTATAATTTGTTAATGGTATGGTTGAGGAAGAACTGTGACAAATTCCTACTCCGCAAGTAAGACGTATCAAAGGCAGGACATGATTTTGAAATTTCACATTCGTTTCGGGAAAAACAATTTCTTGCGGTGAAGTAATTGTGTCTTGTGAACTGCATCCACCCAAACACAAAATGGTGACTGCAATAAGTATTATATGTCGCATATTAGTAACTTTCTTCTGTTGATGGAAAAGCAATATCTCGCACATCATTACAATATTGTGTGACAGCATTGTGCATACGCTCATGTAAATTATCATATTTTCTCACAAATCGGGGGCTGAAATCTATTGTCATTCCCAGCATATCGGTATAAACAAGTATCTGACCATCGCAATGATTACCGGCACCTATTCCTATTGTGGGTACGTCTATAGCTTGTGAAACTTTTTGAGCGAGTGATAAGGGGATTTTTTCCAATACAATCGCAAAAGCTCCTGCTTGGGCTAAAGCATGCGCATCGTCGAGAATCTGTTGTTGCTCTTCCTCCGAAGTGCCTCGTACTCTATATGAACCGAACTGATTGATGCTTTGTGGAGTCAGTCCTAAATGCCCCATCACAGGAATACCGGCTTCGGTCATACGAGAAACGGCATCGGCAACTCTCTTGCCACCTTCGATTTTTACGGCATGTGCGCCGGCTTCTTTCATCAATCTGCCTGCATTGCGAAATGCCTCTTCCGCAGAAACCTGATAACTCATAAATGGCATATCCGCAACCACTAATGAGCGTCGTGTGCCCCGTATTACAGCTTTGGTATGATAGATAATGTCTTCCAAAGTTACGGGTATAGTTGTATCATGTCCTTGCACAACATTGCCCAATGAATCGCCCACAAGTATAACATCCACACCGGCATCATCAAGAATGCGTGCAATCAAGGCATCATACGCCGTGAGGCACACAATTTTTTGTCCCTTTTTTTTCATGTCCGACAAACGACGAGTGGTGACGCGCCGTATAGGGGCGGCATGAACATGGATTTCCGTGTCTTGAGATTGTTGCTCCATTATTGCACTTTCTTTTGTTTTTGCAAAAATACGAGGTCAATGACATAAATGAACACTCGGTTTAGTATATTCGCTATTATTTGCAGGAGAAATAGCTATGAACAGTGTTTTGAAATGTCCTAAATGTGGTACGGATTTGACCGATGCCATGCAAGAAGAAGTACGTAAAGAAATACGCGCCGAATTTGGCGATAAGTATAGAACAGAAAAGAAAAAGTTGGAAGAAGATTATCTGCAAAAACAGCGATCTTTTGATGAAGAAATGCGCAAAGTTCATGCATATTATGAGCAAGAACAAAAAAAACGTAATGAAGAGTTACGTTCTATTGCAGAAAAAAAAGCATATGAACAGTTTGAGCAATTACTGAAAGCAAGAGAACAAGAACTCCAAGAAAAAAATATAAAACTTCAAGAAATAAATGAAAAGGAACTATTGTTTCTGAAAAAACAAAGAGAATGGCAAGAAGAAAAAGACAGATTGCATATTGATATTGAAAAAAAACTCATGGATGAGCGCAATGCTATGCAAGAAAAAATATATGCTCAAGCACAAGAACAAGTGCGCATCCGTGAAGAGCAAACTAAATTAAAAGATGCAGAAAAAGATAAAAAAATTGAAGATATGCAAAAATTAATTGAAGATTTGCAAAGAAAAAGCCAACAAGGTTCTCAACAATTACAAGGCGAAGTTGCCGAAATTGAATTGTCCAATATGTTATCATCGAATTTTCGTTTTGATATCATTGCCGATGTTCCCAAAGGGGTGCGCGGCGCGGATATTATTCAAACAGTCAATACACAATTCGGCGTAGAATGCGGGAAAATTATTTGGGAATCAAAACGCACAAAAGCATGGAGCAATGAATGGGTAGATAAATTAAAAGAAGATATGCGATCCGTCAAAGCAAGTGTAGCGATTATTGTGAGTTCCGTTTTACCCAAAGGTATTGATCGTATCGGTTATGTTGATGGCGTGTGGGTGAGTGATTTCCCTTCAGCTATTGGTTTGGCAATGGCATTACGTCAAGGTTTGCTCGATGTGGCTCGTACAAAATCGGCAAATGAAGGGAAAAATGAAAAAATGGAAATGGTATATGCCTATTTATCCGGTGAGGAATTCCGTCAAAAAATTCAAGCCATTGCAGAAACTTTCTCTTCCATGAGAACTGAACTTGATAAAGAAAAAATTGCCATGCACAAATTATGGGCGCAACGCGAAAAAAGTATTGAAAGAATAATGATAAATACTACAGGGATGTTTGGTGATATTCATGGCATTATTGGAGGTGCTCTACAAACCGTTCCATTGTTGGAATTAGAGTCGGGAGAAGAATAATCCCGTCATACAATTTTTTCTTGTTTTACGCATCTCCGTAACATATTATTCATACGTATTCATTCTGTTTTTTATTACATTATGTCTCAAACCGAAGCAATTGCTATAAATGAAATAAATGATAAAGAAGCACTCTACCATGGTGCGCGCGGTGCGGCAATTCGCATATTAAGTCGTTTTGAGCGCAGTGATTCCTATGTGGATAAGTTATTGGACGCAGAGTTCCGACTTGGCGGATTGAATCCTCAAGATAAAGCACTTCTCACCGAGCTTGTCAATGGTGTCATTCGCTGGCAAGCAAAATTGGATTGGGTTCTTACCGGATTTTATCATGGCGAATTTGAAAAATGCCTTACACCTGTCAAAAATGCCATGCGTGTTGCTCTCTATCAAGTCTTGTTCTTAGCCAAAATACCTCATTTTGCCGCCATCAATGAGTCTGTGGAAGTAATCAAACGCATCAAAGGTGAAAAATCTGCCGGTATTGTCAATGGAGTGCTGCGCAATGTTTTGCGTAATATCAATGCAATTCGCTATCCACGAAAAGAAGACGACATCAATTGGTATTTTTCCGTGATGTATTCCCACCCCAGATGGATGGTCAAAAGATGGGTCGAGCGTTTTGGCGAACAACAAACCGAAGAATTGCTCAAAGCCAATATACAAAGACCCATGCTTACTGTGCGCACCAATCGCTTAGTTGCAGAAGCCGCTTTTGTCAATGAATGGCTCGCCGCACATGATATCCCTCGCCAGCAATCACAACTCAGTGAGGATAGCTTCGAGGTCAGTTCCTTGCGCGATATTATAGCCACTGAACTCTTCACTCAAGGTATGGTTTCCATCCAAGACGCAAGCGCAACTATGGCTGCACGATTAGCACAAGCCAAACCCGGCAACACCGTCTTCGATTTATGTGCCGCACCCGGCGGAAAATCTTTTGTCCTTGCCGAAATGATGAACAACAAAGGTTCTATTCTCGCCTTAGATAAATATGAGCAAAAACTCCGCTTTGTCGAAAAAGATGCCAAACGTTTGGGAATAGATATTGTCAAAACCGCTGTCGGAGATGCAACTTCATTCTCCCATGAACAACAAGCAGACATCGTACTCACGGATGTGCCTTGCAGCGGTTTCGGAACCTTGGCAAAAAAACCCGAAATAAAATGGAGAAGAGAGCTTAAAGACATCGAGCAACTCACAAAAACACAAGACGCTATTTTGCACAATGCTGCATCTTTGGTTAAAAAGGGGGGAGTACTCCTTTACAGCACTTGCAGCATCGAACCCGAAGAAAACTATATCAGAATAGAAAAATTTTTGCAACAAAACCCCAATTTCCAACTCGATGACGCAGCAAACTATCTGCCGAACGATGTATGCAAAGATGGTTATATGCAAACCTTTCCTCATTCACACAATACCGACGGTGCTTTTGCCGCGCGGCTCATCAAAATTTCTTAAAGGATTACTCAATGAAACACTTACTCCTATGCACTATGCTCATCGTTTTTGCTTCCCATCACGTCTTCGCAAACGATAATGCTAAAAAAGCTGCCACAAAGAAAGCAGCTATTCCCGTCATGGTAGGCGCAGTCTTGCAAAATGGCTCCACCACTATCACAGACCCACAAACGAAAACCGATTACACCATTGTCTATAATGATGGGGCTATTCAATCCGTGACCATCGTAAATCCAAAAGATAAATCAACCAAAGAATTGCTCCCAAAACAAGAAAAAATTGCGGATTTTTGCCCCGAAGCGGCACTATGTTTCACCAATCCCTTCGACAAAAGACAAGTATGCGTTTGTATGCCTCCCGCGCCAACAGTACGCTCCGGACAACCCATAAAAACAGTCTGGCGATTTATATCAGTTCGTTAATTGGCAGGCATTGGCATAAAAACTGTGGTCATCGCTGCATGAAAACTATCATCTTATACTGATATGAACTCATTGCGCACCATATTCTCGGCAATACTAAGCTCCGCACTTGTGGTGCTGATGATTGGATGCTCATCGGCACCAACAAAAAATTCCGTCGCTTTGCCGTCGGTTTCTGACATATCACCACTCCAAAAAAAAGTCATCGCAGCCGCAAAAAAAAGACTCGGCGCACCATATTGCTATGGCGGAACCGCAAAATGTATGGACTGCTCGGGGCTTATCGTTACCATTTACCAAGACATAGGAATCACATTGCCGCGAACTTCTGCCCAGCAATTTTCTACCGGAAAATATATAGAACCCGATGAAGCAACCGTCGGCGACTTAATATTCTTCCGCAACAAATCAGGAAACATCAACCATGTGGGATTATATGTCGGTGACAACAAATTACTCCACGCTTCATCATCAAAAGGGGTGATTGTTCAACCATTAAATGACCCATACCTCGCTAACGGATTTGCCGGAATACGACGATTCTTACCCGACAATGCCATTAACTGATTTTTCAAAAGGAAAACACTATGACCACAATCTTGGCATATCATAATGGAAAAATGAGACATCTCTCCATACAAGATTTGTTCGTACTCCGTGCCACAAACCCCGATTTCTCCGCTATGACTATATGGGTGGATCTTGAAAACCCAACCGAAGAAGAAGAAGAAACACTTCTCGTACACTTTTTCCTTTTCCATCACCTTGCTGTCGAAGATTGCCAAAGAGAAAGAGTAGAGCCAAAAACAGGTGACCATTATCCCAAAGTCGAAGACTATCACGACTATATCTATGTCATTTTCAATCCCGTGGACAGACCCGTCGAAAAGCTCGATGATGACGATGATGACGACCGCCACCAATATGTCGCCGTCCAATTCCCAACAAGACAGCTCAATGCCTTTCTCGGAAAAAACTTCCTTGTAACCCATCACTACGAAGCATCCGAAGCCATCAGATATGCGCGAAACCTTTGCCTCAAAAACAATCAAACTCTCGGCAGAGGACCCGACTATCTCTTCCACCTTATCATTGATGAAGTCGTGGACAATTACACACCCGTGATTGACTATTTCGACCATCGCATTGATGAATTAGAAAGCAATATCTTCGAAGCATATCAAGTGCAAATGCTCTCACGCATTCTCGAATTGAAAAAGGGGATTGTTCGATTGCGACGCATCACCACATATCAACGTGAGATTCTCAACCGACTCTCGCGTGGCGAATTTCCTCTTATCTCAACGCAAGAAATGATCTATTACCGCAATGTCTATGACCATCTTGTGCGCATCGCAGACCTTGTGGACTCATATCGTGAGCATATTGCAGGGCTATTGGAAGCATATCTTTCCGTCAATTCCAATCGCATGAACCAAGTAATGAAAGTGCTCACCGTTATTTCCACTATCTTTCTTCCACTTACATTTATCTCAAGCATCTATGGCATGAACTTCCATTATCTGCCCGAACTTGATTGGCATTACGGTTACCATGCCGTTTGGGGAGTCATCGTCCTCATCGCAGGAGGGATGCTCATTTACTTCAAAAGAAAAGGGTGGCTCGACTAAACCAAACCACCCCGCATTATCACATTTCTCGGACATTTCGTAATTTCAGCCAACTATAATCAAAAGAAAAAGCCGTTCAGCGGACAACACGTTCTCTTTAACCAACAACAATTACTTTACTTCGCTATGAAAAAAATCGCTATCGCAATCATCGGAACAGGTCATCTTGGCGCAATTCACGCAAAACTTATTGCACAAAACCACGACATACATTTTGCCGGAATCTATGACACTGACTTAGAGCGTGCCCAAACCATTGCCCAAAGCCACGGCACTCATGCCTTCCAAAACACCGACGAATTACTCGACAATGCTGATGCTATCATCATCGCTGCGCCAACTTCCGTCCACCATCCACTTGCAATGAAAGCCATCAATGCCCAAAAACATTGCTTCATAGAAAAACCCATCACCACAACATTCGCCGAAGCCGAAGAAATAATTCTTGCTGCCCAAGACAACAATGTTGTTGTTCAAGTAGGGCATGTTGAGCGATTCAACCCCGCACTCACTGCACTCCACCCATACCACATCAACCCCATGTTCATCGAAGCGCATCGCCTTGCACAATTCAAGCCACGCGCCACTGACGTTTCTGTTGTCCACGACCTCATGATTCACGACATTGACATTGCACTTTCATTAGTCAAATCGCCCATTGTCAGCGTCGAAGCAAGTGGCGTAGCAGTACTCACCGAAACAGCAGACATTGCCAATGCGCGGCTCAAATTCATGAATGGATGCGTTGCCAATATCACCGCCTCACGCATCTCCGCACAACCAATGCGCAAAATGAGACTATTCCAAAAAGACGGATATTTCTCCATTGACTTCGCAAAAGGTTCTGTGGATGCATACAGAATACTTGACAGAGGAAGCAAAACCAATGATTTCAACGGCATACCCGCAACCATGCTTGGCAGCATCGAAAGCGGCACCGTCCAAAGGGACATCATATTTGAACAACCGCCAACCGAAAATGTCAATGCCATTGCAGAAGAACACAAAAGCTTTGTCCAAGCAATCAACGGTGATCGTCACATCGCCGTCACTGCTACCGACGCCGCTGAAGCATTACGCATAGCTGAAGTAATAGCCGCTAATGTCTATAAGGCATAAATCGTTCAAAAAAAGAATAGAGAACCTCAATACCATATATTAATCATCGGTAATTATGCACTAAAATGCTTAATTGCCTGAATTTTTCGAGGTATTTTTTTGTCTATATTCGGCTAATTTCTTCGGTAAAGTCTTTTCTAAAAATACATTAAATTCTTCTGTGGTACTATTGGCTTTAATATGTTCAATAAGTCTATACACTTTTGAATAACAGGCACTATCGGGATTCGGGAAAAAGTGATTAGGATTGGGGTCACATTCTTTTGCTAACTTCACGGCATTATTAATTCGGGGTAATAAATCTAATGGATGATTCTTCCCATTCGTAATTTCTTGTAATGTATTTTTTAATGCTTGGCAAGAACTTTTAGGTATGTTCTCATCTTGGCAATGATAAAGTAACCAAATCTCAAGACAAGGATTGCTTATAATTACTTCGGCTATCTTATCATCTTTAACATTAGTTTGTAAATCATAAATATCTTCCTTAGATTTTCGATCCACATCAATAACGAACCACACACTATCACCTACGGCTTTATCAATAGTCTTAGGTTTTTTCGCATATTGGTCAAGAAGCCATTTATTTGCAGAACGATTTTTCTGTTGTTCATTGTTAGTATCATTATTGATAACTACCTTTATCCGGCTGGAAATGTTTTTAAAATATTCAAAATAATCAACCTCCCTTTTTGAACCTTCGGGATATATCCATATCATAGAATATTTGCGCGATTGACGGTGAATTCCTTCCTTGCTGTATTTATTTCTTTTCGACATCTCTTCTCACAGCATAAAATTATGAGTATCAAGTATCGGTACACCGCCAAAACGACCCAATAAATAACCGTCTTGGATATTGAAGCCCTCTTTCACATCAAATTCAAATAATGGATACAATGATGTATTGCCTTTATGTTTATCTTTTTCAACAAACCATATCTCATCATCGCGGAAAAGTTCCCGTGTCAGCAAATTGGGCTGATGCGTAGTGAAAATAATTTGTGAATTGCCATTTCTGTCAGTCATAAGTAATTTCACAAATTCATAACATAAATTAGGATGTAATGAATTGTCTATCTCATCAATAATCCACACCAAATCCTTAACGTGCTTACTTAGCACTATAGTCAATAAATCAACAATTCTGCGTGTTCCATCAGACTCTTGCTCAATGAAGAATCCCACTTTGTTGCCGTGAATATCTTTATGCTCAAAAAAAAGCTGTCTGAACATTACTTGACCATTAATTCTAAAAAAACCTGCATCTTTACGTATCAAATGAGGATTATCCGGGCTTAAATTTTGAATATCTTCAATGTCCTTTTTACTTAGTGTAAGATTATATTTTTGAACAAAATTACTGTAATCTTCAAGAATACTCTCAAGTGGGATTTCATTAATCGTGACCGATTCAATACCCGTGTCAAATCTACGAATTAACTCACTTGTTTCAGTAGTAACTGATGGGACTTTTAGAAAATTATGATAGTTCGACAACGTTGAATATCGTACAATAAAGATGATGTTATTCTTCACATAGTTAACTATTACGGATAAATCATCAATCAATAAAGTTTCATGATAATTTAAGAATAGCTCATTATCTCTTAATAAATTCTTTTCTAATAGTGCATTGATACCTTTTTGCTCTGGAGTTTCATCCCATTTTTGATAAAAACGTAGTTTATACGATCTATTACCAAGCGTTTTCCTTTCCAATAATAGCTCATCGTTTTCTGGATTGGTCGTATCATATAGCCATTCATGCTCAATTGTTTTATTGTTACATTCAATGCCATAGAGATACATTGTATCGCCAATACTAAATTCCATCTCGAATTTTACGGGCAAATCTTTACTTTCCGGATTCAGCTTAAATTTATATGTATTGATATTCTCTGACAATTTCCCATTTTTAATTATCGAAATGAATGTGTCAATAGCACGTACCAGATTTGATTTGCCCGAGCCATTCGCGCCATAGATAGCTGCATTTTTGACTACTTTGACATTGCCAATGGCAGACACATGATCCGGATGCTCGGCGGAACTCGACGCAAGCATATCGAAAACCGTTTCTTCGTCAAATGACAAGAAATTACTAACCGTAAAACGTATCAGCATTGTGTTCTCCGCACTGTAAAATAGTCTAAAGAACGTTTCCTACCCATTCACATTGCCTGAGCCGCCATTCAATTCCACGACAGGCGTATAACCCGAATATACGCCACCATAACCCGAACGCAAACGATAATACCATGTGCCGGGCTGCAATTCCAAAGGCATGGAAGCGGTGTTTTGATTCCAAATTTCTGTCCAATCTGTGCCGTTTTGCGATTGCTCCACGAAGTAACCATTCGCCCAATCCACCTGATTCCAAACCAACTGATTATCCGCAAACATGAAACCCGTCGGGATATTCACCGAAGCAACATTATATACCTCGGCACTTGGCTCGCTCGTTCCGGCAAGATTATGCGCCGTGATGCGGAAACGTCTGCCGCCAATAAAGATATGCGGCACTATCGCCATTGTGTCATTGCCTTCGTCAATCACCGACCAATCATCGCCCGCCGGGGTCAAAGATTGATACAATTTATAGCTGGTGGCGGTGGGGGATGGAGTCCATGACACCACATCATTTTGGAAATTCACATTTTGCGGTGTTTGCGGTGCGGTGTGCGGCGTATCGGCATTGTCATAGATGATATAATCCTGATATTTCGCATAATTGGTATTGCCGAACGCTGCCTTGCCCAAAGAGCAATATGTTGCCACAAATCCATATAATTCATTGCCTTTTTCGATTCTAAGACGTGTGCCGGTCAATCGGTCGGACACCGCCGAAGCAATAGCCCGCTGCGCCGTTTCGAAGCTGTCACATTCGGCAATAAAAGCATCAATTTGGGCTTGGGTTTGACCAAAAGCGGCAAGCTCGGCAAGGTATTTTTCCGCCGTTGCAGCAATAGAACGACACCGCGAAAGGTAGGTAGCATCCGATGTCGTATTCACACGGGTGAAATTAAATTCCTTGTAAACAGGGCTATCTTCACCGAAAGTATTAACCGCTCTGACACGAATTTTGCCGAGCATATCTTCCAAAACAGCCCGCTTATTATTTTTATCCAAGACCTTTTGAGAAACAATTGCCACATAGACATAATCGGGTGTGATAACTTCAAAAGCATTTTGAAGATCAACCAAAGCCGTGATTTTAGCAGCGGTCATGCCGAACTCTGCCAAATCAGCTAAATCACGAGTCAAAAACCCTGCAAGATTGGTAGCAAATTGCGCTAAATCGGGGTCGGACATATTGTAAGTCCGGTTAATCATGTTTTCCATCGCAGTATCCTTAAATATATTGGGAAAAAATAATGTTTGATGATAAAGAGCGTAATGTCAGAATAATAATATGTTTGCAAAATAATCAGAAATATATCTTCTTAGCTCAATCAATAAAATTTTGGAAAAAGTAAAGGATAATTATTCTTTGATAAATTTCATAATACTTTGTCCATTTGTGGTTTTGACATGAACAAAATATACACCGTTCGGAGCTTGAATATCCATGCTTGATTTAGTAGCTGCGCTCATTTGTTCGGAGTGAATTATTTTTCCTTGCAAATCTGTAATAGTAATAGCCGCTTCGCCAACAGCCTCGTTCAAAGCAATATGAATAAAACCATTACTCGGATTGGGATAAAGAGAAATATCAATACCATTGTCAATATCCGCCACACCCGTCGCCGTTTGTTTCATTTTATGCACATAAATGTCATAACCTCCAATTGATTTTAGATTTTTCACATCCGTTCCCGGGTCAAAATCAACGGTATTACGAAAGAGTCCCGTTGTATATATATTGTTTGCAGCATCAACATCTATGGAAGACCCAAAATTATGACCTTCTCCTCCAAAAGATTTTGCCCAGATGAAATTCCCTTGTGCATCCAATTTCTGAATGAAGATATCTCCATCTTTTACGGCAGAAAGATTTGCTACACCTGTTCCCGGGTCAAAATCTACAGTACCGACAAAATCTCCTATGCTATAAACATTACTCTCAGCATCAATAGCTATAGAATAAGATTGGTCAAAATCGTTCCCCCCAAAAGTTTTTGCCCAGATGAAATTGCCTTGTGCATCTAATTTCTGAATGAAAATGTCAGATTCTCCCATGGCAGAAAGATTTTTCACTCCTGTTCCCGGGTCAAAGTCAACAGTGCCATCAAATGCACCTGTTGTATAGACATTATTTGTAGCATCAAAGGTGATGGAAATTCCTCCTCCGACAATCCAATACCCACCGCAAGATTTCGCCCAGAGTAAATTTCCATTAGCATCCAATTTCAGAATAAAAATGTCGGTTTCTCCAGCAGAAGTTAGGTTCATCACACCCGTACCCGGGTCAAAATCTACGGTATCACTAAAATATCCTGTTGTAATGACATTACCCATACCATCTATGGCTATACCAATCCCTTCTGTCCCCCCGAAAGATTTCGCCCAAACGAAATTGCCATTTGGGTCTAATTTCAGAATAAAAATGTCCTTTCCACCAACAGCCGAAAGATTTGTCACACCTGTTCCCGGGTCAAAGTCAACAGTATCAATAAAGTATCCTGTTGTATAAACATTACCCTCAGCATCAATAGCAATAGAATACCCTCGATCCATTTCTATCCCCCCAAAAGATTTTGCCCAAAGAAAATTGCCATTTGCATCTAATTTCAGAATAAAAACATCTTCCTCGCCTACGGCAGAAAGATTTGCTACACCTGTTCCCGGATTAAAATCAATGGTGTCTTGAAAAATTCCTGTTGTATAGACATCACCCATAGCATCAACCTTGATGGATTGTCCAATTTGATTCCCTTTCCCGCCGCAAGATTTCGCCCAGATAAAATTGCCATTAGCATCCAATTTTTGAATGAAAATAGCTGAACCTCTTCCTGGATTTAGCTTCATCACATCCGGTCCCGGGTCAAAGTCAACTGTATCATTAAAACTTCCTGTTGTATAGATATTGCCTTCATCATCAACGGTTACTGAATTCCCTATATCATAACCTATTCCTCCAAAAGTTTTTACCCAGTCAAGTGTTTGGGCATTGAGGTTGGCTGTCATGAGAAAGCAGATTACAGCAATGAATGCTGTTACGGCTTTGTTATTCCCAAGTCCTGTGAGAGTATGAAGGATTCTTTTGCCCGCAACAACAGAATCAGCAGGGAAAAAGGGCTTTATGTCCGCTTCGGACATAGTGTAAGTGCGATTATTGAGGCTTTCCATCGCGGTATCCTTGAAAGTATATGAGATATGCGTTGCTTTATTTTCTGCAACGATTGTTCTTTTTGCAAAATGTTACAGTTTCTGTGCAGATAATGTATTCCGGCTTATGATATAGGTTGTTTTCCATATCATCCAAACAGTTTTTTATGTAACAAAGGGCATTGATTATGTCATAAGAATCAATGTCGTAGTAATATAGGACACAAACTTAGTAAAAAGAATCAAAGTAAATATATCAAAAGCTGTATTTTTTATGAAAAGAGAACAAAATTGAGTAGAAATTGAGTAGTGATTTGTAAAAAAAAGATAGAAATATGCAAAAAGAGCCGTGTTTTATGTAAAAAGAGGGTAAAAATGAGTAAAAAGAGCTTTTGTTGATGATTTTTACGCTTTTGATGGTGTTGCGTACGCTCTTTCTGGTATTGCGTACTCTTTTGATGGTGTTGCATACGCTCTTTCTGGTGCTGCATACTCTTTTGATGGTGCTGCGTACTCTTTTGATGGTGCTGCGTACTCTTTTGATGGTGTTGCATACTCTTTTGATGGTGCTGCATACTCTCTTTCTGGTGCTGCATACGCTTTAGTTGGACGTATTTTTTGTTTTTTAGCCCCCTCTGTGTCTCCCCCAAAATGGGGAAGAAGTTTTTTTGGAAGTGGCTTTGGTTTGGTTGGATGTGGTTTTTGTTTTATTGCCCCCTCTTTGTCTCCCCCAAGTTGGGGGAGAAGCTTTTTTGGAAGTGGTTTTGGTTTGGTTGGATGCGGTTTTTGTTTTTTAGCCCCCTCTTTGTCTCCCCCAAGTTGGAGGAGAAGTTTTTTTGGACGTGAATGGTATTTTGTTGGACGTGGTTTTTGTTTTATTTATCCACCCCGTCCTTCGGACACCCCTCAAGAGGGGAATGTTGGTTGGTTGTGGTTTTTGGTTGATGGGTAAAATTGGTGGGAAAGTGAGGGGTTGTGTGGTTGTGTGGGTGATTGTTTGTGGTATTGAAACAAATCAGTATTTTCGCATCATTATTTTACATTTTATCAAAGGTTTTACAAAATGGCAAAAAATTCGGATAAAGAAAAGGCAGTTGTAGAGAAGGTTTCTGCGGTTGAGGGTAAGTCTAAGCAGTCGTCTTCGTCGGTGGGTATAAGCGAAGCTAAGTTGAAACTTGCGCAAAATGCTATTGAGCAAATCGAGAAGGCATATGGCAAGGGTTCGATTATGCGTTTGAATGATGAGAATGTTGTGGCTGTGGATGCAATTCCGACGGGTTGTTTGTCATTTGATGCCGCGATAGGTATTGGTGGTTTTCCTAAGGGTCGAATTGTTGAGATATTTGGTCCTGAGTCTTCGGGTAAGACGACGATTTGTTTGCATGTGATTGCGAATGCTCAAAAAGCGGGCGGTATTGTAGCTTTTGTTGATACGGAGCATGCGCTTGATATTAAGTATGCGCAGCGTTTGGGTGTTGATTTGAATACGATGCTTTTGTCGCAGCCGGAATTTGGTGAGCAGGCATTGGAGATTGTTGAAACGCTTGTTCGTTCGGGTGCTATAGATGTTGTTGTGGTTGATTCTGTTGCTGCTTTGACTCCTCGTGTTGAGATTGAGGGCGATATGGGTGATGCTCAGATGGGATCGCAGGCGCGTTTGATGTCACAGGCGATGCGTAAGCTTAATGCTGCTATTGGTAAGTCTAATACTTTGGTGATTTTTACGAATCAGTTGCGTAATAAGATTGGTGTTGTGTATGGTAATCCCGAAACAACGACCGGTGGTAATGCTTTGAAGTTTTATGCTTCTGTGCGTATTGATGTTCGTAAGAAGGATGTTATTAAGGATGGTCCGGAGATTGTCGGTAATCGTGTTCGTGTTAAGATTTTGAAGAATAAGGTTGCTCCTCCTTTCCGCGAGGCGGAGTTTGATATTTTGTATAATGAGGGTATATCGAAGGTAGGCGATATGCTTGATATTGCGATTGAGAATGGTATTATCAGCCGTTCGGGTTCTTGGATGACATATAAGGAAGAGCGTGTGCAGGGTCGTGACAGCTTGCGTAAGTTGTTGCAAGATAATTCCACTTTGTTTGCTGAGTTGGAGAAGGATGTTCGCGAGGTTCTGGGTATGGATTCGAGCAGTTCGGAGAAGTAGTTTTTTTGTGTGTGGTATTTTTTTTGTGTGTGGGTCCGCCGTTTTTGTATCGGCGGACTTTTTTTTTGTGTTGATAGTTGTTTATTGGACGGTGTATGAGTCTATGTCAATGGTGATGTGGACATTGCGGTGAGCGTGTTTTTGGTTGTAGAGTGAGAGTGCATGTTTGATGGCATTGCGAACTTGATCGCCTGTTGGGTCGAGAATTTTGATGTTTTTGATTATGATGATGCGTCTGAAAAGCGATCGAATGCGTTCGATGACGGGTGTTGTTGGTCCGATGTGGAAGAATGCTTGTTGTGATTTTGGGATAAAGTTGGCGAAGTAATGGGCATGGTCATGGCATAGATGTTGGTCTGTGCTTGTGAATTCGATGATGATGAATCGTGCATAGGGCGGGTAGAGTGCTTGTTTACGTAATTGGAGTTCGTCGGCGTAGAAGTGGTGGAAACTTGCCGCTTGAGTGGCGAAGAGTGCTTGGTGTTCGGGGTGTGATGTTTGTATGATGACAGTTCCTTTGTTTTCGGAGCTTCTTCCGGCTCTTCCGGCGACTTGTGTGAGCAATTGGTATGTTCTTTCTGATGCTCGGAAGTCGGGCAGGAAGAGTGCTATGTCGGCATTGATGACGGCGACGAGGGTGACATGCGGGAAGTCGAGTCCTTTTGCAACCATTTGAGTTCCGACGATGATGTCGGTTTTTTTGTCGTAGAAGTTTTGGAGCATTTTTCGATGCGCGCCGCGTTGTGAAGTTGTGTCGTGGTCCATGCGTTCGATGATTGGGTTTAGTCCTTTTTTTTGTAGTATGGTGTTGAGAGCTTCTTCAATTTTTTGTGTTCCTGTTCCGGGTTCTTGAATGTCTAAGCTGCCGCAGACGGTGCATGCTCTGGGTGGTTCTGTTGCATATCCGCAGTAATGGCATCGTAGGTTGTTAGTTTTTTTGTGGTATGTGAGTGAGACGGAGCAGTTTTTGCATTGGGGAGTGTGTCCGCAATCGGGGCATTCGATGCGTGAGGCGTATCCTCTTTTGTTGTGGAGTAGTATTGTTCCTTGTTTGTTGTTGATGTTTTGTTCGATGAGTTCAATGAGTTGGTTTGCGAATGCGTTTGTTGTGAGGTTTTTTTTTCGTAGTTCTGTCATTGAGAGTATGTTGATTGCGGGGAGCTGTGCATTGTCAGTACGTTTTGTGATTTCGAGTAGATGGTATTTTCCCATTTGTGCATTGAAGTAGCTTTCCATTGAGGGAGTGGCTGAACCGAGTATGGTAACAGCTTTTTCCATCGAAGCACGAATGACTGCGCAATCGCGAGCTTGGTAACGTGGTGCGGGGTCTTGTTGTTTGTATGATGTTTCGTGTTCTTCGTCCACGATGATGATGCCCAGATTGTTGATGGGTGCAAAAAGGGCAGAGCGTGCTCCGATGATGATATTTACTTCTTGTCTGAGTATTTTTCTCCATTGATCGAATCGCTGTCCCACGGACATTTTGCTGTGGAGAACGGCAATATTATCATCGAAGGCGGCGCGGAATCGGTCAATGAGTTGTGGAGTGAGTGCGATTTCGGGCACGAGAATGAGAGCGTTTTTTTGTTGTGCTATTGTGTGTTTGATTGCATGAATATAGACGAGTGTTTTTCCGCTGCCGGTTATGCCATGGAGTAGGAATGTTTTGTGAGTGTTGTCATTGAGTGCTTGTTGAATTTTGTGGAGAGCGTGGTTTTGTTCGTCGGTTAGTTCGAGCAAAGCTTCGTTTGATTTAGCGAGCGATTGATTGGAATTGTCATGTGTGCGTTGTACTTCGATTGTTGATGTTTGGATGAATTTTTTTTTGATGAGTGTATTGATGATAGCGTCTGTGATGTTGAGTTGTTGGGTGAGAGCTTTGATGGCAGAAGGAGGATTGTTTTGTTTAGCTTGTAGGTATAGATGGCTTAGGAGAAGCGCTTGTTTTGGTGCTTTTATGTCTAATTCGTCGAGTATGGTGCGGAAAGTGTTTTGGTCATTGAGCAAAGTCTGTTCGATGGTGACGGCTTTGAGGGTTTTGGGCTTAGCGTCTTGTTCGATGGTAGTGCTGATAGTAATAAGCCCTGCTGCTTCAAGCGTTTCGAGCTGTTCGGAAATTGAGGAACTTTTTATATGTTTTTGGAGAATGCCGACGGAGACTTCACCATGTTTATGTTGGAGGTATTGATAGAGTTCAGCTCTTTTTGGTGCTCGTTTTTTGAGTGCATCAAGCTCATCTGAGTTCAGATGTTGTTTGATAGCAACTTTGACAATGCTGTGCGGTGACATTCCGGCGGGTAAAGCGGCTTTGATAGTTTCGCCGTATGATGCAATGTAATATTCTGCAATCCACTTGAGAAATGCGAGCATTGTATGGTTAAAGATAGGTGATTCGTCTAAGAGTTCAATGATTGGTTTAATGTCATGGGCTGATGAATCAATGGGTTCATTGACGACCATGCCCGTGAGTGTTTGTTTACCAAAAGGCACGAGCACTCTTGATCCGACAATTTGAGCGGGATGCAGTTCCTGCGGTATTGCATAGGTGAAACATTTATGTATCGGTAACGGTAAAGCAACCGCAATAAGTTGTTGTGACATAAAGCAATCAACGATAAAAGAAAAAATTCATGCCTGCAAATCTCGTAAATTTGCAGTGTATTTCACTATCATTATTCACCAAAGGAGAAAAATAATCCTATGAATCGTTTGAGAAATATGCTTATTGCTGCGGGTGTATGCAGCTTTGTTTTAACGAATTGCAGTGCTAATGAGCATGAACAATCGGAGTATGGCGCTGAACCGGTCGAGAAGATTTATACGTCTGCGCCGGAGACCAAAGAGGTAGTTAATAATGGAGTGACCAATTCCCGCATGAATGCTATAACGGAGGCAGTGAAGCGTTGTAGCCCTGCGGTGGTTGGTATTAATGTCACAGAAGTTCGCCAGATGACAGTCCGTGACCCTTTCGATGATTTCTTTGGCAGTAATCCATTGTTTGAGCAATTTTTTCGACGTAATCGCAGGGTCTATAATCAGGAAATCAGGGGCTTGGGTTCGGGTTTCTTAATATCATCAGACGGTTATATTTTGACGAACGATCACGTAGCAGGCACTGCCACAAAAATTGTGGTGACATTGACGAATGGTGAGAAGTATGATGCTGAAATAATTGGCACCGATAAAACATCGGATGTTGCTTTGTTAAAAATTGACGGGAAAAATTTACCGTATCTGCCATTAGCAAATTCAGATGAGGTGATAACGGGGGAGTGGGTGATTGCATTGGGCAATCCATTTGGATTATTTGATATTAATTCCAAGCCTACGATTACTGTGGGTGTTGTGAGCAATACCGGGGTTAATTTCAGCGAAGAAGGCAGGGTATATAGGGACATGATACAAACCGATGCCGCGATAAGTTCGGGAAATTCAGGCGGACCTATTGTCAATGCTTTAGGCGAGGCAATAGGCATGAATACCATTATCTTTTCCACCGCACAAAATTCTCGTGGTGCAGGGAGTATAGGTATCGGTTATGCTATACCGATTAACCGTGTAAAAAGAATTGTTGATTTAATTAAGGCGCATAAAAAAATAGACCGTGAGTTTGATCCCGGTTTTTATATTCAAGAAATTGATGAGCGTATTGCAAAATCGTATGGCTTGGAAAAAAAACAAGGTGTCGTGGTTGTGCAAGTCAAAAGGGGTTCTTCTGCTGACCAAGCAGGATTAGAACCCGGAGATATTGTGCTTGAAGCAGATGGAAAAAAAGTATTGCGTGAAGAAGATTTGCAAGTAGTCATAGGTGATTGTGTTGCCGGACAAACCATTTCTTTATCTATCTTGCGCAATGATGAAACAATAGTGAAAAAGTTAAAAATGTTAAAACCAAAAAATTAATTATCCATATTTTATATAGTGTACATGAATATTACTTTTCCGGACGGTAATGTCCGACAATTTGAAGCCGGTATTACCGGATTAGAAATTGCCAAATCCATATCGGAAGGTTTGGCAAGGAATGCTCTTGGTGTGATTGTCAATGGCATTGCTTATGATGTGTCAAGACCTATTATCGAAGATGCATCATTAAGAATAATCACATGGAATGATGATGAAGGCAAAGAAATATTCTGGCATTCGACGGCTCACTTAATGGCTGAAGCTTTGGAAAGTTTATATCCGGGTGTGAAATTCGGCATAGGTCCTCCCATCGAAGCAGGATTTTATTATGATATAGATTTACCCGAAGGCACTAAAATTTCTTCTGAAGATTTGCCGAAAATCGAAGAAAAAATGCGCGAATTGGTTAAAGCGAATAATGAATATAAGCGCATTGAGATTGATTGGGATAATGCTGTTGCATATTTCAAAGAAAAGGGTGATGAATATAAATTGGAATTGCTCGATGGGTTAAAAGACAGTGAGATAACTTTTTACACACAGGGTAATTTCACGGACTTATGTCGTGGTACTCATGTGCCTTCTACAGGTTTTATTAAATTCCCTAAATTGTTATCTGTTGCGGGTGCATATTGGCGTGGCGATTCTTCGCGGAAACAATTAACTCGTATTTATGGGATTGCATTTCCTAAAAAAGATTTACTTGAAGAGTTTCTAAAACAAAGAGAAGAAGCAGAAAAGCGTGACCATAAGAAATTGGGTCGTGAATTAAAATTATTTATGATAAATCCTATGGTTGGCGGTGGGCTTCCTGTATGGTTGCCCAATGGCACGACAGTCCGACGCACTCTCGAAGCATTTTTGCGCGATGAACAGAAAAAACGCGGTTATCAGGAAGTAATTACGCCACATCTCGGTAATTTGGAACTATACAAAACATCGGGACATTATCCGTATTATGCAGAATCACAATATCCTCCAATGAAAATTGAGGAAGAGGAATATTTGCTTAAACCGATGAATTGCCCGCATCATCATCAGGTCTATTCTTCCGAGCCGCGCTCATATAAGGATTTACCTGTTCGCTTGGCGGAATTCGGAACAGTGTATCGTTATGAACAATCAGGTGAGTTGAGCGGACTTTCGCGTGTTCGCGGCTTTACTCAAGATGATGCACACATTTATTGTATGCAAGATCAATTAAAAGATGAAATTAAAAATGTCATTGAATTAACACAAAAAGTATTTACTACTTTTGGTATGGAAGTGACAACACGTTTGTCTTTCCGTGATGATAATACTGAAAAATACGGCGGTGACATAGAATTATGGGAGCGTGCGCAAAAAGAAATCAAAGAAGTTGCTGATGAAATGGAACTTTCCTATTTTATTGGTGAAGGTGAAGCTGCGTTCTATGGACCGAAAATAGATTTTATTGTGCGTGATGCTATTGGTCGTAAATGGCAATTAGGCACTGTCCAAGTTGATTATGTCATGCCTGAACGTTTCCAATTAGAATATACCGGCGCGGATAATCAAAAACACCGCCCCGTGATTATTCACCGTGCACCTTTTGGTTCTATGGAGCGGTTTATGTCTATTTTAATTGAACATTATGCCGGTAATTTCCCGTTTTGGTTAGCTCCCGTTCAAGTAAGTGTACTTCCTATTACGGATGCTTTAAATGGAGTTGCTTCAGATTTAGCTGAAAAATTAAAGTCTTTGAATTATCGTGTTCATTTTGATGGACGCTCAGAAAAAGTTCAGAGAAAAATAGCGGAAAGTGAACAGAAAAAAATCCCATATTGTTTAATTATCGGCAAACGTGAAGCAGAAAATGGTCAAGTGGCTCTAAGAAAGCACGGCGAAGGTGACAAAGGAGCAATGGCAATCGAAGATGTCTTGGAAATGTTTGCCGGAGAATCAAAAGTATAATATTTGACACATATTTTTATCTAAAAAAAAGCAGATGATATTGCTTCATCTGCTTTTTTTATTTAACGTAAATTTTCTATTTCGATGAACTTCGGTTCCCATGATTGCCCATCGCAAGGGATATATGAATTAGAAACATGTTCATCAAGAGGGCGACATAATTGTCCCGATGGCTCAAAATGTTTACAACTGCCACATAATGTAGAATCTTGCATTTCATCCACTCGATTATGAAAATGTTCCCATTGACGATATGCGGGATAAAATGTCAATCCCATAATTATCATAAAAAGAAGAAACCAGTGATCATATAAATAAAAATATTGAATCATGCCCCAACATAGTAAAGTCAGGAAAAAAAAACGTATTAATGCACCGAAGACAATTGTTCCTGTTGTGATCTGAGGAACAATATTATCATTGGAATCATTTTTAAGATTCGTAAATCGGTAGAGAACTATGTCTAAAAGCCGATCAATCATTGGGTTTGTCTTTCTTCGGCTCTAAAGCGGATGTGCATTGTGCGATAATATCCTCAAGATGCGCTTTTGTTATACCGATGGATTTCTTTAATCCTTTTTTTGCTGTTTCACGAATTACTTGACAATCTTGACGTGCTAATGCAACAGCGTCGCGATTATATTTTTCTTTCTCTGTCAATATGGAGCACACAATATCTGCATGCGTTCTTTGAACATCACGTTTGTAGCTTTGATTATCATTAGATTTTGTATTTTCTTCCCATATTGCATTGCGCACTGTTTCGAAGAGTTCTTGTTGAGTAAATGGTGCAACGGTGCGTAATTCATTGTCGCGGATTCTCTGTAATACTGTCGAGTTGAATAAACGGTATAATGGAGAAGTCATAATGTTTTTTACGGCATCATGCACACCGAAATCTAATCTGTCGCGACGACTATCTTCTCCGTCAGATAATCTGTTGATGCCCAATTGTTGCAGTAAATTAGGCGAAAAAGAGAAGGCATCGGTCGTGAGATAATTTTTTATGAGAAAATCAAGTGCTGAACGTTGTTCTTGCGGTGGAACGGGAATAAATGGAGCTGTTTCATTGGCATCTCCCGCATGATTACGGTGCGTATAAAGTCCGCCGATATATTTTGAGATAACTGCAACGCCTTGTGAATACTGACCTAATGCACGGCTAAACATAACACGCACTCGATTAAAATTTTCGCCCTTATTTATTGCTTTTTGCGGTAATGCTGCCAATATTTCTTTTGACATCGCAATTCTTTCGGCAAAATACTCCATAGGATTGCTGCCATAATCAAAAAGATTACATAAAGGATCAACCCCCGCAACAGAATTACCAAAACAATCTTCGTCAGTGCCATAACGTAATTCGGGGCGAGTATTTTTCGCTGCTATGGATTGCAACATCTCATTTTCGGATGCGAATGATTTACCATCAAAAGGTTTATATGCATATTCAATTGCCCAATAATCATAAGGACCTAATTCCGTATGGTAAAATTCACCTTGAGGCATATTTTTTGGTGATAAATTGACAGGCTGATAATCCATAACACTTCCCGAAAGCCCTTTTCTGCGTGTGATAGTACTGTCATGCAATTCAGCAACAGTATTAATGGCACTTGCTTTAAAGTTATGGCGCAAACCAAGTGTATGACCCACTTCGTGCGCAACTAAAGAAATAACATATTCTTTGATATATCGCTGTTTCATTTCAGGGGCATCCAATAAACCGCGAGCAAAAAGCACATCTTGACCAAATGCCATATCCGTGACGGCATGGTCTGCATAACGACATTCTCTGTCATTATGGTGATGTTCCATATCTTGATGTCCCACACCGGGTTCAATTGCAAAATCGAAGGAGCGACTCATTGAACGAATAAAATCTGCACTGATGCGAATATCTGCATCATAAATTTGTCCCGTAAACGGATTGGCTCGGCTTGGACCCACTGCATATCCACCACCGGGCTGAATTATCCAACGTATTACATTATACCGTACATCAGCGGGATCCCAATCGGCTGTATCGGGGCGTTGTTTAGCTATAATCGCATTTTTGAAACCGATTCTTTCAAATGCAGGCTGCCACATCTCAATACCACGTTTAACATAGTCACGAAGCTCTAATGGAATACTATTATCCATCCAAAAAACTATGGGCTGTTTAGGTTCAGACACCGCTAATTCTGGATTGGCTTTTTCTAAATGCCAACGCTCAACATAATGCTTAGCGGGAGTTTCATCGTACAATGAAGTGTAATCTCTATACATCGTCGTGAAATGTCCGACCCTGTCATCGGCAGTACGCGGCTTATAGCCGGTTTCGGGTAATGTTGATAAACTGAAATGATAACGATGAATCATACTGCGGCTGTCGGGTAGGGTGGAAGCACCCTCCGGTTTGGTAGCTTTGAAATGCAAAGCAAGTTCAATTTCGGTATTCAATGGGAATGATGCCGCTTCAACAATATAACTTTCGCCTTTATCAAATGTAAATGTTTTTTTCATCATGCTCATTGTATTCACCACATTGGCGAAATCTTGCAAAAACACAACACTTGCATCAATCAACCAAGCGCCCGTGCTTGCTTCCGCTTCGGAAAGTAATGGCGCACTTGCCATTAATGAAGTGGAAAAACTATGTTCGATGGCGCGAGAAATTGGATTCAGCGTATCGGCTCGAAAATCTACATTTTTCATGATAAATTGAAGCTTTTTACCAATTTTCTCAATACGAAACACATAATTACCAAGAAGAGCTCCCGCATCAAAAAAAGCAGCATCGCCCGTTTGTCGCGTAACATTAGCAAGATAATTCTTATTCAGATGCTTGGGGGAAATTGCCAGATAATATTTGTTCTCATCTTCATTGTAATATACCGGAAACAAACCATCAATTTTACGAAAATCTTTAATTAATTCCGCAAAAGGTTTTTCTTTCTGATTTTTAGGAGCAGGGGTTTCCCTTTCTTGGCTCTGTGCCACACCCAAGGAAACAAAGAGAACTATCAGAAAAGACAAAGTAAAAAAGCGCATAACTTTACATCTTAAAGAGTTTTACAAGTGCAGCGAAAACGGATGTCACAAAGAAACATTGTTCGCAAATCAATTTAACCAAGGGTGTTTCGTCCGATACGAAATTAACGATTAAGACTTACCTTAATCACTTTTTATGTTCTTCACACATTTCGGAGTTATATCTATGTCACACACATTACCTGCATTACCCTATGCGTATAATGCTTTAGAGCCGCATATTGATGCACTGACAATGGAAATCCACCATAGCAAACATCATCAAGCGTATGTGAACAATCTTAATGCCGCTCTTGCCGGTACAGGATTAGAATCTACACCTCTTGAAGATGTCTTAGCAACCATTCTTAGTCCCACAAGCCCCGTACCTGCAGAAAAACGCAATGCAGTACGCAATAATGGCGGTGGGCATTGGAATCACTCTCTCTTCTGGGAAATCATCGCTCCTGCGGCTGCGCCAACAGCACCGTCACCTGCTTTATTAGCTAAAATTAATGAGCAATTTGGATCTTTTGCCGATTTTCAAGCACAGTGGAAAGCTGCTTCTTTAGGTATCTTCGGTTCAGGGTGGGCATGGCTTGTCGTGCAAAATGACGGCTCTTTGACAATCTCAACAACACCCAATCAAGATAATCCGATTATGTATGGCGTGACTAAACAAAAGCCCATTCTTGCCGTTGATTATTGGGAACATGCCTATTATATCAAACACAAAAATCTTCGTGCCGATTATATTGACGCTTCATGGAACTTCATTAATTGGGATGTCGTCAGCCAACGTTACGCCAATGCTATTGCCCCATAATATTTGTAGGACAATTGTATTTCTTTCTATATGGCGGATACTAATCCGCCTTTTTTATTGCATGACGCTGCCGCTTTTTTCGCCTCGGTAACCATGCAAAAATTGTTGCACACCCATGCGAGGTTTTCCTTCTATTTGCAATTCCAATACTTCTATTGAATTATCTGCACAACCGATGTACAAACGATTCTCATCAATACAATATGTACCTTGGGGAATTTTTTTATCCGATATTTGACTCTTAAATATTTTCATTGTCCCTGTCGGAAAATATGTCCATGCACCCGGAATAGGCGAAACACCATGAATAAAATGTGTGGCTTTCTCGGCTGATAAACCCCAATTTATACCGCATTGCTCACGAAATATCTTCGGTGCCGGACATGACAAATTATCATCTTGAGCCAATGCACTATAATTTCCCGAAAGCAATAAAGAAGTGGTTTCCACAGCAATATCCGCAGCCAATGGCATCATTGCGCCATATAATTCACCATATGTCATATTATCCGCAATAGAAATCCTTTTTTGTAAAAGTATATTACCCGTATCAACTGTATCATTTAATAAAAATGTCGTCACGCCCGTTTCTTTTTCGCCGTGAATAATTGACCATTGAATAGGGGCTGCGCCACGATATTTGGGCAATAAACTCCCATGAACATTAAATGTGCCTTTGCTCGCAAGTCCATAAATTGACTTAGGCAATATCTTAAATGCTATCACACAAATAATATCCGGTTCCAAAGATTGTAATTCATCAAAAAAATCGGCACTTTTTAATGATAATGGTTGCATCACCGGTATATCAAGTTCCATAGCCGCTTTTTTCACTGCCGATGCCGTTAATTTCAAACCTCTGCCTTGTGGTTTATCGGGATTTGTTACCACTGCTTTTACGCCAAATTCCCTATGGAGTGACTCCAATGCCGGAACTGCAAAATCCGGCGTTCCCATAAATACTATATTAGCCATATATAAAAAAAAATACCCCGATGAATTGCTCCATCGAGGTATAATAGTCAAAAAAAATTATTATCCTATTCTTTCCACCAAATCAACAATACGATTCGAATAACCAAACTCATTATCATACCAGCCCACAACCTTCACAAAATTACCATTTGCCATCGTGGACAATGAATCAAATATACAAGAATGGGTATTGCCCAATATATCGCTGCTCACTATAGGGTCGGACGTATATTCCAAAATACCCTTCATTGCACCGTTCGCCGCCGCTTTGAAACATTCATTAATTTCTTCTTTCGTTGCCGACTTGCTCAATGTGGCGGTAAAATCCGTAATTGAACCATCCGGCACGGGAACTCTCAAAGCAAAACCATCTAATTTACCTTTCAATTCCGGCATCACTTCCGCAACAGCTTTGGCTGCGCCTGTCGTTGTCGGGATAATATTCGCTGCCGCTGCGCGCGCCCTACGCAAATCCTTATGTGGCAAATCAAGAATATTCTGATCATTAGTGTAAGCATGAACAGTCGTCATATACCCACGCTCAAGACCAAAATTATCATGAAGAATTTTCACCATCGGAGCAAGACAATTCGTCGTGCATGAAGCATTCGACACTATCTGCTCACTACCCGTCAAATCACCGTCATTCACTCCCAAAACCACGGTACGGTCTAAAGCATCTTTCGCCGGAGCAGTCAAAACAACCTTCTTTGCACCATTCGCAATATGCTTGCTCAATGATGCTCTGTCAGTAAACTTACCCGTCGAATCCACCACAACATCAATATTGCCCCAGCTCAATTCCTCGATTTGCTTACTCGCAGAAATCGCTATCGTTTTGCCGTTCACAATAAGAGAATTACCATCAACAGCCACATCGCCCGCAAACTGCTTATGAACAGAATCATACTTCAGCAAATACGCCAATGTCTTCGCATCGGTCAAATCATTAATGCCCACTATCTCAAACGATTCACCCCGAGCAACCATACTTCGAAACACCAATCGTCCTATACGACCAAAACCATTAATTGCAACCTTGATTGCCATGTTCTTCCTTCTTTTCTAACGTGAATAAAATTGACTGCATTCTTGCAATGCGAAATTAGCTCTTTACGACGAACAATACGCAATCTTGATTTGAATCGTATTTTCGCAATAAAAACTATAAACATGACTATACTACTTTTCACAACCAACCAACACAAAAAACAAGAGTTCCAAACACTCTTCAACCAATATATGCCCGCAGTTTCCATCATCACGCCCAATGAACTTGGCTTAACAATGCCCGAAGTAGAAGAAGATGGCTCAAGCTTCGCCGAAAATGCCTATCTCAAAGCCCTTGCAATGGCTTATACCACTCCCTTTCCCGTACTTGCCGATGACTCAGGGCTGTCAGTCCATGCCCTTGACAATAATCCCGGCATAAAAAGCGCACGATATGCAGGAGAAAATGCCTCCGATGCCCAAAACAGACAATTGCTCTGCGATAACCTCAAAAAACTAAACCTGCAACAATCAACAGCCCACTTCACCGCAGCTCTCGCATTCATTGACACACAAAGAGCATTCATCGTCGAAGCCGAATGTTACGGAAAAATCACAATCAATGAACAAGGCACAAATGGCTTCGGCTATGATCCTCTTTTCATACCCGACGGATATGACATCACATTCGCACAATGCGACGCAACCACAAAAAACACCATCAGCCACCGAGCAAAAGCATTACTCACACTCATCGAAACACTACGCTCTTATGATTACTTTCAATCCTGAACTTGCCACACAACTTGCCATTGGGTCGGTCTTCGCCATAGAAAACAAACAACAACTGTTAGCCGAAGCTATACAACACTCAATCGCAAATCACCAACAATGGTATGAAACCTTGCTTCAAACATATCTTTTTGCCGGATTTCCATGTGCATTACAAGCACTTTCCACACTCCACACAACAACCAATATAGCCAACCACCATCACTTCAGCTATGACACAGACCAATTCACCCGCAATGGCGAACATACCTGCCAAACAATTTATGGCTCGGTCTATCACAAATTGCGTGCAACCCTCCAACCCATAAGCCCCGAACTTGATGCAAGCATGATTATCGAAGGATATGGCAAAATACTCTCACGACCGCAACTGCCGCTTCTGTACCGCGAGATAGCCATCGTCGCAATCCTGCGTCACAATGGGTGGCAAGCACAAAACATCTCCCACACAAGAGGCGCGCTGCGGCTTGGCATTGATGAACAGCAACTCGAAACCATACTCCGACAATGCTTTCATCACACCACACATAAAGGAATCAGACCCCCGATCATTCAAGAATAATAGCTGCGCAATCCATCGCTTGTGCCGAACACATAAACCCAAAACCATCACAAAAAAAGCCCCGCCTTACCCATCCGCCATCATCTTAACATCATCAAAAACCATTACCGACATTACAAAGGCATCATTATCCGCATACACCATGCACCGATGACCGGATCATGTCATGAACTGCGGTTCTAAGGTCATCATCGTAGCAGAGTTCATGCATCCATACGCAACAATAGCCATATCATAGATGACAATACCCTCCAAATAAGTAATCCATTGCCTTAAATCTGCATTCCACATCTTTGCACTATCATTATTGCTATTGTGCTATGTAGCCAAAGTCAATTTCTCTATAGCCAAAGTCAATTTCTATGTAGTAAGAGTCAAAATACAATTAACAATAGCAATTTCTTTAGAAGAAAGAATCAATAGATTTATATCAAAAGTGCTTATAGAAGCAACAAAAGCCCTGTTTTATACAACAAAAGCCGTTTTTTGTACAGAAAGAGGGTAAAAATGAGCAAAAAGAGCGTAAGAATGAGTAAAAAGAGCTTTTGATGCTGTTGCGTACGCTTTTGATGGTGCTGCGTACGCTTTTGATGGTGCTGCGTACGCTTTTGATGGTGCTGCGTACGCTCTTTCTGGTGTTGCATACGCTTTTGATGGTGCTGCATACGCTTTTTCTGGTGTTGCATACGCTTTTGATGGTGCTGCGTACGCTCTTTCTGGTGTTGCATACGCTTTTGATGGTGCTGCGTACGCTCTTTCTGGTGTTGCATACGCTCTTTCTGGTGTTGCATACGCTTTTGATGGTGCTGCATACGCTCTTTCTGGTGTTGCGTACGGTTTAGTTGGACGAGGTTTTTGTATTGTTTATCCACCCCGTCCTTCGGACACCCCTCAAGAGGGGAATTTTGGATGGGGGAGAATTTTTTTTGGATGTGTGTGGTTTTTGGATGATGATGGAATTAGCTCCGCAGGAGCGGTATATTCATAGACAATAAAGCCACAGGAAGTATCCGTAGCTCCGCAGGAGCAGTATATTGATTTTTTATGTCATCCCTTTGGGATTTGGTTTTGTTATGGACTTGTTTCTATTATTATGACATCCCTTCGGGATTTAGTTGGACGTGGTTTTTGTTTTGTTTATCCGCCCCGTCCTTCGGACACCTCTCAAAAGGAAAATTTTGGATGTGTGTGGTTTGGGGTTGGATATGAATAAGCTTTTGTTACTGATTCTTATGCTCTTTCTGGTGCTTCATACGCTTTTGATGATGTTGCATACGCTTTTGATGGTTGTGGTTTTTGTATTATTGACCCCTCATTTTTTCTTCCGACTGGTGAGATTAATTTTGTTTTTGGTGAATTGATAGATTATTGATGATTGTGGTTTTGGGTTGGAGGAGTTTGTGGTATTATGATATTTTGATGGGGTAGTATTACGTTTTTGTTGGTTGTGGATAAAAATATGTTTGCTAATTAAAAAAAATGTGTTAAATTGCATCTGCCTAGCAAAGGCATGGTGTTTTATGAATCAGGGGAGACATGATACATCATACGTGGTACAACAGGGCGGGGCGGTCGGGAGACTGCCCCGTTTTTTTTTGTTTATAGTGTATTTTGATTATTGAAAAGTTAATAAAATAAGGGTGTTACGATGAAGCCTATAGTGAGTATTATTGTTGTGTTGATGGCGAGCGTGGGTGTTGGTTTGGGGCAATCTGATGCGGTTGGACGCGGTCAGGTGAGGTGGGTGAGTTTTTCGGAGGCGGTAGAATTATCGAAAAAAGAGCCCCGTAAGATATTGATAGATATTTATACTGATTGGTGCGGTTGGTGTAAGAAAATGGATGCGACGACATATGGCGATGGGGCTGTTGTGGAGTATATTAATCGTCATTTTTATGCAGTGAAATATGATGCTGAGAGTAAGGATAGTTTGGTGTTTAATGGACATACTTTTCGTTATCTGAAGGATTATCGTTGCAATGAGTTCGCTTATTCGCTTTTGAGTGGGAAGATGAGTTATCCCTCAACGGTGTTTTTGGACGAGCAGTTTACAATGCTCACACCTGTCGCCGGTTATTTGACGTCGGATGTTTTGTTGGGTATTTTGCGTTACTATGGCGGTAATCATCATACTACATTGAAGTGGGAAGAGTATAATTCACTCCCAAAGCAAAAGATTGATTAAATACTGTCGGTTTGTTGTTTCTTTTTTTGTGAAGCTCTGACGACGATGATGCTTATTTCGTAGAGAACCCAAAGAGGTCCGGCAAATACTAATTGGCTGAAGGGGTCGGTTGATGGTGTTAGTGCAGCAGCAATGATGAGTATGATGATAATGGCGTGTCGGCGGTATTTTGTCATGAATTCTGATGTAAGTATGCCTACTCTTGCGAGCACAAAGGAAATCATGGGCAGTTCGAAGATAAGTCCTGCTGAGAGAAGTGTCATGCTGATGAATCCGAAGTATTCGTTTATTTCGATGGAGTTTTCGATTTGAGTTGACCCGAATCCTGTTGCGAAAGAGAGCATAGTAGGTATCATGATGAGGTATGCGAAGGCGATGCCTGCGAGGAAGCAGAATGTTGTGAAGAATGTAATTTTCCTTACCCATGATCTTTCATGTTCATAGAGTCCGGGTGCGACGAATAGCCATAGTTGATAGAGTGTATTTGGAATAGAAAGTATGAATCCTGCGAATAGCAGCACTTTGAAATAGAGAAGTGCTTGCCCAAAAGGTCTGATGTTTTGGAGTTTAAGGGGTGGTGTGACATTGTTAGCGGGCGCAAGGAGTATATTGTAAAGTAGAAAGTCAGTGACGAATGCTGCGGCAATGCAGGCGATGACCAATCCAATGACAATCCACATGATTCTGAGTCGCAAGTCGGTTAGATGGTCAAAGAAACTCATTTCTTTGTCGGAACTTTCGTTGAGAATGTTGTCTTTATGAGCCATTTGTAAGAGAGAATGTCCTATAAGCACAATCGTTGAAGACTGTTAGCCGTAAGAATGGTGAAAAATGCGTATTTTTGTGCCATAATTTGCAGCAAAAATACGACTTCCACATATCATTTTCCGAAGCGACATGGCAAAAAGTAAAGAAGCCCAGACAGAAGAAACAGCGATAGTATCAGGCAATGCCGGTTATACAGAAGATTCCATTAAGGTATTAGAAGGATTAGAAGCGGTACGTAAGCGTCCTGCGATGTATATAGGTGATATAGGCGATCGAGGTCTTCATCACTTAATACAGGAGGTAGTTGACAACTCGATAGATGAAGCTTTAGCGGGTTATTGTACTAATATAATTGTAACAATCCATGCGGACGGGTCATGTTCGGTGGAAGACGATGGTCGGGGTATTCCGACGGGTCCTCATCCTGTTAAAAAGATTTCTACATTAGAAGTGGTTATGTGTACCCTTCATGCGGGTGGTAAGTTCGATAAATCTTCTTATAAAGTATCGGGCGGTCTTCACGGTGTTGGTGTATCGTGCGTTAATGCCTTATCATCTACTTGCGTGGTGACAGTACAACGCGAGGGTAAGAAGTTCGAACAGCGTTATGCTTGTGGCGATCCGGTTACGCCGGTAACTGAGATAGGTAAATCATCGGTTACGGGTACCCGAGTATGGTTTGTGCCTGATGATACAATCTTTAAGACAATAGTATTCCGTACAGAGCGTGTTGCAGAGCGATTACGCGAGCTTGCTTTTCTAAATCCAGATATTGTAATCACCTTGATAGATGAACGTGAAGAGGGATTCAAAGAAGTGTTTGCTTATCCGGGTGGTCTTGTTGATTTTATCCGCCATATTGATTCTTCGGTTACCTCATTGATAGAGCCTACTGTGATTAAAGGTTCATCGGCGGGCGATTCGGGTGCTGAAACAATTGTAGATATATGTTTTGAGTATAATTCTTCGTATTCAGAAACTTTATTGTCTTATGTCAATAATATTAATACGATTGAAGGTGGAACCCATGTCTCTGGATTCCGTTCGGCATTGACCAGGACAATAAATCAATATGCTACATCGAATAATTTAGCTAAGGTTGCTTTGACGGGAGAGGATTTTCGCGAAGGTCTTACGGCGATTATTTCGGTAAAAGTTGCAGAACCACAATTTGAAGGTCAGACAAAGACTAAGCTTGGTAATGGTGAAGTAGAAGGTATAGTGCGCTCGATAGTCAATGAACAATTAGCGATATATCTTGATGCTAATCCAAAAGTTGCGCGTAAGATGGTTGAAAAAGCCGTGCTTGCTGCCGAGGCGCGAATGGCTGCGAAGAAATCGCGAGAATTAGTCCGTCGTCAAAATGCTTTGGATAGTATGGCTTTGCCGGGTAAATTAGCTGATTGCTCATTACGTACAGCAGAAGATACAGAACTATTCATGGTTGAGGGTGATTCTGCGGGTGGTACAGCTAAACAAGGACGAGATCGTCGTTTTCAGGCAATATTACCATTGCGTGGAAAAATATTGAACACACACAGAGCTCGTATTCATAAAATTCTCGAAAATGAAGAAGTGCGTACGATTATCACAGCAATCGGTTCAAATTTCGGGGAGGAGTTCGATGCTTCAAAATCTCGCTATGGCAAAATTATTCTCATGGCGGATGCTGATGTTGATGGTTCACACATAAGAACACTCTTGCTGACATTTTTCTTTCTCCATATGCGTGAACTTATCTATCAAGGTAAATTGTATATCGCTCAACCGCCACTCTATAAATTGAAAAAAGGCAAGAAAGAGGTTTATGCATTTAATGATCAAGAGCGTGACGAAATCATCAAATCAATGCGAAAAGATAAAAATCAAACGGACGATGTCCCTGCTGAAGAAGTACAGGAAAATGTCTCTGCAGATGGAATTGTGATTTCCCGCTTCAAAGGTCTTGGTGAGATGAACGCCGAGCAATTATGGGAAACAACAATGAATCCCGAAACAAGAACACTTTTACAAGTAACGATTGAAAATGCAGCCGATGCAATACAGGTTTTTGAAACATTGATGGGTGAAAAAGTTGAGCCGCGTCGTGAGTTCATAGAACGTAATGCAATGTTTGTGAAGAACCTTGATGTTTAATATTCTTTAATGTGATTAGCTATTGTTAAGTAGTTTAACTTAGATGTTGAAATTTAATGATTTGAGATTTTTTAAAGTTGAGTTTTTTGCTCAAAAAATATCTATACAACACTTTTCACTTGTGAAGTTAGCTGTTTAATAATAGTCACACAGCTGGTATTATATAGGTTTTTTTGAAGAAATTATAGAACAGTTTTGGTAGTCACAAATTCAACACCTAATTTTGTAAACTTAATATGCAACAATGTGAGTAGTAAAGATTCCGTGCGTGCAAACAAAGTTTCTGAGCGAGCGAATGTGATGCGTGATTTTGCACCATATTTATCACTTGGAGCACAAATGAGCGGTGCGGTAGTGGTGTCGGGTGGAATAGGATGGTGGTTAGATACACTGTTCCAAACAGACCCTGTTTTTTTGATAGTAATGCTATTATTCGGAATAATATCCGGTATGACAATGTTTATTCGTGCTGCTCTTGGGGCAGACAAAAAAGTTACATAATATTGTGCCGTGGATTTACGAGAATCGGGTATTTATTCAGTTTTGATTGGATTGCTTTTATGCGCCATTAATGTTCTTGCCGGATGGCTGATTGCGCATTATTCATTCAAAAGAAAATTTGAAAAAGCAATTGGTATCGTTATGGGCAGTATGGTAGTGCGGATGGCTATTATGCTTGGAATAGCTGCGTATATAATTGCTGCAGTGCCAATAGATATCTTGGCTTTTTCATTAGCTTTCGGCGTAGGTAATTTTATACTTCTTTTTGTGGAAATTTTATATTTCCATTTTAAAATGAGTTAGTTTTAAAAGTAAATTTGTTATTGACAAACGATTGGTTTTCATGAGTCAAGAATCACATACAACTGCGACATCACAGAGTACAACACATTCTGCAGAATCACAGACTTCAGATCCGCATACATCAACTTCTGAACTTCATACGGAAAATACCGGTGATAGTAACCCGATTCTTGACATTCTTGCAACAGGAATGGGGGATCACCATGGTTTTTACTTATATGACAAGAAAATTATCTCTTTGCCATACATTTTTTATGATAAAGATCAAGGATTAAATTTTTATCCTAATGCTGATGCAGTAAATGCTGGTGGAATCTATGAATTATCACACGGGCATCCAGTTCGTAAAGATAATCCTGAACAACATCCTGCAATAGATTTCAGCATTACGAATTTTGTGTTTCTTCAATGGATGGGTTTTCTCGTAGTGGGTGCTTTATTCCTTATCGCATCATCAAAAGCGAAGAAAAACAAAGGTAAAGCACCGAGTGGAATTCAAAATCTTTTGGAAGTGCTTATCGTATTTATTCGAGATGAGGTTGTTGCTCCAAACTTACCCGCAAGACCCGCAAAACGACTATTGCCGTATTTTTTGTCTTTATTCTTTTTCATCTTAATTCTCAACATTTTTGGTTTAATGCCCGGTGGACATGCTGCGACAAGTGCATTAGGTACAACGATAGCACTTGCTCTAACCGCATTTCTGGTGGTGAATTATACCGCAATAAAAGAATCTGGTATCGGTGCATGGTTTCACCATTTACTCGGAGGAGCACCGGCTTTTTTAGCACCGATTATGGTACCGATTGAAATTATGGGTATTTTCACCAAGCCATTTGCCTTAGCGATTCGTCTTTTCGCTAATATGACGGCAGGGCACGTCGCACTTTTGGCATTAGTGGGCATAATATTTTACTTTAAGCAATTATTTGGTGCATCCGTCGGTTATTCCGTTACTGTACCTTCTGTGTTATTTTCAGTCTTTGTTCTATGTCTTGAATTATTAGTCGCTTTCTTGCAGGCATATGTATTTACAATGCTTACAGCAGTATTTACAGGGTTGGCAGTTGGTGATCACAGTCATGATGAAGAGCATCATCATTAATCATTTTACAACGATAATTATCAAGCGAAATATCGCATTTATTTACTCATTTTTTCCATCTGGAGGAATTACATGGAAGCAAAAGCATTAGCATGGTTAGCAGCCGGTCTCGGTGTTGGTATTACAGTTTTTGGTGTTGGCACCGGTATAGGACCACTCGTAGCTGCGGCACTTGAAGCAGGTGCGCGTCAACCTGAAACAGCTAAAGATGCGCGTACAACCATGATTATTGGTGCTGCTCTTATCGAGGGTGTTGCACTTCTTGCGTGCGTTGTTTGTATCTTACTTGCGTTCAAAGCATAAGAGTTGAACGTCATATACACTAATTGCAGATGCTTCCGGTTCAATTAAAGAGCCGGAAGGGTAATTAATATTATTATTTATCAATTTGTTTCACTTCATCTGGTATTTCTGATGGCAGATACACTACTCAATGTTTCGCCGGGATTGATAATTTGGACTCTTGTCAATTTTGGTGTTTTCTTTTTTCTCATTGCTAAATTTGGCTTTAAACCGATGATATCTTCATTGGAAGACCGCGAAAATTCTATAACTAATGCTATTAGCGAATCTGAGCGACTGAATACCGAAGCTCAAAAGTTGCTCCGTGAAAGCCAAGAAAAATTAGGTTCAGCGCAACATGAAATGATGGAATTAGTTAAACAAGGTAAAGTTCAAGCTGAAACAATTATTCGCCAAGCTCAAGAGCAAGCCGAGAAAGTTAAAAAAGAAAAACTTGATCAAGCTGTGCGTGAGATTGAACGTGAGAAAGAGCTTGCTTTACAAACAATTCGCGCTGAAATGGCTACTTTAGTAGTTGCAGCAACCGGAAAAATGCTCTCTGAAACTCTTGATGAAAATAAGCATAAAGCACTTGTTCTTCAATATATAGACAAAGTTTCGAGAAACTGATAAATTACACGATTAAACACAATAATGGCACATTCAAGAATAGTTAAGCGATACAGTGTGGCACTGTTTAGAAATGCTGAGCAATCAGGTGTTACCGATGCCGTACTTGCAGACTTGCTGTATGTTCGGAGAATTATTGGTGAATCTAAAGATTTACGAGTTATGCTTAGCAGCCCGGTCATACGTAAAGCCGTAAAGACAGATGTACTTCGCGAGGTATTTGCTTCTAATGTTTCCCCTTTAACTATGGATTTTCTCGCTTTTCTGAATAACAAAGGCAGAGAAGCATATATACAAGAAGCAATTTCCATGTTTGAAGAAGTATATAATGAAGCACGTGCCATTCTCAAGGTTGTGGTTGAATCTGCAACAGCACTCACTGATGATGTTCGTGAAAATGTCATTTCTTCTATGGCTTCTCTCACAGGCAAAAGAATTAACCCCACCTTCAAAGTCAATAAATCTCTTATTGGTGGTTTGAAAATTCAAGTGCATGATATGTGTTACGATGGTAGCATATTATCTCAACTTTCGGCTTTGTATTCGCAATTAGCCGGTTCAGAAATGACAACAGAGGTCAGAGCAAAAATTGCTGCTGTCTGATATTGTTTGTAAATAGTAATCAAAAAAAATCTACGATAACAATTCTACGAAGGTAACACAATGGCAGAAATTCGTCCCGAGGAAATAAGTGCGATTTTACGTCGGCAGCTTTCCGGCTACGAAAAAGATGTTGATATTTATGAAGTGGGGACCGTGCTCCAAGTCGGAGACGGTGTCGCACGTGTCTATGGTCTTACAAAGGTCATGGCATCCGAACTTGTTGAGTTCCCTAATGGCGTCGTCGGTATGGCACTTAACCTCGAAGAAGATAATATCGGGGTGGTGTTATTCGGTGATGACCGCTTGGTAAAAGAAGGAGATACCGTCCGCCGTACAGGGCGTATTGCTTCAGTTCCCGTGGGCGAAGCAATGCTTGGACGAGTCGTCAATCCTCTTGGCTTACCCATTGACGGTAAAGGTGCTATCAACACACCTCACTCTCTGCCAATTGAAAGAAAAGCACTCGGTGTCATCGAACGTAGCCCCGTAAATCAGCCGCTCCAAACAGGTATCAAAGCTATTGATGCTCTTATTCCCATCGGGCGGGGACAACGCGAGCTTATCATTGGTGACCGTTCAACTGGAAAAACCGTCGTTGCAATTGACACGATTATCAATCAGAAATATACACACACCGAAGAAGCAAAAAAACAGGGGATTGAACCCGTCTATTGTATCTATGTCGCTATCGGACAAAAAGGTTCCACTGTTGCAAACGTGGTGGCAACTCTCGAAGAACAAGGAGCTATGGAATATACTATCATCGTTGCTGCAAATGCATCCGATCCCGCTCCTTTACAGTTCATTGCGCCTTACTGTGGTACATCCATGGGTGAATACTTCCGCGATTCCGGTCGCCATGCTCTCATTATCTATGATGATTTGACAAAACAAGCCGCCGCATATCGCCAAGTGTCGCTTTTATTGCGTCGCCCGCCGGGACGTGAAGCATATCCGGGTGATATTTTCTATCTCCATAGTCGCTTACTTGAACGCGCTTCAAAACTATCGAAAGAACTCGGTGGAGGATCGCTTACCGCGCTTCCCGTTATTGAAACACAAGCAGGTGACGTATCTGCTTACATCCCAACTAACGTAATCTCCATTACCGATGGTCAGATTTACCTCGAATCAAACCTCTTCAATGCCGGTATTCGTCCTGCCTTGAATGTCGGTATATCCGTATCGCGTGTTGGTGGTAGTGCCCAGATTAAAGCAATGAAAAAAGTTGCCGGTCCACTCAAACTCGAGCTTGCTATGTTCCGAGAACTCGAAGCCTTTGCCAAATTCGGCTCTGACTTAGATAAATCAACTCAACAACAGCTTCTGCGCGGGCAAATCTTAACTGAAATCTTAAAACAACCGCAATTCAGTCCTATACCCGTTGAAAAACAAGTATGCTTAATTATTGCGGCTACTTCTGGCGTTATTGACGATATTCCTCTCAATAAACTCAAACAATTCGAAGAAGAATACATGAACTTCCTTGAACTTGGGCACAGAAACATCCTAATATCAATCGCTGAACACAAAGAATTAATTCCCGAAACCGCTACGGCTCTCAAAAATGCCTTAGAATCTTTCGCGGCTAAATTCAAAGCTTCTTTACCTAAATAAGTAACACTTTCTGCGAGCATGGTTCCATGATTGTCATCACAGGTGCAGCCGGTTTCATCGGTAGTTGCTTACTCAAAAAACTTAACGACGAGGGCGTCTTCGATGTTCTCGTCGTTGATTATTTAGAGAATCGCGATAAATGGAAAAATCTCGTCGGTAAACGATTTTGGGAGATCGTCCATCCCGAGGAATTCCTCCCGGATTTCATCAACGGTGAATACGATAACTCCATCGAAACCATCGTGCACCTGGGAGCTACGACCGCTACAACAGAACGTGACGCTGACCTCCTCCTCACCAATAACTTCCATTATACCCGTGACCTCGCTGTCCATGCTCTTGATAATGACATCCGGTTCATCTATGCTTCAAGCGCGGCTACTTATGGACTTGGTGAGAATGGCTACTCCGACTCAATGACCTATGGCTTACGTCCGCTCAATATGTACGGTTACTCAAAGCAGCTCTTCGATGAATGGGCAAAGACTATGGACGTGCATAATAATATGCTTGGAATAAAATTTTTCAATGTCTTTGGTCCGAATGAATACCACAAAAACGATATGGCAAGTATGATATACAAATCATACAACCAGATCAAGCAATCTGGCAAGGTCAAACTCTTCCAATCAACAACGCCCGAATACATTGACGGCGGGCAAATGAGGGATTTTGTCTATGTCAAGGATTGTTGCGACCTTCTCTGGCATTGGATTAACAACCGTGACATATTCGGACTTTACAATCTTGGAACAGGAAAAGCACGCTCATGGAATGACTTAGCCAATGCGGTATTCAATGCGATGGACATCGTGCCGAACATAGAATATGTCCCAATGCCCGATTCTCTAAGCTCACAATATCAAAACTTTACCGAAGCGGACATGACTTCTGTTATCGAATGCTTCCCTCAAACGAAATTCAGCTCACTCGAAGACGCGGTGAACGATTATGTTCGCCAACATCTTCGTAACTCTTGGCAATATTGGTAAATCTTTTCTTTACTTTAAGACTATGGCAACTCTCAGAGACATAAAACAACGTATCGTAGCGGTAAAAAACACTTCCAAAATCACTTCCGCTATGCGTATGGTAGCAGCGGCGAAGCTCCGAAGAGCGCAAGAAGCTATCTTAGCCGCACGACCTTATTCCAAAAAACTCTCCGAGATTCTCGGTAATCTGGCATCGTCCGTCGAAGAGGACTATTACCATCCCTTACTCCGTCGTCCCCAAAAAATACGTTCCGTCGCCGTCATCGTCATCAGTTCCGACCGTGGTTTATGCGGCAGCTTCAACTCCAATGTCTTACGCATTGCAGGACAAAGAGTAAAATCAGGTATCCAACAAGAATTTCCCGATGCCCAAGTTTCCGTCATTGCCGTCGGAAAACGCTCCGTGCAATTCTTCCAACGCCAGAGCATTCCCGTCATTGCGACATTTCCGGACATATTCCAAAAATTGCGATTCGGAACGGCACAAGAGCTAGCCGAAATCGTTCTCAATGGCTTCTCGGAAGAAAAATTCGACCACGTAGAAGTCATCGGCAATCAATTTCGTTCCGTCATGAGACAAGAAGTTATGACCGAGCAACTCTTACCAATCGAACGCAAAAACCAACAAGAAACCAAGAAATCAGTATCAGGAGAGCAGTCCGACTATATCTTCGAGCCATCGCGCGGAGACATCATGGACACACTCTTACCAAAATACCTCACGAATCAACTATGGCGATCGCTTCTCGATTCTAATGCAGCCGAAAACGCAGCGCGTATGGTCGCTATGGAAGCAGCAACCAAAAATTCCAAAGACCTTATCAAAGCACTTCAACTCAAATTCAACAATCTTCGACAAGCGGCAATCACTAAAGAGATGCTCGAAATCGTCGGTGGAGCTGAAGCGCTCAAAAACTAACTGTTACGCCCTTTGTACAAGCACTGAAAACCTCAAGCCGGACAAACTTGGGGTTTTTTTCATTATAGCCCCATCCATTGCGAAGCTATTCCCATCCATTGCGAAGCTATTCCCATCCATCGCGAAGCTATTCCCATCTATTGCGAAGCTATTCCCATCCATCGCGAAGCTATTCCCATCCATCGCGAAGCTATTCCTATCAATTACAAAGATGTTCCCATCATAAACAAAGATGTTCCCATCCATTGCAAAGCTATTCCTATCTATTGCGAAGCTATTCCCATCATAAACAAAGATGTTCCCATCCATTGCAAACTTATTCATATCCTATATATGCCTTTTCAAAAGATATATATACTTGTTCAAAAGATATAGCGATAAAAACAAAAGATATATATACCTATTCAAAAGTTATAGCGATAAAAGCAAAAGATATATATACTTGTTCAAAAGGTATAGCGATAAAAGCGAAAAATGTATATACCTGTTCAAAAGATATACTGAGCAAGAAATTTGCTTTACAGACTATTAATAATGTTAGATGCACTGCTTAGAATTATAGACGCACTATTTAGAATCATAGACGTACTGTTAAATATTATAGACGCATCACTTAAAATGATGGACGCACTGTTTAGAATAATGGACGTATTGATAACAATAATGGACGTATCACTTAAAATAATAGACGCATTGCTTAGAATAATAAAATCACTGTTTAGAATGATAGACGCACTACATATTTACCCCAAATGAGCCATTATAGAGAGAAAATTTGTAATATTGCGGTGATAGTGAGGGTTAATGGAATGAAATTGCGCCGATAAACATAGTAAAAAAGACAGTTGATGGGGCATTTTGCCTTCTTCGATGGGCTTGATGCACGGTTTTTTGCGATTATGCGCCTGTATATCATGCTTGGGACATGGTTTGGCAGTGTCGGGAGATGCTTCGGCATGCTCAAAGCATGGTCAATGGGTCAAAAATCATGTTTTAGGGTAGGCAACAGCACTTCCATAGACCTTGATGATGATAAAACAATAGAAAAAATCCATTCCGAAAGGGTAAAGCAGATGCGAATATTTAAGTTTCGATTGTCGGTAGAGCGGCTGTTGAGCAAAGCGCGGGAAGTGTCGTCGGCTATGGAGCGCGATGCGGATTTGTTGGAGCAATATGGGGTGACAGCGGAGCAAAGGCAGAATTTTGCGGAGGCAATAGCGTTGGCGGATGCTCTTGCTGATGATGTGATAAGCCGTTGGTATGTGTCCGAAGCGGTGGCGGCGCGTGATAAAAAACAAGAGCAAATTCGAGCAAAAATAGAGGGCATGGTGCTACGTGTGCGGCTGTGTTTTGGGGCGCAAACTCCATTGATTGGGGTGATGGATTGTCATAATTTGTCACAAAAAAACACATCGGAATTGCTTGAGAGTTGCCAAAATGCGCTAGCGGTGCTGTCGGAAAATTTTGCGGCATTATCGGTTTTTGGTCTGACGCAGCCCATGGTGGATGAGTTGGCGGCGGCACGTGCGGAGTTGATGGTTTTGGCGGATGTGGTGACGGATGCGCAGCGTGAGCGGATGGAAATGACGCTTCGTCGGGCGGATGCGCTGAATGAGATTTATGAAACGATGGTTGGTTTTTGTACGATAGGGAAGCTGTTGTGGGTTGATGTGAATCCGGCGAAATATGAGGATTATGTGATATACCATACTAAGCCCAAGTCCGCACCTGCAATGCCTGAGAACAAGAGTGGTATGGAAAATGAGAGATTTTCCTAATGCTATGAACCCTTTGTTACATAGTAGTATTTGAAATGTATTAGAGAATAGTTATGAAAATATTGAATTTTTATCTCTATACTAAAGTAGAAGTTAACTTATGTGTTCTGTGACATTACTTTGTCTCTAATGGCTATGACTGACTTTCTCAATCTATCGTGAAATATATCAATTTCGTCTAAATTATATGTTATTGTTCGTATATGTGCTCTATCGAAGAAAAAATTATTGCTGATTTTTTCGTTCTGTATTGTTAAAATCTCTTTGTTAAGAGCAGATGCATAACCTAACTCATAAAAAACATTCTTGTTGTCATAAGTTGTTTCACAAATAATAAATTCAGAGATCTCAATTTGATTGTAAATTGTTTCCACTATGATATCGTTACCATTAAAATCATCCGCTCGATATATGCTTATGTTAAGTTCAGTGTTTAGAAATCCTTTTATACTCTTAAAATAGAAATCATTTAACTCTTCCTTACCAAAAGGCATGATCATAAACGCTCTGTTATCCTGAATTATACGAGGCGAGTCAATTCTTTGGAGAATGAAACTTAATGGTTCTTCCGGTAATATTTCAAGAAGACGATAAAGAGTAATATTATCAAAAGTGAAATATACAGGTTTTCTCTCTTGGAAATCAGAAAAATATGTGTAAATTCCAACAATGTTTCTGTGGAAGTCATTGCTATTAATATGTTGTAGATTTCCTTGAATGATGTTATGATTAATTCTTCCTGTTAGCTTAAAAAATGTAGATGGTCTTACATTAGAGCAAAAAAGTGATTTATTTTTTAATGATTTGTTTTTTTCATCTTCGGTGAGAGACCATGCAGGGTACATTCCTTCGGGAACATTAATTCCATTGATAGTTGTATAATTAGAACTGTTCATTTGGAAAGTGATTTATGGTTAAGATATTTGTTCATATAAAATATAAACACCCTATTGTAGTTTCAAGGACAAAAATAGCAAATAAATTTCTAAATATACTTGTTCTTATTTGGATGATTTGTTTTATTCGAGATTATGGTGGTTGAGATAATCGCGTACTTTTTGTGCATCGTCGGGCGTGTCCACGGCAATGAGTGTTGCGTTTGTTTTGACGCAATGGATAATGGCTCCGTTTTCGAGGAGGCGGAGCTGTTCTAAGGATTCGCTTTTTTCTAAGGGCGATGGGGGCAGCTCGGCGAATGTTCGGAGCATTTCGGCTTTGTAACAATAAAGCCCGATGTGTTTCCAGTATGTCTGATTGTCGAGCCATTGGTCTATTGGCTTGCCTTGCAGATGGGGTATGGGGCTTCGTGAGAAGTAGAGCGCTTGTTGGTGTTGGTTCATTGCCACTGTGACGATGGTTGGGTTGAGCAGTTCTTCGGTTGTGCGTATTGGTGTGATGGGCGTGGTGATATGGCTGTTGTTGTTGTATGCTGCGCTGATTAAATCGTCGAGCAGTTGGGGGGGGACGATGGGTTCATCGCCTTGCACATTGAGTACGAAGTCGGCAGTGTCGCCAAGTTTTTGGTATGCTTGCGCTATGCGGTCGGTGCCGGAGGGTAATGCGGGGTCAGTGAGTATGTATTCTGCTCCGATGCGTTGACATTCTTGTTCTATGCGGTGGTCGTCGGTTGCTATGATTGTTCGTCGGATGTTTTTTGCTTTTTGTGTTTGTTCATAGACCCTTTGTATGAGTGTTTTGCCGTTGATGTCGGCGAGCGGTTTGCCCGGGAAGCGTGTTGAGGCGTATCGGGCGGGTATGATTGCTATTGCATTGTACATTGGTCTAGTCCTTTTGTTGTTATTTGGTTGTTTGTGTTGTTTGAATGTTCCTTGCTACTCTTAGCCCAAAGGATGGTGCTTTTATTTCGGGGAAGGTGAGATGGCGATGGGGCGAGCGTCCATAATGGTTTGGTCCTTCGCAATCATAGCTGCCGCCGCGTTGCATTTTTTTGTAGTATGGTTCTTGATAAATGGGCTGCCTTTGCGATACGACCCAGTCGGTGGTGTCATTGGGTGTGTAGTATGCAAACCAGTCCCAGACCCATTCCCATACATTTCCGTGCATATCATATAGTCCGAAGTTGTTTGGTATTTTTTTTCCGACGGGATGTGTTTTGTTTTGCGCATTGCCACAATACCATCCCGCTTTGTCAAGTGCGGAATCAATGAGTGTATTGCTGAATGGTCCGGTGTAGAATTCGGTGGTTGTTCCGGCACGGCATGCATATTCCCATTCTGCTTCGGTGGGGAGTCGGTATCCGTCGGCTTGGTTGTTCCATAGTATGGTGGTGTCATTGACGATTGTATAGACTGGTGTTAGTCCTACTTTTTGGGAGAGTTTATTGCAAAATGTGATGGCATGGAACCAGTTGATGTTTTCGACGGGTAAGGAGTCTCCGAGGAAGTATGAGGGATTGTCGCCCATGACTTTTTTCCAGAGATGTTGTGTTACTTCATACTTGCTGATGAGGAAGGATCGCGAGATTGTGACATTGCGGACGGGTCTTTCATCTCCGTCATGGTACCATGTTCCCATGGCGAATGTGCCTGCGGGTATGGTTATCATGGCGATTGATGGGGTGGTGTCGGGTTGTTGTGTTTGTTGGTCTTCGCCACATGAGTTGAGCAGTAGTGCAATGATGACTAATGCTGTGATTGTTAGATGTTTCATGATTGTACCTTTTGTCAATAAGTGAATACGTGAGGTCACAAAGGTCATAGGCGTGTAAGTGTTGATAGTTGGTATTTATTGGAAGTTGAGAGTTATATCAAGTGTTTGTTCGAGTAAATCTTTTCTTCGTTCTGCTCCCCATATTTCTATGTCGGGTACATAGTCTTGTTGTTGTAATTGGAGTTGGATGGTGATGTTTTTTTTGTCTGTTATTGCTTTTACAGAGGCGACGGCGGCAATTAAGCGACGGTCTAATGCTTCTGTGATGCGTAGTATGCCTGATAGAATGCGTACGGTTTTTTGTTCTTGTGGGGAGAGGTGAATAAAGTTATCGTGTTTTCTTTTTGGTAAGCTCTTGCGATGGTATCTGGCGATGTTGGCAATGATTTCGGTTTCGTCGTTGGTGAATCCGGGTAGAACGCAATTTTTTATGAGATAGTAAGTGTGTTTGTGATGTTGTTCGGGTGAGATATGATAGCCGACATCGTGGAGTAAGGCAGCGGCTTCGAGCAGTTCTTTTTCATTGTCTCCGAGTTGGTGGATTGGTTGGAGAGCATCGAAGAGGTCGGAAGAAAGTTGTTTGACATGGAGAGCATGTTTCATTATGACGCGGTATTCATTGCATACATGGAGTACGGATTCATAACGGAGATTGCTTAGATGATGAAATTCTTGAATAGCTTTTTGTTTTTGGAGAGTGTCGAAGAGAATGCCTTCGCGTAGTGCATAGGCAGAGAAAGTGAGTTTGTCAATATTGAGAGCTTCTATGATTTGTTCGAGAATAAGTGCGCCCCCGACGATGACATCACTTCTATTGATGTCCATTCCCGGAATGAGAGAGCGTTGTTTTGAATTTATTGCAGTGAGAATATCGTTGATTGCGCCGGTAAGGTCTTTTTTTGAGAGAGTTATACCATTGAATTGTTCGGGGACTTTATTGGTTTTTTTGAATGCAATGGCAGCGGCGATAGCTTGTACGGTTCCGGAGCATGCCACAGCGACATCGAAGGAAGTAGTTTTGATGGTGTCGAAGGTAGAAATGAGATCACCACGAATATAGTCGCGGCAGTCTTTGAGAGCTTTGGGAGTGATTTTCGCATCGGGGAAGAAGCGTTGTGTCATTCTGATATGCCCGATTTTTGCACTGTGAGTGAAGAGTCGTTCTCCGTTTTTTCCGATGATGAATTCGGTGCTTCCTCCGCCGATGTCAAAGATTAAAGATTGTTTATTGTGAATGGGTAGAGCATGAATGGCACCGAGATAGATGAGTCTTGCTTCTTCGAGTCCCGATACGACTTCGATGGAGATGCCTGTTTTTTCTTCGACGGCTTCTACGAATTGTTCTCTGTTGAGTGCTTCACGGACAGCGCTTGTACCGACGGCTCTGATTTGAGCATTGGCTTCATTGGCGAGAGTTGCAAAACGTTTGAGCGTAGCAATGCCACGTTTCATAGCTTCTGCTTCGATGTGTTTCATGTCTTTAGCACTTGAGCCGAGCCGAACGGGTTCTTTGGAACGTTGATGGATTTTGATGATACCTTTTTCCGATACCGATGCGATAATCATGTGGAAGGAATTGGTACCAACATCAATTGCGGCTATAAGTTTAGAGGTATCGTTCATGGTTTGGATAATTAAGAGTCAGAATGTTGATTGTCGCCGCGCAAGACGGTAGTTTTTCCGTCGGAGTAGAGGACTTGTTTTTGCTGATTGGTAAAGTGATGGTCGGGGTTATTGGATTGCGGGTTTTGCATTTGTGATTTGATGCCGCCGAGAAAAAGTCTTCGGATGGCACCCAAGATGAATCCTGCTGTTGCAATGACAGCTGTAATTATTAACAAAACAACGATGATAAATATTTTCATAGGAAGTTAGATGTAATGCCGCAAAAATAAGAGGGCAGTTCAAATAAAGTGATTTTTAGAATGTGTCAAGAAGACGTAAAGGAGAGAAAGAAAGTATGAAAAAGGTCAGACGGGGGTTATGGATATGTGAGAAAGTGTGTCTATAAAGCCATAGAACTATACTTTTTTATGCGATTGATTTTTCAGACACGATAAAAACAGTTAATTTGCATTATCAATGGTAAAAATTTCTTCATAAATATCCCAAATAGCAGGGGAGACACATGCCACAGATAATCATAGACGGACAGCGAATAGAAGCGGCAGCAGGCAAAACAATCATAGAAGCAGCATTAGATAATGGAATCAATATTCCACATTTTTGCTGGCATCCGGCACTTTCGGTTGCGGGCAATTGTCGAATGTGTTTGGTTAATGTTGGCTCGATTAAGCGTGCAGCAGATGGCAGCATAGAACATGATGCAGACGGCAATGTTATAGTGAATTATATGCCGAAGATGCAAATCGGATGTGCAACACCGGTAGCCGACGGTATGGTCGTTGACACGCAAAGCCCGAAAACGGAGTCCGCGCAAAATGCAGTGATGGAGTTTTTGCTTATTAATCACCCATTGGATTGTCCTATATGTGATGAAGCAGGTCAATGTAAATTGCAAGAATACAGTTTTGAGCATTCCAAGGGCAAAAGTCGCTTCGATGAACAAAAGGTTCATAAGCCAAAGCGTGTTGAGTTAGGTCCGGAAATCATGTTTGATGGAGAGCGTTGTATTTCATGTTCACGCTGCATTCGCTTTGCTGATGAAGTCGCCAAACAGCCTGCTATTACTTTTGTGCAGCGTGGAGACAAAGTGACAATTGAGAACTTCCCGGGAACAACATTCGACAGCCCTTATTCTATGAATGTGATAGATATTTGTCCGGTAGGTGCGTTGACGAGTAAAGATTTTCGATTCAAAACCCGTGTGTGGGAGATGAGTTTTAATGATTCGATTTGCACGGGCTGTTCACGTGGATGCAATACTAAAGTAGGCGTTCGTGATAATACAATCATGCGCATTGAACCCCGAAGTAATATGCATGTGAATGAATATTGGATGTGTGATCATGGAAGATTGACGCAATATGATTTTGTCAATGAAAATCGTATATCGGAACCAATGATTCGTAATTCGTCGGGACAGTTAGTGAATGCGGACTGGAATGATGCTTATGCTAAAGCTGCGGAATTGCTTCGTGGAATCAAACATCAAGAAATAATGGTTATCGGGTCATCGCGATCAACCAATGAAGACAATTACCTATTAGCGAAATTTGCCAAGAGTGTTTTGAAAACGAATAATATAGATTTTGTACGCCATTTTAATGAGGAATTTGGCGATTCTTTCCTGAGAACTCGTGATATGTCACCCAATGCACATGGCGCAATGGAAGTCGGTATAGCTCATCATGCCCATCAAGGTACTTCGATAGATCATCTTGCCGATAAAATTTCTCAAGGATTTATCAAAGCCGTGTATGTAATGGATGAAGATATTGCTCAAATTCCGAATATTGCGGCAGTTTTGGAAAAAGTACAAGTTCTGATTGTCCATGCTCATAATATTAATGCCACCGCACAAAAAGCACATGTTGTTTTTGCTTCTTCAACCTATGCCGAAAGCGAAGGCACTTTCACCAATGTCAATAAAAGAGTTCAGCATTTCACTCCGGCAGTTGTGACGAAAGAAAATGAGCGCTATATGGGCATGAAAATGAGTCGCTGGGATAAATTTGGAGCATTTAATGATCGCTGGACACAGGGTGAGCGTCGAAATTCGCGTATGAGCTGGCGTATTGTGCAAGGCGTTGCCAATGCGATGAATGCGCAATGGCACTTCAAAGACAGCGAAAGTGTATTTGAAGAAATGACCCATCATGTGGACGGTATGAAAGGTATGTCATATGAATTACTGGATGAATATGGTGGTATGATTATGGGGCGTGCCGGTTCACCCGAAGTGAAAACAGTAGTTTACGAATCACATTATTTCAAACCTCAAGTCAGTTAATCCGTTCTTGACAGATAGTACATTTTATTAAACCTTTGCGATATTTTTCTATGGAACAGTGGTTAGTACAAAGTTTGGTTCTCGGTCTCAAAATGTTTCTTATTGTAAACGGATTGCTTATAGCGGCTGCGTACTTAGTATATTTTGAGCGTAAAATTTCTGCATGGATACAAAATCGAATTGGTCCCAACCGTGTTGGTCCATTAGGATTGTTTCAATCCTTTGCAGATGTATTTAAACTCTATTTAAAAGAGGATATTATTCCGACTCTCGCAAACAAAGGTTTTCATGCAATTGCTCCCGTGATTTCGATCGGCATTGCAATCGCTGTGTATGCTGTAATACCATTCGGTGAGTATTTTTACCTTGGTGGCGAGAAAGTGTATTTATCCATAGCCCCTCATATTAATGTTGGGTTATTGTTTATTTTGGGGATGTCTTCCGTGGGTGTCTATGGTTTAACATTAGCGGGTTGGTCCTCGAATAATAAATACTCTCTATTAGGGGGATTAAGGTCATCTGCACAAATGATTTCGTATGAATTATCCATGGGACTTTCATTAATCGGTGTGTTGATGATCTCGGGTTCTTTAGATTTGATGCAGATTGTTCAATCACAAACAGGCGGTCAGTGGAATATCTTTTTTCAGCCTTTAGGATTTATTATTTTCCTTGTATCTGCATTTGCGGAAACTAATCGGACTCCATTTGACTTGCCGGAAGCAGAACCGGAATTGGTAGGCGGTTATCACACAGAATATTCCGGTATGAAATTCGGTTTATTCTTTTTAGCTGAATATGTGAATATGGTTACGGCTTGTGCTATGATGGTGCTATTGTTCTTTGGTGGTTGGGATGTACCATTCCTTTATGAAACGCTTGGTTTGGAACAAGGTAGCGTACTCCGTGCATTGGTTCAATTTGGTGTTGTTGTCGGCAAAATGATACCATTTCTCTTTTTATTCATTCAGACACGATGGTCTTTACCGCGCTTCCGTTATGATCAATTAATGTCTTTGGGTTGGAAAGTAATGTTACCTTTAGCATTAGCGAATATTGCAGTCACCGGCATAATTATGATGATATTTCAGTAATCGTATTTTTATCTTAACAGAATGCATTTAAAGGATTAATCATGAATATCGAAAAAAACACAGAAAAACAACGATTAAATTTTTGGGAAAAAATATATTTACCTGAAATTGCCCGTGGCTTAGGAATGACATTTGTGGAAATGTTCAAACCTAAGGTTACGCGACAATATCCTGAAGAAGTATGGAACCCCACCGGGTCATATCGGGGAAGACCGGTGCTTGTTCTTGAAGAAGATGGAGAGCGCTGCGTTGCTTGTGGATTGTGCTCACGCGTTTGCCCGGCATTGGCAATTGAAGTCGCTGCCGGTGAAACCGAAAAAACAAAAGAGCGTTACCCGATTAAGTTCGAAATAAATATGTTGCGATGTATTTATTGCGGATTCTGTGAAGAGGTATGTCCCGAAGAAGCAATCGTCATGAGTAAAGATTATGATTTAGTCTTTGAAAAGCAAGAAGATGCCATCCTCGATAAAGATCAACTGCTCATTCCGATGGCTCAATTGCAAGACCGTCTTGAATTTTTGAGACAATACAGAAGGTAATAATACTAAATCTGATTCTTAGCGTGTCATTCGTTTATGACACGCTTTTTTTTTGTTGATTCTTTAAGTCCATTTCTGCTTTATTCTCATGGAATTTTGAGATTGTTGTGTATGAAAAACTCAAAATATGTACGTTCATTGGTGTATAAATTTCGTACATCTCAAAAGAAAAAAGAATCTCTTTTTTTTCTTTTTGATATTGTTGATTACTATGCAAACCATAATAATACAAATGCGTGGAAGTATTGTGAAATTGCTCTCGAGATAAGTAAATCTCTCGATGAAACTTTGCGCGTACGAACATTACTCATGGCTTGTTCTATCGCACAGTATTTAGGAGATAATGAAAAAGTTAGTTCCTTCATTGAAGAATGTAGAGCAATTGCCGGCATATCTTATAATAAAGAATATCTATCTGCTATTATTGATTTATTCTTCGCAGTTCGGGAAGGAAGAAAAGCCAATATTCCACAGTTAATTGAACTTTGTTCGACGATAATACCTATTGTTGAACGGCAAGGCACACCTCGTGAATTATGTACACTTTATCATTCTTTGGGGCTTGCTCATTCATTCCTCGGTGAACACGATACAGCCCTGACTTATTTACAACAAGCATTCGCCATTGCCGAACAGTCTTCACTATTAACACAGCAATTACGAACTCGCTATTCGATACTTGAAATTCGTTTTCGTCTTGGTGATAATCAATATGTGATTGAAGAAACGAAAGCAATGCTTAAAGAAATTACGGAACATGAGCTGATTGCTTTCGAAGGTCGTTGTCGTTTGTTTAGAGGCAGAACATATTTTCACATTGGGCAGTATGAGAATTCTATTGAGGAGTTGACCAAAGCCCTCAACATATTCCAAAAAGCAGGTGATATTCAAGGGGAGTATTATGCTGCAATTAATTTAGCAAGTTCATACCGCGAAGTGGGGTTTTTAAGTGAGTCAGTAGCGCAGTTATTACCATTATTGCAATTGCAAGATGAAATGTGGTGGGAAGTTCGTTATCATGCATATCAATTATTGGGCACAATATTTATAACAACCGGAGATGCAGAAAGGGCTATTCAATTATTCTATCATGCGTTGGCACAGTTACACAATGTCACAAATAATCTTGAGTTTTTTACTGCACCACTGTATGGAAATATAGGGTATGCATATTTGCTAACAAAAAGATATGATGAAGCAGAATTATATTTACAAAAAGTACTTTCAATATTTACCGATTCATCATATAATAAACATATTGTGAGTGCATTGCAAAATATTGGAGCATTACATATTCAGCGTAATGATTATGAGATTGCATTAGAATGTATAAAAAAGTCACTTAACATAAGTCGTCAAATCCAGCATAAATTTGGTATTCTTAATTCTCTTATTCTTTTAGCAGAACTATATAATCGGCAGTCACATTTTGAAAAGGCAATAGAAGTAGTGCAAGAAGTATTTGATATTACATTGAACTTTCCTTCACTGCGATCGGAAATGTATGCACATAAATCGCTGGCATTGGCATTTGAAGAACTTGGAAATGGATCCAAAGCACTTTTTCATCTTAAACAATACAATATTCTCCATGATAAATTTTGGAGCCATGATGTTGCAGCCGGAATATACGATGTTTTTAGAGTTATTGATTCTATTACACATGAAAAAGCTCATAATTCTGTTGCATTACAAAAAGAGCATTTAGAGATAGAAATACGACAAAAACATCAAGAATTGCGCTCTATGGCTTTACAGCTGACACAACGTAATCAGATTTTACATACAGTAAAAAAAGAAGTAGAAAAAATTAATGAGTCAAAAATCAAAAAAAAGAAAAAAAGTTTACCCAAGGAGTTACTAACGTCGGTACGTACTATAGAAACCGGATGGCAAACATTCTTTACAGGTTTTCATGCTGTACATGCAGGATTTTATGAAAAACTGCCTTCCTTATTTCCAATGTTGACTGAAGCAGAAGTGCGGGTATGTTGTTTAATGAAAGTAGATTTATCCACAAAACAGATTGCTGAAATCCTTTGTGTTTCGCCACGAACAGTTGAGACCCATCGCTTGCGTATTAGAAAAAAAATACTTAACGGTCGGACTGAAGACCTTCGTAAGTATCTGATACATCTGGAAATACATGGTTAATATTGTAGTATGTACGTAGTTGTTACGTAGAGTGACTTGTAAATTAAACTGGCAATTTTGTTCCATCGAATTATGTTTCACAAACACTAAGGAGATGGGATATGATAACAATCCCTACTTTTTTAAGGCGAGTTTGCTGCATTGCAGTTACTACCGCACTGCCATTGACGGCATTTAGTTCCGGTTTGGAAGTAAAACAAAACCATCCTCGATTACTTATTTCCTCCCAAGTTCAGAATGTGATGAGCAGTAAATTTGCTGGCTCACATGCAGATTGGATTGCGCTGAAAGCCAAAGCAGATGTATTAGTCACTCAGCCTATTATCCAGTACAAAAGTTCTACTGCCGGCACTTGGTATAATAATGCCATTTTCTGGTATAATAATGGGCAAACATGGCATGATGCCGCTCATGTTTTGGCATTAGCATACAGAGCATCGGGTAATCCTGTGTATGCACAAAAAGCAATTGATATTGCTGATGAAATGGTTCGGGCGCAAAATGACCCCGATAATAATCCACCAACAGGGACTTCACCCATAGCAAGAAGTAATGCCTTAACAAGTCGGTGGGTTGGTCCTGCTTTAGCGGTCATTTATGATTGGTGTTACGATGCAATTCCTAATGCTAAGCGCACTGCTTATGTAAATCTTATGAACACATATTTTACCTATATGCGTTCTAATTCCAATAATGCAGTACAAGAGAAAAATGGACCTCCTTCGAGTACACCATTTATCGGGCATGTGCTGGCTGCTGCATCAATGGGATATGCAAGTGCATGGGATAATTCAATGGCGCAGACCATGATTGATTGGGCACGTGCACGTTTCGACTCCACACTTTCAGCAACACTTACCTCAACTGATTATCCATCAAGAACAGTAAAAAATATGATGGAAGGTACTATAAAAACATCCTTTGGTAATCGTTGGGGAATTAATGAAAAATTACATGGTGCAGCAGGTAAACCATCCGCAGGAGGCAGTTTTGCAAAAGGTCTGGGATATGGAATGGAATATTATGCACGTTTACTTGATTATATGACCATGATTTCCACTGCAACTGAGGAAAATATTCTTAGTGAGAAATTATCATGGATTGAAGGTATATATAAAACATTGCGTCACAGTACTATGCCTTCACGTTATTTAGTAGATCCCAACGGTGAATGGTCTTCAGGAGGTCAATCGGGCGTTATTGAAAGAATGTTGCCAATACGTTTGGCTCATGGTCTGCAAAATTCACAGCAATTCGCAGATCCTTCATTCCATTGGGCTTGGAAGGATATACCGCAATATAAAAAACCCATTAGTGGTAGTCCATTAGAAATTCGACCATTAACTGAATGGGAAAAATTTCTTTATTATACAGAAAAAAATACAAATGCCGGAAATTTCGATACATATTATTCGCCATTTACGAACCCATATCCGCAAGGGACAGCCGGAAATGCATCAATGCCGTACTTTTTTATGCGTTCATCGTGGGATACAACCGCTGTTTGGGCAGCGATAAATATGAATGCCCATAATTATGACTCCTATCAACATAAACAAGCAGGTCATATTCAAATTAGCAAGGGAAATAAACATTTATTAATTAGTGCAAACAGTTGGCGTGGCGATGCTAATGCTATGGGTGCAAGTGGTACCGGTATATCGTGGGCAGAATATTCAGGCGCAAAAAACACCTTGTTCTTTGATGATTTTGGCGATTATCAAGCTACAGGTTCATCTAAGGTCGGAGGACAAAGCTCTTATGGGAAAAATAAAATTATAGCACAAGAACAAAATAGCAATTATTCATACGTATCTTCAGATTTAACAACTGCGTACAATAATTATGATTATCCGAAAAATATTTCTGACACAAATCACCGCAAGTTAGAAAAATATTCACGATCTGTTGTATATCTGCGTGAAGCCGGAATATTTGTTGTCAGTGATAAAATTATTGCAAAAAACTCTTCACATGCTAAAGGTCAATACAAAAAGCATATCAGATGGCATTTTCCTGTAGAACCTGTTAAAAACGGTAATACTCTTTCTGTAGTAAACGGAAATGCTCGATTGTTTGTACAAACAGTGTTACCTTCCTCACCAACAATTACGAGTTATCAACTGCTGAACAATCCTGATAATATATGGGGAAGTGGTTCCGACTATATGTTCAAATCCAATGCTTGGCGTTCAGAAGTTACGGACAACACATCACCTTTGTCGATGCCTGTTCTTACAGTGATGCAAGCAGGGTATAGTGCTCTGACTCAACCGGTGTCCACTGTGATACATAGTAATGGTAATTCTATGACAGGCAGTAAAATCGTTTCACATAATAGCCAAGTAACCAATATAGTCCTATTTAATAATGGTAATCAATTAGTTCCGACTCCAATCACATCAGTAAACTTTAGTGCCGACAGTTCAGTTGCTACAACATTTACATTAACAGGATTATTGCCATCTCAAAAATATATGGTTATATTTAACGGTAATAGTATAAACGTTGATGTAAATAATAACGGTCAATATACGACAACGGCAGCCGGTGTATTACAATTTAAACGCGGGAATGTAATTATCCCGAGTGAATCACAAGACTCAGGATCTGCGAATAGTGGCGGTGGCAGTAATAATGGCGGTGGCAGTAATAATGGCGGCGGCAATAATAATGGCGGCGGCAGTAATAATGGTGGCGGCAATAATAATGGCGGTGGTAATAATAATGGCGGTGGAAGTAATGGAAATCAAAATCAGAGCAATAATTACTATGTAAATTCCAATGCTCAACAAAATGGCAATGGAACAATAAATTCGCCATATCAAACGATTACACAGGCTTATGAAGCTGCAAAGGCAGCAAATCACGCATCAGGCATCTATTTTATTCATGTTGCCAAAGGAACATATACGGAATCAATTGGTAATGATGCAGATATGTCCGGAAATTCACGATCTTTTGTGTTTCGTGGTGGTTTTAATTCATCTTTTACAACACGTATAGGAAAATCAAAAGTAATTGGTTCTTCGAAAGTAAAACCCGTTTTTGAATTTTACAATGCAAAAGGTATAGTCATTGAAGGATTTGAGATAACACAAGGAAAATCAGGTATTCAGTGCAAAGGGTGGGCTAGTAATCGTTCAGCAACGTTCTTCAATAATCATATTCATCATAATGGATATTGGAGCACACATGACCCATTAAATCTCAAAAAATATGACAGTATTACTGTAGGTGGCGGGATTGGTGTTGCAGCAGGCAGCGTTAATATTTACAATAATATTATTGAATCAAATATTGCGCATGATTTTGGTGGTGGATTAAGTGTTGCAGAAGCGGGTACAGCCAATAATGCAACTGTAAAGAATAATATCATTCGAAATAATCTAAGTGTTGGCGGTGCTTCGCATGGTGCAGGTATAATTATGTCTTGCGATGGTACAATAGAAAAGAATATTATTGAGAAAAACACATTCAATACCGATTATGGTCAAAATAGCGGTGGTGGCGGAGTCGGTGGCGGAATTATTATTGTCAAAGGTAGTAATTTGACTACTGTAAACATTACTGCTAATACTGTCACGGAAAATAAAGCGAACTCCGGTGCCGGTATTATGATTGACGAAGGAGCAATAGGTATCATAAAAAATAATTTTGTCGCAAAAAACCGTGCATACTCACGTGGAGGCGGAATTAGAATTGATGGTGCAGGAACAGGTAATTATAGTATGGCAACAGTGATAAATAACACCGTCGTGTTTAATACACAAAATTCCGATCCTGATGGAAATGGTGGTCATGCACTTCATGTCACGGATGCTAAAGTACTATCCGCAAATAATCTATTTTGGGGCAATGGTCAGCATGTTAATGATGTGTATCTTGATGGGGTCGGTTCATCTTTAGAAATATCGCATACATTCCTTAATGATTTTTCTTTAACAGATCCGGGTAAAGATCAAGGAATATTACCAACATATTATGGTGGAAATATTTTAGCAATGATTCAAATCAATAATCCAAAATTTATTGACACTGCTTGTAATTGGCGATTACGTCGAGGTTCTGAACTTATTGATGTGGGTACAAATACTTTTGGTACACCAAATGCCGTCCCTCAAAAGGATTGTGATGATGGTATTCGTACACAAGGAGGAATTGTTGATATTGGTGCAGATGAGTGGGGAGACGGTACAAATTATGAGCACCCGCGCATTTTTATGTCTCCGGAAATGAGGGAAAAATTAGAACAAAAAGTAGCGAATAATGATCCTGATTGGATAAAATTAAAAAATCAAGCTGATATACTGAAAAATCAATCAATCACGCCATTTAAATATGCTACTGCATGGAATTGGTATGGCGGAACTATTCAGTATGGTTACCAAGGTGGCGAATGGTTTGAAGCTGCTTTACCTTTGTGTTTTGCTTATCAATTAACAGGGGATACAAGCTATAGTTCAAAAGCCGTTGCATTGGCTCAAGAAATGGTAAGAGCCATGTACGATTCTGACAATAATTGGGGAAATAGAAGTCCATTTAATTTAGCCAATACATATCCTTCCCGCTATGTTGGTCCGGCTGCTGCAATTATCTATGATTATTGTTATGATAAAATTTCTCCGAATTTGCGAGGACAATTACATACTATTTTTAATATTTGGTTTGATAGCACGAGAAAAGAAGGTGGTTTGGCTTATGAAAATAATTCCCATTCACATGGAAATCACTTGGGTGGGCACATGGTTGGAATTGGTCTGCTTGGATTGGCAACCCTTGGCGAAAATCCGCGTGCTCAACATTTAATTGACTGGTCACGTTATCGTTTAGACGGCACTCCTTCGACTCTTTTAGAATCAACAGATTATCCTGACAGCTATCGTACGCAGAATTTTTCCGATGGAGTAAATACATGGGTTGGTTCGACCTATGGGGTTGATGCAAGTACAAAAGGCACAAAAGTAGCTACATTTGCCGGAGGTCATAATCCGCAAGGTTGGAGCTATGCAAATTCTGATTTTGGTAATCATCAAGTTGATTTTAGCATTGCATTACATACTGTTCTCGATGTTGATGTTATTTCACCTTATATTGAGTGGTATAAATCATCATTTAATGCTTTGAAACATTCAATGTTACCAAAAAGTTTTATGATTGATCCAATTGGTGATTGGGGAGGTAATAATGGTATCGGATTTCAAATTGGATATCCTTCGCGATTAGCATATTTGCTTGAAAATACAGATATTGGTCCGCAAGTACAATATTTTGTGAATGAATGGGCACCGACTCAACATAATTATGGAGCGTATGCAAATGGTTTAACAATTCCGGGTTTACGAAATTGGGAAGCATTGCTTTATCGGGATAATTCACGACAGACATCAGCACTAAATTCGTCTGATTCAAAGAATTTTTCACTTGTTCCGACAGTGAATCCTAATGGCAGTTCACAATTTAAAGTAAATCCATATTTTATGATGCGGTCTTCTTGGGATACGAGTGCTGTGTGGGCTTCCGTGCAAATGGGTAGTTCTCATAATACCGATCATCAACATTTTCATGCAGGACATATTCATATTGTTCGCGGTAAAGATCAAGTACTTATCAGCCCAAGTAATTATAAAGTTGGCATTGATGGTATCGGCGTTTCCGGTGATGCTGCTGAATATGTAGAAATGTCTGCACATAAAAATACGTTGTTTTTTGATGATTGGAATGTTTATCGTCCTAAATCAGCAGGTAGAATGGGCGGACAAGACGGTTATGGTTTTGATCGTCCCGTCACAAATGAAATGACAGATGATTATATATATTTACGAAGCGACTTATCGTCGGCGTATAATTTCATTGGTTGGCATAATACTTTACAAACAACGATATACCTTGCTGATACAGTAAACAGACAATTAGAGCATTTTTATCGTAATTATGTTTATATCCCCTCTGCCGGTAAATTTGTGGTTTTTGATCAAGTAAAAGTAAAACAATCGAATCATCAAAATGGACCGTATGAAAAACATTTACGTTGGCATTTTGCGAATGAGCCTGTTATTTCCGGGAATACTGTACGTCAAGATAAAGGTAATTCTCGGCTATGGTTAACAACTCTTGCTCCGTCAAATCCGCAATACACGAAATATTATTTATGGAATACAAATCCGGATAATTGGACAAATGATCCTAATTTAAGTTATATGTTCAAATCAAAACATTGGAGGGTAGAAACACGTGATCCGGCTAAACCCTTGGTGCAGGATTTCATGACGGCGATGCAGGTTGGTCCTCTTAATTTATCACAACCGACAACATCAGAGATTGTGACAAATAATAATAATATGAAAGGTGCTAAAATTGCTGGGAATGATGAACATGTGATTCTTTTTAATAATGGTTCGGGTGTTAAACCATCGGGAATTGTTTCCACGCAATATGCACTTCCCGGTTCTTCTTTTGCTACTCATATTCTTTGCGGCATGAAACATGCGACGAAGTATGCAGGTACTCTGATTAATGGAGTAATTTCTATAGCTGAAAATCTCAATGGAAATCTTGAGAGTTCTAACGGGGGTGTTTTACGTTTTACTCCGGCTGATTTATCTACAAGTAAAATAGCAGATGGAAATATAATTGCAGGTCAAAATTCTTTGACTTCAGTTCTTTGTTATCCAAATCCTGCAAATGATCGGGTGACAGTACAATATATGCTCCATGAATCAGGTAGCGTACACTGTGTGGTACGTGATATTCTTGGAAATACAGTCGAAAGTTCAACCCAAGACCTTGAACACGGTATTCAGGCATTCGAGATTGATACGCATCAATTATCTAATGGTATTTATACAATAGAGTTACGTTCTAATGTTGAGCGTGTTGAAGCAAAGATTGTCATTCATCGGTGATAGAATATGCCTCCTTTGTTGAAACACAAAGGGGGCATTATCTGTTATTAATCGTGCTTATAAAATTGCAAAGATGTAGGGTTCTTCGAGTAATTTCTACAAAACGTGTTAATAAAAAAGTGGACCTCAATTTTCATCACCCTCGTTTACATAATAGCATATAAACTGCAATGAGACACAACAGTACCTCTGAGTCAGGGGAAGAGGTACAACGAGGGCACAAATATGAATGGAGAAAGTTATGACATATAATGATATTTGTAGCATTGATACAGAGACAAATTCTGTAAACATAAAACAAACAATACTACACGGAGATCAATCACTTCGAGACGATACATCGAAATTGGGTTCTGGGGTGTGTACTATTCGAGAAAAAGTTCTTTTCTTAGCATCCGTAGAGTATTTCTGTAATAAAAGAGGACAAGTAGTCAGTAACACCTTACATGATTATATCCCTACTCAAAATCAAGAAACATCTCACAGGAATTATATAAAATTGGAGCATGGAGTATTTGACTTTTGTCCGGATTAACAAAATGATACATATAATCTCTAGAGTTACTTTTATCTGAGTATAGAAAAGTATCAACTAACTTGATACATGATTACATTTAGAGGAAAAGTCTGTATCTTTGTAAAAGGTAAAACTAATTTATAAAAAAGGGATTTATGAAACATGTTTATTCAATCGTTGTTTTTCTGATAATGATGCCTGCCTTAGCTGCACAAGGTCAAAATCCGATTCTTTTTGTGACACAAGTTCCAACATCAGGATTTACTTCTGTGACACAGACATTTAGTAATCATGTACCATCCATGAACAATGCACCGCGGGGCGGAGACTTGATGATACTTTATCCTGATGGAACACTTCGCAACGTAACTCGTGAAGCAGGCTATGGAGATTCTAATGAGATACAAGGTAAAAATAGTATTGCAGTTCGCCAGCCATGTGTTCATTGGAGTGGTAAAAAAGCTCTTTTTAGTATGGTCATCGGCGCACCGACAAAAATCTGGGAAATTTTTGAAACAAAATGGCAAATATATGAAATTGAGGGACTGGGAAAAGATGAACAGCTCAAAATTACTAAACTGCCTCATCAACCCGAAATGTATAATAATATATCACCAATATATGGGAGTGATGATAATATAATATTTACCTCAGATATGCCCATAACAAAAAAGTCCTATCATTATCCGCCTTTGGATGAATATGAAAATGCACAGGTTGTAAGCGGTTTGTGGAAATTAGATATTGGCACTGGTGAGGTAAAGTTATTACAGCATTCTCCGAGTGGTTCTTTTTACCCAAGTATTGATAGCTATGGCAGAATTATATTTACTCGATGGGACCATCTGCAACGCGATCAGCAAGCAGATTTAGATAGATCAGGTCAGCCTTACGGTACTTTTAATTATGAAAGTGAAGATTCATTGGCGCAACCTCTTCAAAGTAGGGCAGAGGTTTTTCCCGAGCCAAGGACAAAAAATAATCCTGATTTTAATCCACTATTTTCACCGCATACCTTTAATCAATTCTTTCCTTGGGAAATTAATCAAGATGGAACAGAAGAAGAAACAATTAATCACGTAGGAAGGCATGAATGGGGCGGTACTTATACAGAACCTTCATATCCGGCAGATAAAAATTTACGTTATATTATTAGAAAAAATTGGGTAAAAAATTCATATAGTTTACGTGGTGATTCCGGTCCATTTCAAATTAAAGAAGACCCTAACAATCAAGGTATTTTTTATGCTGCTGTTTCGCCCGAATTTGCTCATGAAACATCAGGTCAATTAATTAGGTTTTCCGGTAAATTACATGAAAACCCTGAAGAAATGATTATTAATGAAATTACTCACTCTTCGACTGCGGGTTCCGTTGAACTTGGACAAACAGCCAATGCTCATCATAGTGGGCGATACAGGGATCCTTTACCATTAACAAATGGCACTCTGCTTGCAGTTCATAGTGAAAGTAAAAATCCAAATGGAAATAATGGAACTTCATCGCAACCAAAGATTCGATATAATTTCCGCATAAAAACCTTACGTCAAGAGATAATTGACGGGAAACAGTTATATGTTGCTGATAAGCCACTTACATCAGGAATAGTTCGCGGCGTGAAGTATTACGATGGTAATGATTATTTTATCGCTCAGAATGATACACTATGGGAGTTAGAGCCTGTTGAAGTAACAGCGAGAACTGTTCCTCCCATGAAAAAAGAAACAACATTATCTTCGAGTGAATCCGATGTTTTTTCTGAAATAGGGGTGGATGAACAAATATTTCGTAAGTGGATGAACGATAATAATCTTGGATTAATCGTAAGTCGTAATGTGGTCACCCGTGACAGAAATGATGATAATCAGCCATTTAATTTGCGCGTTCCCAATGGTGTTGAGCATATCGTTAATGATGGTACCGTCTATGATGTGGAATATATGCAGATATTCCAAGCTGATCTAATACGTGGGCAGGGTGGAGCAGGAGGTCATACGACACCTAACCCCGGACGACGTGTTTTGCCTCAAGTTCTTCATCATGAACAATCATTACTTATGAATAATGATAAAAATAATAAAGTAAAGGGTAGTGTAAAAATAGCTTCTGATGGATCTATGGCGGCTATTGTTCCTGCTCACCGTGCATTGTCATGGCAACTTACCGATGGAAAAGGTACACCTGTGGTTCGTGAACGATATTGGGTTACTGTACAATCGGGAGAAATTCGTGTATGTGCATCATGTCATGGCATCAATACCGTTGATCAACTCGGTTTGAGTAAACCAATGCATAAACCGGAAGCATTGCGTCAATTACTCCAACATTGGAAAACGCAAGTTATTAGTGGACATTCTGATGAATTTACAGATGACAAGAAAATATTGACCATATCGCCTAATCCTGCCGAAAATAGTGTGAATATTATATGTTCAATACCTGAAAATGATAATATAATTGCTGTGGATGTCTATAATGTTTTCTCTCATAAGGTGTATTCTTTGACATTGAATGATAATCCGAAAAATTCATCTATCCCTTTGACGTTGCAAAATTATTCTGATGGTGTATATTTTATACAGGTAAGAACGCAGAAAAATTATTTACTATCAGAAAAATTGATTATTAAACATAATTAGTTATCGAATAGATATTGTATGTTTTACTAAATAGATATTTATGAAAAAAGTAATAGTTTTTGGTGCTTCCGGCAATGTAGGTCATAACGTTGTTAAAGAACTTGTTGAACATAATTATGAAGTTACAGCCGTTGTTCGTACTCAAGAAAAAGCACAGCAGTTAGCAGAATTGACTATGAACTATGTCATAGCTGATGTGCAACATAAGGAAACTTTATGTGGAATATGCGATGGTTTTGATATTGTCATATCAACGCTGGGAAAAAGTGTATCAATCAATGATAAAAGTAAGTCTTCTTTTTATGACATAGATTATTTCGGAAACAAATATATTCTTGATGAGGCGAAAAAAAGTAAAGTAAAGAAGTTCGTTTACCTGTCTGCAATCCATGCAGAAAAATATCAATATTTTCTCTATTTTAAAGCACATCACAATTTCTCAGAATTATTGATAACCTCCGACATTGACTATTCAATTGTAAAAGTACCTGCAATTTTTTCTGCTTTTTTAGATGTTATGGATTTAGCAAAAAAAGGACATCTTGTAACATTTGGCGACGGACAATGTAAAACCAATCCTATTTATGAAGGTGATGTTGCTAAGGTCATCGTTAATGCAATGAAAACTCCATTTTCGATTATTGAAGCCGGTGGATCAAGAATTTATACAAGGAAACAGATTAATGAACTTATTCAACAGTCAGTTAATCCTACAAAAAAGTGTCGTCATGTCCCTGTGTTTTTAGTGGGTCTGTTACTTCCATTTATCAAAATTTTTGATAAAAATACTTATGATAAACTCTCCTTTTTTCTTGAAGTTACGCGACACGATGTCATTGCACCGATGGTAGGAGATTCGAGTTTAGAGGAATACATACGTATGAGAGTGTCACATTAATTTAGTGTTTTATTGAATGTAAAAGCTCTCCTTGATTCGCAATAAGTAACCCATCAGCTTCCGTACATTTTACCCAAAAGAAAGAGAATAAAATGGGAGTGTCTTTTCCTTTTGCATGATATTCATAATGTTCCCATGTTTCTGCCGGTTTTGTTTTAAGTGGACAATGAAAAAAATGACGATGTTCAATGTAGCTTTCAATGCCGCTTTGGACAATCGTCTTTGCCTCCCCCAAGTATTCAGGCTTATGAGTGTAGTAAATACCTGTCTCTTCCTCAATCTCACGAATGATGGTTTCTTCAGGCGTATCACCGTCCTCAATTGTCCCTTTGGGAACTTGGATGCCTGCTTCGGGAAAATCCGGTTGTCTGAATACCAACAGTTCTTTATCGAAAGTTATATAGGCGAGTGACTTTAGTTTGATTTTCATGATGCGTATGATATTTGTCAGTGATTGCTACATTGTTTTGCTGTAAGTTGCAAATGTACAGATATTTGGGTAGAATACATATATAGTGTAACAAGTTTCTTCATCTGACATTATTGCATTAACAATCACATTTGAAAGTCTTTATGAAAAAATTAGTACTCATTGGGATATTCTTTTTCTTAGCTTTAGGTATGGAGTCTGCCCTCGTCCCTTTACCGGATGAAACTAAAGTAATAGAAGACACACTTTGTTTTCAAAGAGATATTTTGCCAATTTTTCATTCTAATTGCGCTATGGCAAAATGTCATGATGCGATTACGCATGAAGACGGATACACATTGCTCACGTATAGTGGAGTGATGAAAGGGATTAAAGCCGGGAACACTTCCCAAAGTAAATTGTATCGTGTTATCAATCAAAATGAGATGCCTCCCGATTGGCGTTTACCTGATTCACTGAAAACTCGAATACGTACATGGATAATGCAAGGCGCATTGAATAATGATTGCTCAAATGCCGGATGTGACAGTACAATTCTTACATCTTCGAAAGCAATACGTCCATTTGTGAATGTAAACTGTCTTGGATGCCACTCCACAACCACAGCTAATGGTGGGATTATATTAGAAACCGATCAACAGTTAGAAGAACAAAAAGATTTGATTGCTTGTGCGGTTATGCACTCTGATGGTTGCAAAGCAATGCCTCCCAATAATGTGAAAGTAACGCAGTGTGAACTTTCTCAAGTACGTGTTTGGGCTTTAGGAGCTGCGTCGTTGATTGAAAATCAATCCGCACACTCCTTTCAAACAATCAGCACTAGTATAGTTGGTGATAAATTGTTAATCAATTTTTCGGATGACATTAACTCTGTGTTGTCTGTGTCCATAATCTCGGTACAAGGTACTTCGTTAAGAACATATTCATTGGCAGAAATCAACCGAATGGAAAGTTCTTTATCCGTTTCATTACCTACACTTGCCTCCGGCGTATATTTTGTTAAAGTCAAGACAAATAAAACGACATTTGCATCGAAGTTCAATTTTTAGATATGAGACATAATTTCTACTTAAAAAAAGCCATCAATTGATGGCTTTTTTTATGAGAGTCAATTTTGATTTTTTGGGATAATGAAGATTATCCGGACTCTATGAAGCTTACGTTGGCAATACTCAGACTATCGAACTTCTATCAAATTCATGTTTGTGAGTGAAGAATCGAGTTTCTTTTTTCAAAAAGAGCGTAAACTGAATTTTAGATTATCTGATTTATAGTCTTCAAAACATAAAAATGACCGACCAACACGTCATTATGCCGTATTTTTGCCGAACTAACACTATATATCATCTATTCATGAGTCACGATTATACATTACCGGATCATCTATTTTCGGAAATAGATGTTACCGTAGAAACAGCCAAAGAGCTTGGATTAACCGAACAAGAATTTACGTCGATACAGAGTTTAATGGGGAGAAAACCTACATATACAGAATTGGGAATATTTTCTGTAATGTGGAGTGAACATTGCTCTTATAAGAATTCCATCAAGCAGTTAAAGACTTTGCCGCGCTCAGGCGGACGTATGTTGGTGGAAGCCGGTGAGGAAAATGCCGGACTCATTGATGTGGGCGAAGGATATGGCATTGCATTTAAGATAGAGAGCCATAATCATCCGTCAGCAGTGGAACCTTTTCAAGGTGCAGCTACCGGTGTAGGCGGTATATTGCGCGATATATTTACAATGGGAGCAAGACCCGTTGCTGCTCTTAATTCTCTGAGATTTGGTAATTTAGATAGTGATAGAACAAAGTTTTTGCTAAAAGGCGTTGTCCATGGAATTGGACATTACGGAAATTGTTTTGGTGTCCCGACCGTTGGCGGAGAAGTCTATTTTGATGAATGTTATACCGACAATCCATTGGTGAATGCAATGGCTGTGGGTATTGTAGAAGTAGGTAAAACTGCATCTGCAATTTCGCAGGGTGTTGGTAATCCTGTAATGATATTAGGAAGTTCAACCGGTCGTGATGGTATCCATGGTGCTTCATTGCTTGCATCGCGTGAATTTGATGAAAAAACTGAAGATATGCGCCCAACAGTACAAGTGGGAGACCCATTCGCTGAAAAAATGTTGCTCGAAGCATCATTAGAGCTTATTGCTTCCGGATGTGTTGTCGGTATGCAGGACATGGGGGCAGCCGGAATTTGTTGTTCGACATCAGAAATGAGTGCCAAAGGTAAGTCAGGGATGATTGTCAATCTTGATTTAGTGCCTCTACGAGAAAGCACAATGTCAGCGTATGAAATCATGCTGTCTGAATCGCAGGAACGTATGTTGGTAATTGTTGAAAAAGGTAAAGAACACATTGCTCAATCTATATGCGAAAAATGGGATGTGCCGATTGCCACGATAGGTGAAGTAACAGGTGACGGTATTCTTAGATTCTCCCGTAATGGGAAACAAGTCACAGAGTTACAAGCGGAGCATCTTGTACTTGGCGGTTTGGCTCCACAATATGACCGCGAATGGAAAGTTGCCGACTATGTGGCGGAAATAAGGGATTTATCATTTATTGACAGCGAAAAAAGCACTTCAATTGACCATATAAAAGAAGCATTTAAGCTATTGCTTTCCTCGACAACTATCGCAAGTAAACGCTGGATTTATGAACAATATGATTCACAGGTGCGTACAAATACAGTCTCGATTAAAGGTGATGCAGCTGTTATGCGTATCAAAGAATTGCCCGGAAAAGGGTTTGCTGTATGCACAGATTGCAATAGCCGCTATGTGTATCTGAATCCATATCAAGGTGGCATGATGGCTGTTGCGGAAGCGGCTAGGAATGTGGTCTGTACGGGTGCATTACCTGTTGCAATTACTAATTGTTTGAACTTTGGTAATCCTTATGACCCAGAAGTATATTGGCAATTCCGTGAAGCGATTCGTGGTATGGGGGATATGTGTCGTGCACTCGACACTCCTGTCACGGGCGGTAATGTTAGTTTCCACAATGAATCAAAAAAACATGCCGTGTTTCCTACGCCGACTATAGGTATGCTTGGCTTGATTGAAGATATGACAAAAACAGTTGGCTCTGGTTTTGTGCAAGCAGATGATATGGTCATATTATTAGGTACGCAGTCTGATGATTTGGGTGGATCAGAATATCTTAAACAGATATACGGAAAAATAGCAGGTGATGCCCCTCATTTTGTTATGGATAAAGAAGTTGCTTTACAAAAAGTAACATTACAAGCTATTCACAATGGTATAATAAAAAGCGCGCATGATTGTTCAGAAGGCGGTTTAGCCCTATGTCTAACTGAAAAAATGATGGCTTCTACCTTAGGAGCAAGCATAGAACTTCCATTTGATGTAAGTGTCGGTAACCTTTTTGGAGAAGCACAAAGCAGAATCGTTGTGACGGTTGAATCGAATCAAGTTGAGGTTTTAGCATCTCTATGCAATCAATACGGTGTGGCAATAACTGTTCTTGGTAAAGTAACGGTTGATGCAACACTGACGATTAATGATATTATCAATATCTCGGCTGATGAAGCGCGAGAAATGTACGAAGGAGTAATACCGTCAATCATGGCTACTGAGTTACACAGTTAAATACTATATTTTTCAATTAATTTGCGAGGGACTATGATCGGAATTTTCCGTTCTACGATTCTGACAAAGATAGCAATGGCTCTGTCCGGCTTAATCTGGATTGGTTTTTCTATTGCTCATTTGTCAGGACATTTTTTATTGTTTGCCGGACAAGAGGCATACAATGCTTATGGTCAGGGGCTTAAAGATTTGGGTCCGCTACTTTGGTTGGGGAGAATTATCTTCATTATCAGCTTTCTCTTACATTCTTTTTCAGGCATACTGCTTCTCAGTAGAAATAAAGAAGCCCGACCCGTGCAGTATAAGGCGAAAAAACCTATTGTATCCACACCGCAAAGCCGTATGATGGCATTAACAGGCATATTGTTATTTACTTTTATGGTCTATCACCTTGCCCATTTTACGTGGGGAGTGGTTCATGCCGAATATTCACACCTTACTTACACGCTAAGCGATGGTCGTGAAGTTCATGATGTTTATACCATGGTCATAGGCAGCTATCAAAATGTCTTTGTTTGTTTAGCTTATGTTTTGTTTATGTTAGGATTTGGCATTCACTTAAGTCATGCAATAGCCAGCGTTGTTCAGACGCTTGGTTTTAATCATCCTATGTATAATTCCTTAGTGAAAAAGGTTGCTAACGGTTTATCAACCATCATCATTCTTGGGTATATATCTATACCGGCAAGTGTGATGCTGGGAGTTCTAAAATTGACAGGGGGGCATTAAAATTTATGAAATTAGATTCCAAAATACCATCAGGACCAATTGAAAGTAAATGGTCAAATCATAAGTTTGATTTAAAATTGGTTAATCCGGCAAATAAACGAAAATATACTGTTATTGTCGTTGGAACAGGTTTAGCAGGCGCAGCAGCAGCAGCAGCTCTGGCTGAATTAGGTTATAAAGTTCTATGCTTTACTTACCATGATTCCCCTCGACGTGCACATAGTATTGCTGCCCAAGGCGGTATAAATGCTGCCAAGAATTATCAAAATGATGGTGATAGCGTTCATCGTTTATTCTATGATACCATCAAAGGCGGTGATTTCCGCGCTCGTGAAGCAAATGTTCATCGTTTGGCAGAGGTTAGTCTCAATATTATTGATCAATGCGTCGCTCAAGGGGTGCCATTTGCACGTGAGTATAGTGGATATTTATCAAATCGTTCCTTTGGTGGTGCTCAAGTGTCAAGAACATTTTATGCCCGTGGTCAAACAGGTCAGCAATTGTTAATTGGTGCATATTCTGCGCTTTCCAAAATGGTGGGCTCTGGTGCTGTTAAGCTCTTCACCCGTAAGGAAATGATGGATTTAGTGCTTGTCAATGGTCATGCACGCGGTATTGTCACACGAGATTTAGCAACAGGAAAGATTGAGAGCTTTGCCGCTGATGCTGTCTGTTTAGCGACAGGTGGTTACAGCAATGTTTTCTATTTATCAACCAATGCAATGGCATGTAATGTTACTGCTGCGTTCAGAGCATATAAAAAAGGTGCCGGATTTGCCAACCCTTGTTATACTCAAATCCATCCGACATGCATTCCTGTAAGTGGTGATCATCAATCGAAGCTTACATTGATGTCAGAATCTCTACGTAATGATGGGCGTATTTGGGTGCCGAAAAAACAAGGTGATAATCGTCCGCCGAGTCAGATACCGGAAGATGAAAGAGATTATTATCTTGAGCGTAAGTATCCAAGTTTTGGTAATCTTTCCCCACGCGATATTGCCTCAAGAAGTGCAAAAGAAGCATGTGATGATGGAAGAGGCGTAGGTCCGGGCGGGCGTGGTGTCTATTTAGATTTCGCAGATGCTATCAGCCGGCTTGGTGAGAAAGCCATCAGTGCTCGTTATGGTAATCTATTCGATATGTATCAACAAATTACGGGCGAAAACCCCTATAAAGTTCCTATGCGTATATACCCCGCACCTCACTATACAATGGGAGGTTTATGGGTTGATTACAATCTTATGAGCACCATTCCGGGTTTGCATGTTTTAGGTGAAGCGAATTTCTCTGATCATGGTGCAAATCGTTTGGGCGCAAGTGCACTCATGCAAGGACTTGCAGATGGTTACTTTGTTATTCCTTACACTATAGGTGGATATTTGGCTGAAGCAAAACAATCGGCTGTAAATACCGATATGACTGAATTTAAACTTGCTGTGAAGCAAACGGAAGAACAGATTGCTAAGTTAATTTCTATCAAAGGTAAACGCTCACCAACATCATTCCACAGAGAATTAGGGTTGTTAATGTGGGATAAATGCGGTATGGCAAGAAATGAACAAGGACTGAAACAAGCTATAGACAAAATTCCGGCAATACGTGAAGAGTTTTGGCAAAATGTGAATGTTCTCGGCGATGCTGCTAATGTAAATCAGTCGCTTGAACTTGCAGGCAGAGTAGCAGATTTTCTTGAGTTCGGTGAAATGATGTGTCATGATGCTTTGCATAGAAATGAAAGTTGCGGAGGTCATTTCCGTGAAGAATATCAGACGGAAGATGGTGAAGCCAAACGCAATGACGATGAGTTTGCTTATGCGGGAGTTTGGGAATATACAGGACTCGGCAAAAAACCGAATTTGCACAAAGAACCACTTGTTTTTGAAAATGTCAAACTTGCAACAAGGAGTTATAAATAATGAATTTAACATTGCATATATGGCGACAGGAAAATACAACAGCAGAGGGCAGATTTTCTACCTATCGTGTCGAAGAAATTAGCCCTGATATGTCATTTCTTGAGATGCTTGATGTTCTTAATGAACGTTTAATCAATAAAGGAGAAGTTCCTGTAGAATTTGAACATGATTGCCGAGAAGGAATTTGTGGCACCTGTTCTCTTATGATTAATGGTGTGCCGCATGGACCTGAAAAAGGAACGACAACATGTCAGTTGCACATGAGAAAGTTCAAGGATGGCGATGAGATAACTATTGAACCTTGGAGAGCAAAGGCATTTCCTGTTCTCAAAGACTTAGTTGTTGACCGAAGTGCATTTGATCGTATCATTCAAAAAGGCGGCTATATTTCCGCAAATACGGGTAATGCTCCCGATGGTAATGCAATACCAATTCCTAAGCCTGACTCAGACTGGGCTTTTGAGGCAGCGGCTTGTATTGGTTGCGGCGCATGTGTTGCGGCATGTAAGAATGCGTCTGCAAGTCTTTTTGTTGCGGCTAAAGTCACACATTTGGGGTTATTGCCTCAGGGGCAGCCTGAACGCTATTTGCGCGTGACGGCAATGGTCGAACAGATGGATCAAGAGGGTTTTGGGTCATGCACCAACACGTATGATTGCGAAGGAGCTTGTCCTAAACAAATCAGTGTTCGTAACATTGCGCGTATGAACAGAGATTATCTTAAAGCTAAGATAATGGGTAACTAACTTCGGTCTTACAATTAAGCGGTTTGGGATTTTTTCTCAAGCCGCTTTTTTTTCTCCCTCGTTTTCAGTAATTTGAAAAAGTTATCGTTGTGATAACCATTGGTACTCCTTACACTCATGCACAATTACATATATTTTATTGTGCATCACACATTTAATCACTACCGACCATGAAAGGTGTATTGGCATGAATATTAAGAATATACTGCCATTGTTCATCTTCAGCTTTTTCACAATTGGGCTTTTAGCACAAGATACCGATTTTGGACTTTCTGATCCTTTACAACCGGGTAAAATTATCTACCCATCGTATATAGGCGCTGAAATAGCATTTGGACAAAGTTTACAGCAGGGAGACCTTAATGCTGAGTTTTGTGATTGTTTACCATTTAAAGATGGAACAGGCTTACGATTCGATATTGGTGCCCAATGGGAGAGCTATTTTACTAATCGAGTTTCCTATGGCATTGGCTTAGGATACTCATTTACCAATAATCTTTCTGCCTATCAGGAAGTATCTGATTATCAGTTCCTCGACAATGGGAACATTATAGCTACTGTTCCTGTACGCACACAGCAAACGATGAAAAGTACATTCTCGGCAATAACACTTAGTCCTTTTATCAAGCTCTATCCGCTAAGACGTTTGTGGGTTCGTATAACTCCGCGCTTAGAATATGTTGTTGGAAGTTCGCAAGAACAGACTTTAGATTTGCTTCAGAGGAAGGCAGTCAATAGAGATGGTAATGAGTTTGAGCTTTCTTTCGACACTTCAGATCCAAAACTTGCGAACAAAAAAGTTAGTGCAACACGTGCAATCATCCAAAGTAGTGAATTTTCTTCTCTGCGATCACTTCAGTTTGGGTTAGTGTCATCAATAGGATTCGATTTTAGAATAGGCAGTAAGGTTGTCATTTCACCTAATGCTCAATTAAATATACCAATTACGAGTTATTCGACTCAATCGGATACATTCAAAATCTTAGTTTGGCAAGTAGGATTGGACGTGAAATTTCGGCTTGGCAAATCCGAAACTACACCCGCAAAAAAATAGGCAAATTTTCTTAAAGAAAAAAATATTTATCATATATTTGGCATTGAACACAGAAATACCGTAATTTTATCTTTTGATATTATACAATAAATTGTAAGTACACAGTTTTTATCATTATCTGGAGTTAGGGGTCTGCCCATGAAACAAGTGCGTCTCTTTATCTTGACATCAGCGATGGTCTGTTTGGTATTCTCGCCGATGGTGTCCAAATCAACACCACTTTCGCTATTGGTTAAAGCCGTTCATGAATCTCAAGTCACTGCTGTAAAGCCTGAACTTTTCCTAATGGCAGCTATAATAACCGAACCGCCGCAATCGGCAATGGAAGAAGATGAAAATGTCAATATTCTTAATACTGACAAGATTCGCATCATCAATTTGGGTAAAGTAATAAACCATGACAATGTTGATTATGCACCTACTGTGAGTGCTGATGGTAAAACGTTGTTCTATGTAAGTAATCGCCCCGGCAGTATAAAAAAATCAAGCGGTGATTTATCGCATGACTTCTGGGCATCCAAAAAAGCTTCTAATCTTGATACTAACTTCTCTGATCCATACAATATTGATTTAGAGTCTAAATTTGGCGATTTAAGTGTGAATACTACTCTCAATGAAGGTGCTGCCTCTATTGCTGCTGACCGTCAAACATTGGTGTTCACAGGTTGTAATCGCTCAGACGGTTTGGGCGATTGCGATTTATATATCACAGAGATAGACGGCGACAAATGGTCTAAGCCAAAAAATCTTGGTAAAAATGTCAATTCACCATCATGGGATTCACAGCCATCCATAGCACCGGATAAAAGTCGTATTTATTTCAGTTCCAATAGACCGGGACCCAATGGCTCGGATAATTTTGACATCTGGTATTCCGATTATGATTTTGATCTTGAGGATTGGAAGCCTGCTGTAAACATGACAAGCATTAATACAGGTGACCGCGAAAGAGCGCCATTCATTGCTGCGGATAATTCGACACTCTTCTTCTCATCCGATGGACATTCACCTAATCTTGGCGGGCTTGATTTTTATAGTACCACCAATGATAACGGTAAATGGAGTGCACCGCAACATCTTGGCACTCGCTTAAATACATCCGAAGATGAAGAGTTTATCACACTTCCTGCCTCAGGTGATGTGATTTACTTCTCAAGCCGCCGCTCTGATTTGAAGGGATCACAAGGAAATTTAGATGTGTTTATGGCTTTTGTACCTTCTTTCTTCAAAGCTGTTATTCTTTCCGGTGTTGTTCTCGACGAATGTACAGATGAGAATATTCCTGCAAGTATAACTGTGCGGAACACGGTGACGGGTAAAGTATTCAAAGACACTTTGAATACAAGCTCTAAAAAAGAGTTTCAATTAATTATTTCCAATACCGATTTTGGTAATCCGAAAGATTCTATCAAATCTGCTGATTTTGAAATTATAGCGAATAATCCGACCTATGGTGAAACAAAGAAAGTTGTTACCATAGACAAACCTAAACAAACAAAAGACCGCAAAAAAGCTGAAGAGAAAAATGAAATCAAAGTAACCTTGAAACTTGGTCAACGACCTGTTATTGGTGCAGAAATGGAGTTTTCTGATTTCATTAAGCGTGCTGCTAAAAAAGATCCCGCCTTGAGTAATTGGAAGGGGTTGGTTATGGAAGAAGTGAAAACACGTGAACTTTATCCATTGCTTAACTATGTTTTCTTTGATGAAGGCTCCGCAGAGTTCCCCAAACGCTATATTATCTTCAAAAATTCCGGACAAACAACATCGTTTACTGATGAGGCAATACCGGGCGGTACTTTGGAGAAATATTACAATGTTCTGAATATTTATGGTTATCGTCTTAAAAAATATCCCAATGTGAAAGTTGAGATTCTCGGTTGTTTTGACAATGCAATGCCGACAGAAAAAAGCATGGATTTAGCTCAAAAACGTGCTGATATAGTATATAATTATCTCAAAGAGATTTGGGGTATTGCAGAAAACCGCTTAACGAAAAAAGCTCAAGGTTATTCAAAGTTAGCATCAAAAACCGGTGATCCCGATCCGCAAAGTAAAACCTATGCTATGGTTGAGAACAGACGTTCAGAATTATGGTTCTCCGGTGATCCCGAAGATGTATGGCAGGTAATGAAACCAATCCTTGATATTGATCCCAAGATTTTCCCTTCGCCGCTTGAAATGAACTTTACCATGAAAAATGGTATTGAAGAAGAGCTCGTTGCTGCGCGTCGTATCGAAGTTAAACGCGGTGGACAACCATGGAACACATTGTCAAATGTAGGACTTTCAGAACCAACAGCTAAATGGAATTGGGAAAATTCAAAAGCTGATGAATTATCAGAAACTGTTACTGATGAAACACCATTTGAAGCACGCCTCATTGTTACAAGTAAACGAGGTATGGAATGTATCTCCGATCCTATTTCCATAAAAGTCAAAATCGTCAACTATACAAAAGATAAAATCCCGACAGATGGTACATTTACAAGAGAAAAATATAATCTTATTCTGTTCCCATTTGATAGATTCGATGCAGGTCCATTTAATGAAAGAATTTTAAAGGAATTTGTATATCCTCGTTGTGCTTCAGATTCTAAAATCGGTGTTGATGGGCATACCGATGTAGTTGGTATGTTTGATTATAACCAGAAATTGTCAGGCAGACGAGCCGAAACAGTGAAAAGTGGTATCAATTCCTTTACTGGTGGAAAATATAATACCCTTGAATCTAAAGGTGATGGGGAAGAGAACCCATTGTTTGACAATGTATTACCTGAAGGACGTATGTATAATCGTACTGTTCAAATAAATATCTCGACACCAATTAAAGATGAATAATCATTTGTTGTAAAACTACTTAGAACCCTACTGTATATCGCAGTAGGGTTTTTTTATGAAACTTCTATGACTGATTTGATAATTAAATGGATTGTAAATGCAGCCGTTTTGCTGATAGGGGTAAAATTATTGCACGGTGCTGAAATCAAAGGTTTTGGTGCAGCAATGTTCGTAGCTGTAATTATTGGTGTACTCAATGTGTTACTAAAACCTATCCTAACGTTTTTCTCATTTCCTATAATTCTCTTATCTTTGGGATTATTTACATTAGTGATAAATGCTATTGTCATACTTTTAGCATCCGGAATATCTGAGGATTTTCGTATCGGATCATTCTGGAATGCCTTGGTTCTCGGTGTCATACTGAGTATTACCAATACCATCGTTAATTCAATTATTGATTAATTTTTCAAGTGTTATGAATACTGTTATTTCTTCTCCATCAAAACAAGTGTGGTTTCGTACTTTGTTTATTTGTGTATCTGCATGTATTGTATCAATTTCGGCAGTGAGTTGTGATTCTGTTACAGATACAGTTGCCGATATTGTTATGTCGCCATCCGATGATAAAAATCTGGGTGCACAAATTGATAATGAGATACGCAGTAATCCAAACGAATATCCATTGCTAAATAATGCGTCGGCAAATGCTTATGTTCAAACAATGGTAAATGAGTTAATCAAAGCACCTGAAATTAAATATCGCAGTTTGTTCGCCTACAAAGTGGAAGTTATCCGTGATGATAAAACCATAAATGCATTTTGTACTCCGGGTGGATATATATATGTTTATACGGGTTTGATGAAAATGTTGGATAATGAAGCAAGTTTAGCCGGTGTCATCGGACATGAAATCGCCCATGCAGAGCGTCGTCATTCCGCAAAGCGTATGGTAAACGCTTATGGAGTGTCTCTGCTTTTGGCAATAGCTCTTGGCAATAATCCCACGCAATTGGAATCATTGGCGGGTAATCTTTTTGGTAATTTGGCACTCTTAAAAAATTCACGCGATGATGAAAGTGAATCAGATGAAGATTCTTTTAAGTATTTGCGCTCAACAAATATTTGGTATGCCGGGGGAGTGAAGTTTTTCTTTGAAAAAATTCAAGAGCAAAGTTCAAGTACTGCAATAGAACGATTATTATCTACCCATCCATTACCAAGTGATAGAGTACAAGCTGTGAACGAAATGATACAAAAAGCAAACTTGCCAACACCAACAGAGGCAACATTACGCAGCGTACCATATCAAGCATTTCTCAAGACATTACCATAATTTATACTTATGAGTTGTTAATTGGTGATAATACCGTATTTTTGTATGTTTTTTTCACACACGGAGTAGTATGAGTACATATATTGTCAATCCGGTTGTTGTACGGATGAAAGAATCATCCAAAGGTAGTATTTACCAATCAATCGTTGCCATGGGCTTGCGTTCTCGTCAAATTAACGATAATATCAAGACCCAACTGATGGCACGATTGGAGCATGTTGAAACCGACCAAGATGAATCAGAAGGTCCTAATTACGACAAAATGGCAATCAGTCGTGAATTTGACCTGCTTGCGAAGCCAACGTTTTTGGCAATGAAAGAAATCCACGATGGAAAGTTATCATTCAAAATGCCCGAAATTAAAGCATAATAGAAAAATGATTTTATGTAAGCCATTGGGAAATAACCTGATGGCTTTTTTATTTTTATGCACATATGAAAGCATCGCTTCAAGGAAAAAGAATTCTGTTAGGAGTTACGGGTAGTATCTCTGCGTATAAAGCACCGATACTTGTACGAGAATTTGTGAAAAATGGTGCCGAAGTACGTGTTGTGATGACAGAATCAGCAGAAGAATTTGTCACCTCGCTTGCATTACAAAACACCAGTAAGAATACTGTCGTTACGAATATGTTTGATGATTCCATACAAGAGCGTGGTTCATGGCATATTCATCTTGCTCAATGGTGTGATTGTATGGTGATTGCTCCATGTTCAGCAACTACACTTGCTCGTATTGCCAATGGTTTTGCCGATAATGCACTTACTGCTTTAGTGTTGGCTCTTTCTGATAAACCCTGTTATATTTTTCCAGCTATGGACACAGATATGTGGTTGCATCCGGCTACACAAAAGAACTGTGAGTCTGTTCGTAGCTTTGGCTATCATGTTATCGAACCTGCTCATGGTGAATTGGCATCCGGTCTTGTTGGGGTAGGAAGATTGCCCGAACCAATAGAAATCGTGAATATCATCGCAGAAAAATTGTATAAAAACGGTGTGCATGTTCCGAGTTTGAAAGGAAAAAAAGTACTTATTACTGCCGGTCCTACCTATGAACGTTTAGATGCAGTTCGCTTTATTGGTAACTTTTCTACGGGAAAAATGGGATTCGCTTTAGCTGAATATGCCAAATTAGAAGGTGCTGAGGTGATTCTTATTGCAGGACCTGTGGCTTTGCAGATAACTAAAACGGTACAGAGAATTGATGTAGAAAGTGCAGAACAGATGTTTTTGGCGGTGCAAGATAATTTCCCTAAGGTTGATATTGCTATTTTTGCTGCTGCCGTGGCAGACTATACACCATTATATCCTGCCTCGATAAAATTGAAAAAAGAACAGTTAGGTGAAAATCTGTCACTTCCCTTACGACAAACACAAGATTCTTTAGCATGGGCGGGGAAGAATAAAAAGCAAGAACAATATGTTGTCGGTTTTGCATTGGAAACAGACAACGATTTGGAAGAAGGAAAAGGAAAACTCAAAAGGAAACAATGCAATATGATTGTTGTGAACAATGCATTGGCAAAAGATAGTGGTTTCGGGTCGGATAAAAATACAATCACAATTGTGAAACATAATGACCAAGTTTTTGCTTATCCACCTATGTCAAAAAGTGAATGTGCACAATTAATTTTCGATTCTATTTTGGAAGAGTATTCCAATGATGATGAACGCTGAACATTTTATCAGAAAATTACAAGATTTGAATGCTCTATTGCACAAAGAATCGGCGGTGCTGTACTATAATGATGAAGATATAAAAGAATATTCCTTGCGTTGTGAATTACAAATTCATAATACAAAATGTGGGAATGTAATTATCTATTACAGCCCTAAAAAAAAGAGATTTAAAGCGAGTATCCCTTCAATCGGTAGCCAAGTCGTCTATGATATTTTGGCGCAAAATGTTGATGAAGTTATTGAAAAGTTACCTAAAAAAACACATAAAGTCGCTGACAATTCTCCACAAGGATTGTTTGCCTATGTGGATGGATCTTTTAGTAATAATATAGTAACGTTCGGCGCAGTGATTCTTGACAATAATGAGTTGGTGACGGAGTTCTCGGGTAAAGTGTTGGAGCCGAGCTATCAACATGCGCGACAAGTTGCGGGTGAACTTATGGCTGTCGGTAAAGTTATTCAGTGGTGTCTGTCACACAATTGTCATCAGATTGCGATTCACTATGATTATGAAGGCATTGAACATTGGGTAACTGGAAAATGGAAAGCCAAACAATTACTCACACAGCGCTATCGTGATTATGTACAGAACAGTGGAGTATCTATTCATTGGGTCAAGGTGGCTGCGCACACGGGGGTTTATTGGAATGAATACGTTGATAAGTTAGCAAAACAAGCAGCAATATAATAGGAGTAACGATGGAAAACACACAACAAATTGTCGAAAGAGTAGCAGAATTATCACGATTGTCTTTTTCTGAACATGAAAAGAACATCTTTGAAGTGCAATTCGGTAAAATCTTACATTACATTCAAACCATAGAAAATTATGATTTGGCTGCTGTCGAACCTCTAACTCATATAGTGACGAATCAGTCATCGCAAAGAGATGATGTTCCGGCAGAATGTTTAACTGTTGATGAAGCACTGGCTAATGCTCCAAAACGTAATGAAACTTTCTTCAAAGTACCTAAAGTACTTCAGAAGTAATATAGTGGCTGCTTAATGAGGAGTAAATGCTTGAACATATAAGGGTTCTGCTGAAATCGGGTCCGTTATAGTATCATTGGCGAAATATAGAGCACCGAGTTTGCCTATGAAGCGGGGTGTCAGACGATTAAGACCGCTTAGCTGCTTACCTATATTTTGAAAATGTAAGGCACCCGGACCGCAGAGAACCATTGAATGTATTTCCGGCGTTGAACTAAGTGTTTCTTGGTTTGTAAGTTTAACATCTCCAATTGGTTGAGCAAAAATATTAAAGTTTTGCTCATAAAATACGTCTTTGTGCGAATGCACTATGCTGAGAATCGAAAGTGCATCAGTTGATTGGGCAAACTCAGTTGCTGCATAAGCCACACTGTGTAAAGTTGGTACGCTGACGAGTTGAATTTTTGTATGAAAAATAAAACCTTTTAAAAAACTATATCCGATTCGTAAACCGGTAAAGGAGCCGGGACCTGCAGAAATTGAAACAAAGTCAATATCATCGGCAGATTTTCCTATGGTATGCAACAGATGATTCGTCAATTCGGCTAAAGCAGAGTCGTGAATATTTTTTATGTAGAGAGAATACTCGGCAATGAGATTATCATCATCGTGAAGGGAAACTCCACAGGTGGAACCCGATGTTTCGTATGCTAATTGTAAAGCCATAGTCAGTAGATGAATGGAAAACGAAGTAAATCTTTAGTCGCTTGCTTCGTAATTTTGGGATAAAATTTTAATTAATGAGAACAAATTTATGACATCAAGAGAAATTCGTCAGTCTTTTTTAGATTTTTTTGCTTCAAAGAACCATAAAATTGTACCAAGTGCACCGGTTATACCGCATGGTGACCCAACGCTATTGTTCACAAATGCGGGTATGAACCAATTCAAGGATGTGTTTCTCGGACAAGGCAAAAGAGATTTTACCCGTTGTGCAGATACACAAAAATGTATCCGCGTCTCAGGAAAGCATAATGATCTAGAAGAAGTCGGTTATGATACCTATCATCACACACTCTTTGAAATGCTGGGTAACTGGAGCTTTGGCGACTATTACAAATCCGAAGCAATTGCTTGGGCTTGGGAGTTGCTGACTGATGTATGGAAATTACCGAAAGAGCGACTACATGCAACCGTTTTTAGAACAGATGATGAAGCATATTCTCTGTGGACGCAATTTCTTCCTCCAACTCAAATCCATTACTTTGATGAAAAAGATAATTTCTGGGAAATGGGTGATACAGGTCCTTGCGGTCCTTGTTCTGAAATACACTTCGATAGAACTCCAGATTTATCCGGCGGACCATTAGTTAATGCGGGTGTTCCGGAAGTGATAGAAATATGGAACTTGGTGTTTATTCAATATAATAGACTACCCGATCGTTCACTTCAGCCATTAGCGCAAACTCATGTTGATACAGGTATGGGTTTTGAGCGTATCTGTGCTGTAATGCAAGGAAAATTTTCTAATTATGATACAGATGTATTTTCGCCAATTATTGAAAAAATTGAAAGTTTTTCCGGTAAACAATACTCAACCGATTTGGATAATAAAGACGGCATAGCCATGCGAGTCATTGCCGATCATATCCGTACACTAGCTTTTGCTATTGCCGATGGCGCAGTACCTTCAAATGATGGTAGAGGATATGTCTTACGTCGTATTTTACGGCGCGCTTCAAAATATGCACGAAACCTTGGTTTTCATGAACCATTTTTATTTAAATTAGTGGAAATTCTTGCCCAGACAATGGGAGATATTTTTCCTGAAATCCATGAAAGACGCGCCCATGTTGAGTTGCTCATTAAAAATGAAGAAGAAAGTTTTCTTTTAACACTTGACAGGGGTATTGAAAAATTCGATAATCTTTCATTCTCTGATTCTAATGTTATATCAGGCGCGGATGCATTTCAATTATACGATACTTTTGGATTCCCATTAGATTTAACCGAATTATTAGCGAGAGAGAGAGGATGTACGGTTGATGTAGAAGGATATTCATTGTTGCTTGAAGAACAAAAACAACGTTCCAGAAATGCTCGAAAAAAACATGTTCATATAGCTGATATGCCTACTTTGGAAGAAAAATCTGAATTTATCGGCTGGAATATATTAGAAGCAGAAACAAAAGTATTATATGCCAATCAAGACCAAATTGTTTTAGATAAAACACCATTTTATGTTGAAATGGGTGGTCAAATTTCAGATACCGGTGAATTAATTATTGGTGGTAATTCTTTTGAAGTTCTTGATGTTCGCAAATCAGGTGATGCAATTGTTCATTTCGTGAATGGTGAATCAGATATTGTACCGGGCGATAATGTTATTGCTTCAGTACATAAAATAAGACGCTTTGATATTCAGCGCAATCATTCCGCCACACATTTATTACATGAAGCATTGCGCAAGGTGTTAGGTTCTCATGTGCAACAAGCAGGTTCATTGGTGTCTTTCGAGCATTTACGATTTGACTTTTCGCATTTTCAAAAATTAGATCAACAGCAAATAGTTGATATTGAAGCCCTTGTTAATGAAAAAATTCGAGAAAATATTCAAGTCCAAACTATGGAGTTAGCTTTAGACGAAGCAAAAAAAATTCCCGGAGCAAAAATGTTTTTTGGGGATAAATATGGCGAAAAAGTACGTGTTGTTATTATGGATGAAAAATTTTCAGTAGAATTTTGTGGCGGAACCCATGTGTCCAATACAAGTGAAATCGGATTGTTTACTCTCGTGGGTGAATCCTCTGTAGCTTCAGGAGTGCGGCGCATAGAAGCCGTTACTTCTACAGGAATTATTAACCATATGAAAAATTTGCATAAAAAAATTACAGATGCACATACTTATTCTGATAGTCTTCAAGCCAAAATTCATGAATTGGAAAAAGAACTTTCTCGATTAAAAGTTGATTCAATAGCGCAGTCTTTGCGACAATCAGTATTTAATTGTCATATTTCTAATGGAGTGAAAGTAGTTGCCGAAAAAGTACCAACTGTCAATGGTGAAGAAATTAAATTACTAGGCGATACATTGCGTGAGCTACTAAAAACCGATGGTATTGGGTTACTTGCATCTGAACAAACAGACGGTAAAGTTTTATTGGTATGTGTTGTGTCCGACAATCTTACTTCTCAATACTCAGCCGGAAAGTTAGTAGGAGAGGTAGCAAAAAAATTAGGCGGAGGCGGAGGCGGTAAAGCCCATCTTGCAACTGCCGGTGCAAAAGACGCGTCCAAAATTCAAGAAATACTCAAAGAATTTATAGAAAATTTTTAATAATAATCGAATATAAAAACAGTATGAACTACGAAGCAACAGGAAAAATCATTGAAAAATTTAGTGAACAACAAATAACAGAAAAATTCCGTAAGCGTGAATTTGTTGTAGAAATATCCGATGGATTGTATCCACAACAAATAAAATTTGAGCTTACACAAGATAAATGCGCTGCATTAGACAATTTTTCTATTGGCGATGAGATAAAAGTCAGTTTTAATTTACGTGGTCGTTCGTATGACAAAGATGGTAAGAAAAACTATTTCACAACTATTCAAGCATGGCGTTTAGATAGAGTATCGGCAAATTCACCATCAAATAATCATGATGATGGCGGATATCAAAATTCGTCACCGCGACAAAGTACAGGTAATTATCCGGCGCAACCGAGTTATAATGAAGCATTTGATAAGCATAATGCCAATGATGATATTCCATTTTAATTTTAATAAATTTTTGTCATGAAAATAGCATCATGGAATGTCAATGGCATTCGAGCCGTTCATACTAAGGGCTTATTTGTTGAATTTTTACAACAATATAAGCCAGATATTCTTGGTATTCAAGAAACGAAAGCTGAAAAAGAACAATTATCATCTGATTTACTCTCTGCTGAAGGATATACATCCTATTTTCATTCATGTAGAAGAAAAAAAGGATACAGTGGGGTTGCTATATATACAAAAATTGAACCTTTGTCGGTTTTCCGTGAAATAGGTGTGGAAAAATTTGATGAAGAAGGGCGCGTTATTGGCATGGAGTTCCCTGGTTTTACCTTTATTAATGTATATTTCCCCAATGGTGGCAGCGGACAAGAACGCCTCATGTATAAACTTGAGTTTTATGATGCCTTTTTTACTTACTGTGAAAACTTGCGTCAGCAAGGAAAAAAACTCATAATATGTGGTGATTATAATACAGCTCATTATGAAATTGATCTTGCCCGACCCAAAGAGAATATTCATACTTCTGGGTTTATGGACATTGAAAGAGTTAAACTTGACAAACTTGTGAATTTGGGATATATTGATACCTTCAGAATGTTTAACCAAGAACCGAATAATTATACGTGGTGGGATGTAAAAACTCGTTCGCGTGAAAGAAATATCGGATGGCGTATTGATTATCATTGGGCTACAAATGATTTAGTGCCGATGATAACTAAAGCAGAAATATTGCAATCGGTACTTGGTTCTGATCATTGTCCGGTTACTTTAGAGTTACATTCAAGCTCATGAAAGATTTTATATTACATACAACAGTAAATTTTTCTATTGTCTTTTTTCTTCTGTGTGCTCTGTGTCAAGCTGAAGAAAAAATACCGACAGAATTACGGTATATACGTTCATTTGGTGGTGATAATGAACTTGCACCCCCGGTATATGTAATTTCAAAGTCAAATTCACCATTTACATCAAAGGTAGGCTCGGAATTTGTAACCATAGAATTAGATGTTTTCTCGGAACATGCCCCTGCGATGTATGCAATATTAGTTCATTGTAATGCAGATTGGACAGAAGATAATAATGCATTTCTTAATGATCCGACAAAAACCAGAACAAGTAATTTTCAATGGGATGCTGCACCAACGGCTGCTCGTTATTTTACATTTCGCGGTATATTACGTGTGCCTGACATTCAGACAAAAATTTTGTTCGGTGGTAATTGGAAAGTAAAAATTTATGACTATGACAGTCAATCGGATATTCCATTTGCTGAAGCACGTTTTTTTGTGGTTGACCCTTTGGCAACGGCAGAAGTCCAACTATTTCCCGATGTTTATACACCCTTACAGGGAATTACTCCTACTGCATATACGATTGATGTGGTTGCACAAGGATCTAATACTCTTTTTGATTTAATGCAAAATATGGCGGTTGTCTATAAAAATCATCGTTGGATGGAACCCATCGTTATTACTGCTTACGATGATGAAGATAATGAACACAAATGGCGCTATCGTTATCAAACATCTGTCACAGGTACAATTTCATTTTTAAAAAGATTTCGGGTTGAAAAAGTTCCCACGGAAAATGAATATAGAGTATTTGACCTTAATAATCTTGCCTTTTATCCGAATGCATCACAAATAGCAAGACAGCAAATGACAGATTTGCCAAGAAATGGTTCTTTCACCATGCCGGATAATGATGGTGCCTTTTATGGCAGATTCGTTTCGGCTGCCTATGATGAATATTTACCTGTGGAGTTTGTTTTTGATCCTGAATTTCGTGGTGTATCTAAACGTGATGTTTTTGTTGTGGGTTCATGTAATAATTGGAATCCTGACAGAAATTGGATAATGTCCTATAATAAGGAAAAACGATATTATACATTGCGTGCCATGTTGCGCAGAGGAATGCATGATTATATGTACGTGACGGGTGAAATTAATAGTGATGATGGTACTGTCGAAAAATTAGATTATACCGAATATGAAGGTAATACATCCATCTCAAATAATTCTTATGTTGGTATGGTATATTATAGAGATCAAAATTATGGCGGATTTGATACTATTATTGCGATTGGCTCATCTAATCCCAATGTTTCTCTTCAACGTTAATTATTTACAAACACTATAGTAATATGAAAAAGTATTCAACAATTTTAGACCTTATCGGTAAAACACCATTAGTGGAATTACAACACTTGAACAAAGGAATCCAAGCAAAAGTCTTATTAAAATTAGAGAGTATGAATCCCGGTGGTTCTGTGAAAGACAGAATTGGCGTTGCAATGATTGAGGCAGCAGAAAAAGATGGTAAAATAAAAAAAGGTGATACAATTATTGAACCTACTTCAGGCAATACAGGTATTGGTTTAGCATTAGCTGCTCGATTAAAAGGGTATAAATGCTTATTTGTTATGACAGATAAAGCTTCACAAGAACGTGTGCGTTACTTAAAAGCATTGGGAGCGGATGTGCTTATTGTCTCATCAGCGGCTAAAGCGAGTTCGCCGGAATATTATTTTAACACAGCAATGCGGCTTGCTTCAGAAATACCAAATGCCATAATGCTCAACCAATATGATAATCCCGCAAATCCCGGGATTCATGAAATGACAACCGGTCCTGAAATATGGGAAGATACTGATGGTATGGTAACACATTTTATAGCAGGAATCGGTACCGGTGGGACAATTTCAGGAACAGCTCGGTATTTGAAATCAAAAAATCCAAATATTAAAATCATTGCAGCAGATCCTATTGGTTCGTCTATTAAAACATTCAAAGAAACAGGACGCTTAGTGGAAGCTTTACCATATTTAGTTGAAGGTGTGGGACAAGAGAGAATTCCCGGTAATCTTGATTTGTCTTTGGTTGATGAAATAATAAATGTGAGCGATAAAGAATCATTTATGACAGCACGTCGCTTGGGTCTAGAAGAAGGTATTTTTTGTGGTGGATCTTCGGGTATGAATGTTGCAGCTGCTTTACGAGTAGCTAAATTACTACCGGAGAATGCGGTGGTTGTTGCAATTATTTGCGATACAGGTGAACGCTACTTAACCAAACATCATTCCGATGAATGGCTCTCCGAGAAAAAATTACTTGATGTAGAAAAAGTTATGGTAAAAAATGTCATAGATGCCAAGATTAGAAAGTCTTTGACACCCGCAATTATTTCTGCAACATCTGAAATGACAATCGGTGAGTGTTTGACTTTAATGAGTTCTCATGAAATTTCAGAAATACCGGTGATAGATAATGGCAAGATGGTTGGTTCTGTTCGTGAAAATAAATTGATGGGTAAATTACTTCAAGAAAGAGAAAGTAATATACTTCCTGTATCCGAAATTATGGAAGAACCAATGCCAATACTTAAAGCTGATGAAGATATCCAATCGGGTATTCAACAACTTAAAGAGTATCCTGCAATAGCTGTAGAAGAGTTTGGCAGAATTATTGGTGTCATTACTCGACACGATGTTATAGAATATATTTAACGATACTTATGAAATTCAATAATCACTTTTTTCTTACTGTTCTGGTGCTTTGTCTCGGCGTTTGTGTTAATGCATGTGGTGAAAATCGGGATGCAACATCAGATATACGCTTACAAAAGAATGCTGTGGAAGAAGTTGATACAGTACCTAATATACCAAATCCATTTCCATTAGTGCATTATGAAAAAAGAAAAATAAAGAATAGTGCCGAACTTGCAAAAATTCGTACTTTATATGGTAAAACAAAAGAAACATGGACAGGATATAGAGCAATTACGACGATAAATCGAAAGGATATTCATTATTTCAGGGTTGGTGATACTATTTTGATTCCCGACACTATTGATAAAGATACAAGAATTTATTCGTGTTTCCCACATTATTATCATGGTGCAAGAAAATTAGAAAAAGCAATTCTTGTTTCCAATAAATTACAATCGTATGCCTGTTATGAAAAAGGGCATTTAGTGAGATTTGCTGCGGCGAATACAGGTGATAAGAGAAAACCGACATTTCCCGGAAGATATGCACTTAATTGGAAACAACGCGTCAGAAAATCCTCATTAAATGAAGAATGGGTTCTGCCATATACATGGAATTTTCATGCTTGGGCAGGATCTGCTTTCCATCAATTCGATATGCCGGGACGACCTGTCTCTCATTCATGTGTACGCCAATTTATGGAAGATGCAGAGTGGCTCTATAAATGGGGAAAAGGCGGAAAACAAGATTCAATGAATCGTTGGGTGATGTTTGTAGGTACGCCGGTTATAATTCTTGATATGTTTGATTATAAAAGAAAGCATGGCGGACCTTGGCGTGAAATACGCACGAATAGAGAAGGAATTTTAAGTTTGCCGGAAAACCCGATGGAGGTCGAAGAAGCTTTAATACCAATATCTCAAATACCTGCAGCGGTACGCGGTTCTTTAATTAATAAAAAACGCTATATTACAGCCGAAGATACTCTTAAAGCTCGAGGTGTTCTTGATTCTGCAATCACTCTTCGTGAGTCTATAGATTATAATAAATTACGCAGAATGAAAGAAAAAAAGAAACTTCAAGAACAAGCTCAAAAAAACAGTGTACCGGAGAATATTTTGACACAGTAATTATTTAAACATCAATGAAAAAATCTAATAATAGTAACAACAAACACATTTATGAAGAAATTCATAATGTATTGCAGGGTTTCTTGCCATTGAATGCTCCTGCTTTGGTTGCTTTAGAAAAACTATTGACGGATTTATATATTACTAAAGATACGAAATCTCTTGAATATTATTTACACTATATTGATGAAAAAATACTTGTTAATGAATGGACCGTTAATGATTCGATAATGACTACCGAAAGCGTTGAAGCTGTAAGAAAAATCTATGAGTATGTAGAAATGTTCTTAGATTTTGAAAAGCGTTCTACATATCTTACTCTCTTCAGTATTGTTATTGGTCAATGTTCTCATATTGAATATGTGGTATATTTATCAAATGTAGATGGAATAAAAAATAATGATTGGAGGGGGTCTCAGTTATCATACGCAGTTGCTTTAAATGCCGTTGCAAATGGCTATAATAAACTTGGATTTTCACGCGAAGCATATAAATTTGCATTGGAAGCAGTCACAGCAGCGCGGAAGTGCGAGAATGTTAATGTTATTGCCGGTGCAACACATACATTGGCAATTGTAGCATACGAATCAGGTGACTATACCGAAGCAGAGCAGTGGTATTATGAGGCAATGGATTGGACCCTTCAACAAAATGATTATCTTAGAGTTGCAAAAATTAAACTAAATCTGGCTAAATTACTTTATTTTACAAAGCAATCGTATGATCAAGCATTAGTTCTACTTTCTGAAGCGAGGAGCTATTTTCAAGAATATAACGATATTTCCTATCTACAAGATTGTGAATGTGAGATTGGGCAAGTATATTGTTATATGAATGATAAAGACAATGCATTGAGTTATACTGAAAAAGCAATAACACTTGCAAGAGAATTTGGGAATAAGCGAGCATTAATATATTCTCTGTGTAATCTCGCTTTTGTGTATGCTCGTTTTGAAATGCTCGATAAATCATTAGATCCATTATTAGAGTCCTTATCATTGTTAAAAGAGCATCCTCACCTTGTATCTGAACGCAAAGTTTATTACTTATTGTATCAAATTAGTTATGCAAGACAAGATTATAAAAATGCTTATGAATATTTGCATAATTATGTGGAAGTTGTTCTCTTGATGAAAGATGAAGCCACATCGTTGGCAGCAACACGTTATAAGGCAGTATATGAATTGGAAAAAGCTCATTATGAAAATCAACTTCTCAGAGTAAAAACAGAAAAATTAGAACAAGAAATTGAGTACAAAACAAAAGAACTGACATCTTTAGCGCTACGAATGGCTCAAAAAAATGAAGTAATGGGTGTCCTTTTAGATAAAATAGACACTTTGCACTCAATCGAGATTAATAATGTTAATGACTTACGCTCCCAAATTATCAGTAGTATGACTAATGACCGTGGATGGGATTATTTCGAAAAACAGTTCAAACTTGTTCACTTTGATTTTATTGAACGTTTATCGAGAATGTATCCTACACTATCTCCGAGTGAACTAAAAGTGTGTGCATTGATGAAAATTAACCTTACTACTAAAGAAATGTCAAATGTTCTATGCCAATCAGAACGTAGTATAGAAACCTACAGATATCGTATAAGAAAAAAAATTAATTTATCGAGCGACAGAAATCTTGTGACTTATCTTTTCGGGCTGTGACGTGAATATTTTACAACTATCACCACAATTTCCCTTCAGCGAGTCTGATGGTGGAAAAAAAAGTATTGTCATGTTTTATAAGGGCTTTCGCAATGAAGGGCATAATGTGACATTTGTTTGCTATCATGACAGTATAGAACAATATGAAGATAAATCCAAGAACATATATTGTATTTGTCATTCAACGAAAAATACATTACTAAGAAAAATTCTTGCTATTTTTTTAAAGAAGCCTTTGTACTTATATAAACACTATTCTCAAAAATTAAAAACAGATATTGTTGAAACTCTTGAAGGTCAGTCATTTGATATTATTCATGCCGATCATACTGCAATGGCTGAGATGGCAATTGAATTGGGTGCCTACTATAATATTCCTGTGGTATTGCGATTACATAATATTGAATGGAAAATATGGGAACGTTATTATGAAAGACTATCTAAATTCAGTCTTGCTCGTTATTATATACAAAGACAAAGTAAATTGTTAAAAAAAATGGAAATTAATTTATGTGAGCGAGTTAATGC
>ERZ761602.377-NODE-377-length-99946-cov-45.930524_pt1 | contig 99946 bp, 85 predicted proteins | sample MGYA00512165_ERZ761602 | MGnify/ENA primary metagenome ERZ761602 (study PRJEB28899, sample SAMN02445085) | bioreactor sludge metagenome | biome: EBPR sludge; isolation source: Thorneside wastewater treatment plant | place: Australia: Brisbane, Thorneside...
CACGGGTCACGGGTCACGGGTCACGGGTCACGGGTCACGGGTCACGGGTCACGGGTGGGAGTCTTGGTAGAGAAATTCGTGAGAATACGGAACGGATAGCCGGAGGCAATTTCTCCCAGAACGATCACTTAACCCGGATCGGGGAGAAATTCTCACGAATTTCTCTACAGGGTCTTGCGAGGGAGGCAAGAGGGTTGGGCTTCACCTCCCCCACACATACCGCACCCCGCCGTAGGCTCCGAAGCCTGCCGCCTCGTAGCCGCGCGTGGTCTCGTAGTCGAGATCGAAGACGTTCTCCAGCCTGCCGTAGATTTCGAGGCGGTCGCTGACTTCGTAGCTGCCGAAGATCCGGGCCACGGTGTAGTCGTCGAGGATGACGCCGGGGGCGTCGTAGCGGTCGTAGGCGCCGGTGAGTTCGGCTCCGGCTTTCCAGCGTTCGCCGCTGAGGATGACACCGCCGGAGAGGACGAGGCCGGGACGGCGGGGGAGACGGTCGCCGGGATTGCCTCCCCATCCGCCGCTGTATCCCCCGGCGACGATGGTCGCATCCAGCCAAGTCGCGTTGGCGTAGAGGCTGAGGTTTTCCGTCGGGGAGACGACCAGCTCGACCTCGACGCCGGAGCTCTCGATATCGACCACGGCGGGATTGAAAAAGAAGGGGTCGCCATCGACGAGATTGTCCACTTCGGTCTCGAAGTAGGTCAGCGAGAGGGAGCTGCGCTCGTTGAAGAGAGTCTGGCGGACGCCGAGTTCTCGGGTGAGGCTTTCCTCGGGCTGGAGGGTGGCGGGATCGAGCGCGGGATTGGCCAGGAAGACGAAGTCCTGCCCCGAGGGGGCCTTGTAGCCGGTGGCGACTTTGCCGAAGAGGGTGGTGCCGGTGGCCTCGATCTCGTGGTCGAGCTGCACGGTGTAGGTGGCCTTGCTCTCGAAGGTGTCGTGCCCGTCGTAGCGGCCCGAGGCGAGGAGGTGGAAATTGGCGGGCAGGTCGAGGTCGGCTTGGGCGAAGACGCTGCCGTAGCCGTAGTCGAAGGCGCTGGGGAGGTTGAAGGGGCCGGGAATGAGCGGGGTGCGCTCGAAGGCGTAGGTGTAGTGTCCCGCGCCCAGCGTGTAGGTGGCGTCTTTGCCGGGACGCCAGTTGAAGACGGCTTCGAACTCGTGGCTGGTCTGGTCGAGACGGTTGTCGTTGGCCCAAACGTCGCGGGTGGCCACGAGCTCGTTCTTCGTGTGGCTGTAGAACATGGAGAAGTCCCACTCGTCGCGCACGATGCTGAAACGGGGCGAGAAGAGGGAGGATTGGTTGTCGTTGATCTGTGGTTCAGGGAAGGTCGCCCACGTCGAGGAGCCGGGCACTTCGAGGGAGGAGTCTTGGTAGTAGCCGAGCACGTCGATGTAGACGCCGTCGGCGATCTCGTAGGCGGCGTTGCCCCGGAAGACGGCGTTCTCGAAGCCGGAACGGACCTGATCGTTGTCGGTCTCCAAAATGCTGGTGTCGAAGGCGAGGCCGAGGCGACCGTCGCGGATGGCGAGCTTGTGCCCGGTGCGGAAGGTGGAGAAGGAACCGCCCTCGACGAAGGAATTGAGGGTGTCCTCGGTGACGAAACGGGCGTCGGTGGAGCGCAGGTCGATGGCTCCGGCGAGGGCGTCGCTGCCGTAGAGTGAGCTCGTCGCGCCGCGAAGGATTTGGACCGATTCGAGCGTGGCCACGTCGAGGTATTCGAGCTGATACTGCCCGCCGAGACCGGGGGGGAGGCGGCGTCCATTGAGGAGGACGACGGTGTGGTTGCTCTCCATGCCGCGGATGAAGAGCGAATTGACGGACCCGGTTTGGCCGGTCTGGACGAGGTGGAGTCCGGCGCTCTGCCGCAGGATGTCGCCGATCTCCCGATGCTGGGCGGTGCGGATCTCGGCGGCGGAGAGGGTGTCCACCGAAGGCAGGAGCCGTTCGCGGCGCTCGGGGGCTTCGGTTGTCTTCGTCGCGATGACCGGGGTGGCGGTGGACTGCGCCCGCTCCTCGCGGACGATGGCGGCGCGCTCGGGGCTGCTCGCCTCGACGGTGGTGGGGGCGAGGGTCGCCTCAGGATCGACCGGGGCGGACTCCGCAGGCTCCTGCGCGAGCACGGAGGGACTCAGGGCCAAGCTGAAAAGAAAACAAATCAATAAATCGCGATTCATAGATTTGATATAATCGGAACGGTAGTTTCTCGCAATCGGATTTTCGGAGAAAATTTCTCGTATGACAGAGGCAGCCCTTGCGGAGCGGGGTCGGCTCTGGCAAAATGCCCTCAAGCATCAGGAGTGGCCCGGCGAAAGCGGGGTCCGGCAACCTGGTTTGGAGAAGCCAAGGTGCCTTGGATGCCGTTGCGGGCTTGGACTCGCGGCGGTCTCCGATGTGCGGACCCACGGGTCCGAACAGAATTTCTCCGGGAGGAGCCGCGCGAACGCGGGGAATCCCAAAGCCTGATGCGGTAACTGAATCCCACAGAAACTGCATCATCCATGACCTATCTCGACCTGCTCGAAGCCCACGGCGGCTCCACTTGTCCGGCGCTCGCCGGCACTCTCGCGACCCGTCCCGGACGGGACACCGCCGACGGGGCGAACCCCGACCACCATCTCTGGAACAACCGGGGCACCTGGTGGTGCCACTTCACCCTGCACCGCCCCGACTACACGTCCGAGCGCGTCCGCGTGTCTCTGCGCACCCGCGACCTTGCGGAGGCGCGCTGTCGTCGCGACGAACTGCTGCGGCGTTTCGTGCGCTGAGGAAAACGATCTTGGGAAATTCCATGCAGACCTCGTCCTCCCCGTCCACCGCCTGTCCCGCGAACTTCCGCGACTGGCCCGCCTGCATGCGGCGGCGCTATCGCGAGCATGCCCTCGGCGATCATACCAACTCTAAAAAAGGTTGGGACGATTGGATGGTTTCCGGTCGGGCAGTCCAATGCTGCCGATCCAGCTATCCGGCGGCAGCTGGGTGGGGCAACCGTCCCGGTGATCCGCTTCGGAGCTAAAGCGCGGCAGGCGGGAAGGACGTCCCTTGGCCCAAGACGGCTCGGCAGGGACGCCCCGCCCCACCTTCGTCGAATCTGCCGACGACCTTTTGGGGGACTTCGGATCACTGGCCGGGTCCGAACTTGGAGCGCTCCGCCCGGTATGCGGCGATGACGGTCTTGGCCTCGCGGAGCCGCTGACTGGCCAGCGAACTGCCTTTGTTCGTGAACTGGAGATAGATTTTCGACGCTCGGACGAGATCCTCGGCGAGCCCGAGGAGGTTCTTCGCTTGCGGGGGCGTCTCGTTGCGAAGCTTCAGGAGGCTCGCGTCGGTCCTATCGGAGAGGTCTTGCAAGGTCGCGCCGTTGAAGGTGATGGAGTTCTCCTCCGGATCCATGAAAGGGGCAGCGATTCCATCGACTTTCGCCACGAACTGCGCAAGGCGCGTCTCCTCGGTGAGGGGGCGCGTGGCGTATTCGAGCATGGCGCGGGCGGAGAGATGGGAGGGGCAGGAGGCGAGGATGGCCCGCAGCCGATCCTGCGCCGAGGGCAGACGGAGGAGTTCTGGCAGGGGCATTTTTGCCGAGGCGGTTTCGATCTCGTCGAGCACGGCTCTCGCGGAGGCGAGGGCTGGATCGATCGGCGAGGTGAGGAGGGCGACGGCCCCGTCGAAATCGTCGTAGGAGACGAGTTCGTTTTTCAACAGCAGATCAAGGCGTCCCGATACTTGGAGCGAGGTCACGAGGGGATCGAGCGCGGAGGCGGGCGCGAGGAAGTAGGGGCGGTTCAGGCCCGCGGCCGTCTCGATGATGGCGACGGGATCGCCGGGAAGGCCGGGCTGCATCGAGGCCGGATCGATTTCGCCGAGGAGGACGAAGGATTCGTTGACCTCCCGTTTGCCGAGGGCGCTGTCCACGAGGATGAGCGAGGGCAGGAGGGCGGAGGCGTTGGCCAGGCGTCGTGGGCCGGGGAGAGGGGTCATCGGGGAGAATTTCACCTCGCCGAGGGCACCCGAGGGCCAAGCCCATTTCCGCTCTCGCGCGGGGGCGGGCGCTTCGAGAGGCTCCAGCGGAACCCCGTCCCTCAATGGCAGGAGAGGGAAGGGGACTGACGCGGCGCGTTGTTCCTCAAGCCAACTCCGCTCCATCGTGCCGAGGGGGCTGCGGATCACGAGGGAGACCAGCCCACCGACGGGTTTCGAATTGTCTTCGTAGGAGACCTGCCGCACCGTGGCGAGGGAGGCCGAGATCGGTTCAAGAGGCTCCATCCGAGGCGGCCGCGGCGGGCGGACGGCGTTGCGGGGAGGGGACTGGGGTCGGGCCGGGGTGGCGGCGAGCGCGGCGCGTTGGTTTGCCTCCGCGATCTCGCGGGCTTGGCGGAAGAGGCTGTCGGCGCGGGCCGTCGAAGGATTGCCGTCGCTCTGGAGGACGAGAGCCGATCCCCACGCGGGCGCTTCCGCGCCGCAGACGAGGGCGAACTCGGCGAGACGATCCTGCGGCGGTTCGGGATGGACGAGGAGGGAAAGTTCGAGGAGGAAGGGGGCGAGGCGCGCCTCCTCGGGATCGAGGGGAGGCTCGCGAAGGCGGCGGCCGAGGGTCCAGAGGGTCTCCGAGACGGCGCCGAGGTTTTTGAAATGAGGGATCGCCTCCGGCCCTGCCCCGGCGGCGAGCTGGCGATGGGCGGCTCGCGAAGAGGCGTGGAGCGGGTCGATCCGCAGGGCGAGGGCGAGGGATTTTTCGCGGAGGTCGTCGTCGACGCGGGAGTTGTCCGGGAAATTCGAAGCGATCGCGGCGAGGGCTTCCAGCAGGCTCGATCGGTCCTCCCCGACGAGGAAGACGCCGTCGGAGGAAAAGAGTTCGGACGCGAAGTCCGGCGGATCGTAGGCGGACGCCGATCCCGCCACCGCGAGGACGAGCGGGGCGACGAGACGGAGCACGGGGATGGCGTGGCGGGAATTCATCGGATGCTTGCGCGAAATAGGCACGCAGAACGAAGGGCCAGAAGGTGGAACCCTGATATCCCCTCCCTCGGGAAACACCCGGCGAAGCTCTCATGGGCTGCGCCAAGGCCTTTCGCAAGAGAGCGATCGTCTCAAGGAATCCGGGTGCAGTATAAGCGCCCGGCTGCGGCTGTCCACGGCGCAGTCCGGGAAGGGCTCTTGGCTCTTTCAGCGGAAACCTGTAGCCGAGGCCAGTGGCCTCGGAGAGGGCACCCTTTGATCGATGGACGCTCTTTCCGGCCTCAATGAGGTCGGCTACAGCGCTGGCGCGTTTTTCACGCTCCATCCATGCGGTTCCGCGATACCTCCACAAAAAAACCGGCGCGGTCGCCCGCGCCGGTTTTCGGAAAATCGATCTGGCCGCTCTCGCGGAACCGACGATCAATGGTAGGACGCCTGCGCGCCCTTGGTGGCGCGCTTCTTGATCCAGGGCATGAGGCCACGGAGACGCGCTCCGACCTTCTCGATGGCATGGCCCTGGCCTTCCTTCCGCAGCTTGTTGAAGTTCTTGCCGCCACTGGTGGCCTCGGCGATCCAGCCCTTGGCGAATTTGCCGCTCTGGATGTTCTTGAGAGCCTTCTGCATGCGCTTCTTGACGGAGGCATCGATGATGGTCGGCCCGGTGGTGAGGTCGCCGTATTCGGCCGTCTCGGAGATGGAGAAGCGCATCCCGGAGATGCCCGACTCGTTGATGAGGTCGACGGTCAGCTTCAGCTCGTGGAGACACTCGAAGTAGGCCATCTCGGGCTGGTAGCCGGCCTCGACGAGGGTCTCGTAGGCGGCGGTGATGAGCTGGCTGACGCCGCCGCAAAGGACGGTCTGCTCGCCGAAGAGGTCGGTCTCGGTCTCCTCTTTGAAATCCGTCTCGAAGACGCCGGCACGGGTGCCGCCGATGCCCTTGGCCCAAGCGAGGGCGATCTTCTTCGCATCCTTGCCGGGGTTCTGGTGGATGGCGATGAGGGAGGGCACGCCCTTGCCCTCGACGAACTGGCGGCGCACGATATGGCCGGGACCCTTCGGCGCGACCATGATCACGTTGACGAAGTCGGGCGGCACGATGGTCTTGAAGTGGACGGCGAAGCCGTGGCTGAAGAGGAGGGTCTGGCCCTTGCGCAGGTTCGGGGCGACGTCCTTCTCGAAGATGCCGGCGATCTTCGTGTCGGGGGTGGCGATGAAAATGACGTCTGCCGCCTTGACCGCGTCGGCGGTGTCCATCACCTCGAAGCCGTATTCCTTCGCGACTTCGCGCGACTGGCTTTTGGCGTAGAGGCCGACGATGACCTTGACGCCGCTGTCCTTGAGGTTGAGCGCGTGCGCGTGGCCTTGCGAGCCGAAGCCGATCACGGCGCAGGTTTTGCCTTTCAGCACCCCGAGGTCCGCGTCCTTGTCCGTATAGATTTTTGCTGCCATCTCTTTTGTTCTCTGAGTTTTTTGGAGCGCGTAGGTTCCGCGCAAAGGAGGGGATGGTCAAACGCTATTCCTGGCTTGGGGGGAGAGTTGACAACGTGGATTCCCGGCGGAAGATCGAGGCATGAGACCGGTTTTGCTTTGGATCGCCGCCGGCCTGTTCGCGGCGACTTGGTTCGCCCCGTCAAGGATCTCCGCCGACGAGTTCCGCACCTTGACCAATACGGAGGGACGCACCATCCGGGCGAAGGTTCTGAAGGTGGAAGGCGGGGCGGCGTCCGTCCAACTGGAGGACGGCAGGCGTTTCGACCTTCCCCTCGCGTCCCTCTCCCAAGCCGACCGGGAATCGCTCGAACAATGGGCGAAGGGCGCTCCGACGGCCCCGCCAGCGAACGAGAGCGGGATCGCTGCCGAAGCGGTCAACGCCGCGATCGGCCACGAATTGTTCGCGGACCGTCGGCTCTGGGACAGCGACCCAGGCGAGACGGCCGAGCGACTCTCGTGGAAACGCGAGTCGAAGACCGAGCTTTCCGAAAGCTACCGCTCCTACCCGCGCGAGGACTACCGCTTCCTTGGGGCGCGTCCCTATTCGACGGCTCTCTACGGCGAAGAGGGCAAGATCACCGGCCTGTCGGTGGTCTTCGCGAACAAAGGCGACTCCTACGCCGATACCGGGGAGGGGGAGCAGCACTTCATCCAAGGCAAGCCCGTGCCCGGCGGCATGGAGGGGGTGAAGGCGCTGATGAAGCACGATACCGAAACCATTTCCAAAGCGCTGACGGAGCTGCTCGGCGAGCCGAACCGGCAGAAATTCGGCGAGGGCGAGTCGAGGGTGGCGGTGGAGCGCTGGGACTGGAACAGCCACGCCTTCCTGCTCTCTCATGTGGAGGGCGAATACGTGTCCCTCGCCGTCGAGACGACCGTTTTCGCCGACGCGCGGGGGCGTTCCGCCCGCGTTCCCGACTCGACTGTGCGGGAAAGGATCCGGAAGTTCGTCGAGCGGCGGGACAACGGGGACGTCGTCATCACCAACATCCCCATGGTCGATCAAGGGCCCAAGGGCTACTGCGTGCCCGCCACGGCGGAGCGCTGCATGCGCTTCCTCGGCATCCCGGCGGATATGTACCTGCTCGCCATGGCCGGTGAGACCCGGGCGGGCGGCGGCACCTCGGTCGATCTGCTGCTCTCCAACATCGGTCGCGATATCAAGCGCAAGGGGCGGTCCTTCGACATCAAGTCGGGCGAGTTGAAGATGCGCGACATCAAGCGGTCCATCGACGGGGGCATTCCGATCATCTGGGCTTTGTACAGCACCCGTCAATTCAACGAGACCGCCGATGCGAGGAAGGAGGCGAGGTCCAACGACTCGTGGGATTCCTACAAATCCATGGTCGCTGCCGCCTCGTCCACCTTTTCGCCCGAGCCGGACACCGCCCATGTGGTCATCATCATGGGCTACAACGAGGCCACCAGCGAGATCGCCTTCAGCGACTCCTGGGGCGAACGCTATCTGGAGCGATGGATCACCCTGTCGGAGGCCGAGCAGGTTTCGCAGAAGCGTTTCTACGTCATCGATCTGTGAGAAGGGCTTTGCCCTGATCCCTATCGTCCCGGCAACACCACTCGCAGTTTCCCCGTTGCCTTGGCCACGGCGGTGATGGCGGCGTCGATCTCCTCGGGTGCGGTGAAGCGCGACAGGGAAAAGCGCACGCTGCTCCGCGCCCGCGCCGCCGGATGCCCCATCGCCCGGACGATGCGACTCGGCTTGACCTGTCCGGTGCTGCACGCGGAACCGGGCGAACAGCACACCCCCGCTTCGTCGAGCAGGATGAGCAATCCCTCGCCGTCGATGCCGGGGAAGAACAGGTTGCTCGTGTTTGGCAGGCGCGCGTCGGGATCGCCGTTGATCTCGACGCCGGGCACGGCCTCGATCACGCCTTGTTCGAAGCGGTCACGCAGGGCGGCGATGTCCGCGCGAGTCGCCAAGGCTCGCGCCGCGAGTTCCGCCGCGACGCCGAAGCCGACGACGCCGGGGACGTTCTCGGTGCCGGAGCGCCGCTCCTGCTCCTGTCCGCCGCCGAGGGTCTGGGGAACGAAGCGGGCGCGACGGTGGATCCAAAGCGCCCCGACGCCCTTCGGCCCGTGCAGCTTGTGGGCGGAGAGGGACAGGGTGTGGAGGGGCAGCCCGTCCACGCTCAGGGGAATCTTCCCGGCGGCTTGGACCGCGTCGGTGTGGAAATAGGCGTCGTGCTCCGCCGCGAGGGTGGCGGCCTCGGCGAGGGGGCTGATCACGCCGGTCTCGTTGTTCGCCCACATCAGGGTGGCGAGGGCGACGCCGCCTTGTTCGAGGTTCGCTTTCCACGCATCGAGGTCGAGATGGCCGAGGGAGTCGACAGGGTTGAGCCTAGCCTCATACCCTGTTGACTCGTGGAATTTCACGACCTCCTCGACGGCGCTGTGTTCGACGGTGGAGGTCAGGATGGCCCGGCGTTCAGGCCGCAGGGCGAGGGCGGAGCGGATCGCGGCGTTGTTCGACTCGGTCCCTCCGCTGGTGAAGACGATCTCCTCCGGCTGCGCCCCGATCAGAGAGGCGACCTGCTCGCGGGCCTGATCGACGGCCCGTCGCGCTTCGCGCCCGAAGCGGTAGCCGGCCGAGGGGTTGCCGTAGGATTCGTCGAGCCAAGGCCGCATCGCTTCGAGGACTTCGGGGGCGACGCGGGTGGTGGCGTTGTTGTCGAGGTAGATCATCGTTCGGGCAAATCTACCGCAAACTTGACCTGGCAGTCGTTCGATCTGAGAAAATCTGCTCCGGAATGCTCATCCGGGGACCGGAGAGGGCGGACGTTTTCCTGGTTGCGCAGATCGGGGCGGGTACAATAGTATCGCGGCATGGAGACATCGCCGCTGATGAGGAAAGCGAGTTCGAAGATTTGCCTTTCGGTCTTGGGCGTACTCGCGATGTTCGCCTGCACGGAGAAAAGCGCGGGCCAAGTTTCCCCCTCCGGCTCCGCTGCCTCCCCGGCAGCGGCATTGCCGCCTGAACTCGCCGAATTGGACGTGCGCTTCCAGCAGCTGCTCCAGGAGCGCGTCACCAGCGTGTTCGCCGCCGGGCTTGCGGAGCTGGACTCCCGCTACCTTGGCGCTCTCGCCGCGAAAATCGCGGATGCGCAGGCCGCCGGGAACTTGGACGGCGCGTTGGCTTTGAACGCGGAGAAGAAACGCGTCGAAGACAAGCAACCCATGCCGGAAACGGACGAGAAGGAGACCCCTGCCAGCGTCGGCAATTTGCGCGCCGTCTACCGGGCCGAGCACGCGAAGCTGGCCACCGCCCGCGCCGAGAATTTCAAAGCGCTGGCCTCCCCCTTGGAGGCGCGGTTGGCGCAGATGGAATCGGATCTCACCCGAGGCGGGCGTTTGGACGACGCGAAGACGGTGAGAAGCTACCGCGAAGCGCTGGGCGAGGAAGTCGCGGACCTCGCCACCCTCGGCGAGAGCGCACCGGAGCCGGTTTCGCCCGGGGGAACCGGCGTCGGCAACGGCATGGAGGGGGCACAAGCCGGGGAGACAAGGGCTTTCGGGGGCATCGAGATGGCGTGGTGCCCGCCCGGATCGTTCATGATGGGCAGTCCGGCGAAAGAGGAGGGTCGCCAGGGCAACGAGGATCAGTCGAGGGTGCGGCTCAGACGGGGATTCTGGATGGGGCGGACGGAAGTGACTCAGGAGCAATGGGAAACGGTGATGGGGAGCAATCCCGGCCAGATCAGAGGCGAGAATCTCCCGGTGGAGACGGTGAGTTGGGAAGACGCGCAGGAGTTCCTCGCGAAACTGAACGAGAGCGCCCCCTTGGCCGAGGGCTGGAGATGGGCGCTGCCGACGGAGGCGCAGTGGGAGTATGCGTGCCGGGCAGGGACGGAGCGCGCGTTCCACTTCGGGGCTGTGCTGGACGGGACGCAGGCGAACGTGAACGGCACCAAACCCTACGGGACGAACGTGCCGGGACCGTATGTGGCAAAGACGGCGGCGGTGGGCAGCTACGAGCCGAACGCGTGGGGCCTGCACGACATGCACGGGAACGTGCGGGAATGGTGCGCGGACTGGTACGGGGACAAGCCGCCCGGCGGAAGCGATCCCGTAGGCCCCTCCGCGGGTACCCAGCGCGTGGTGCGCGGCGGCAATTGGGGCTTCGAGGCCCAAGCTTGCCGCGCCGCCTCCCGCAGCGGAGGCGCGCTGGACTTCCGGGGCAACGGCGTGGGTCTCCGGCTTGCCGTCGTTCCAGCGAGGCGCTAGAGGTCCGTTCCAGCAAAGTTGAGGGGCGGAATCCTGTAGCCGGGGTCACTGGCCTCGGTCGGGCGTCGTTTGGACGTCCGGTCCGGCCTCATTGAGGCTGGCTACAGCGCTGGCGCGTTCTTTCACGCTCCTCCCATCATTCCTGCGGATATGAACCACTGGCGGTCGTCAACGATACGTGGCGGTTTGCTACTGCAAACTCACCTCGAAGCGTTCGCCGAAAAGATGCCCGAGCGCTTCGCCGACGAGGAAGAGCGACCCGGCGACGAGGGTTTTTCCTCCCCGCGCACGGGCGGCGGCGACCGCCTCGGCGAGGGTCGCGAAGTCGGATTGGGGCAGCGCCTCGCCGCCCGCCGAGGCGAGGGCCGCTTTCATCTCCTCGACGGAGAGACGGCGCTCGGACTTCACCGGGACGAAATCGACGGAGGCGAGGATGGGGAGCAGTTCGGCGAAGATGCCGGACACGTCCTTCGACCCGACCGCGCCGAAGACGAGGTGGGCCTTCTCCCCGCCGAATTCGCTTTGCCAAGTCTGGCGCAACACGGCGGCGGCGGCGGGGTTGTGGGCGCCGTCGAGGACGAGGTCGCCGTCGATCTGCTGGAAACGCCCCGGCCAAGTCGTTTCGGCGACGGAGCGGCGGATGCCCTCCTGCGTGAGCCGCTCGCCTTCGAGCCGGCAGGCGGCCTCGACGGCGAGGGCGGCGTTCTCGCGTTGATGGGGCCCTTTCAAGCCGGTGGTCCAGTCGTCGGGCAGGGGATGGGCCTCGACGCAAGGGATGCCGAGGGCGAGGGCGCGGCGGCCGATCACGTCGCGGGCTTCGGGATGCAGTTCGCCGATGACGACGGGGACGCCCGGCTTGAGGATTCCCGCTTTCTCCACCGCGATCTCGCGGATCGTTTCCCCGAGCCATTGCTGGTGGTCGAGGGCGATGGAGGTGATGACGCACACGTCGGACCGGATCGCGTTCGTCGCGTCGAGACGGCCGCCCATGCCGGTTTCGAGGATGACGGCTTCGCAGCCTTCGTCGCGGAAATACCGCATCGCGAGGGCGAGGCTGAGCTCGAAGAAAGTGGGATGGGTCTCCCAATCGGAGACGCTGGTGCGTAGGAAGCCCAGCCCCTCGGCCACGGCCCCCTCGGGGATCATCGTCCCGTCCACGCGGATGCGTTCGCGGTAGGTGACGAGGTGGGGCGAGGTGAAAAGTCCCGTCCTGACGCCCGCGTCGCGGAGGATGCGCTCGGTCACGGCGCAGACCGATCCTTTGCCGTTCGTCCCGGCGACGTGGAGGACCGCCGCGCCGGGGTGGTCGGGATCGATCCCGAGAGCCGCGACGAGGCGGCGCATGTTCTCCAGCCCCAGCTTGATGCCGAAGGTCTGCGTGCCGTAGAGCCAGTCGATGGATTCTTGGTAGTTCAATCGCCGCGAATTACGAACATGGGGAAAAGCCTGTCCATGGGCAATACGGGGGCTTCCCCGCTCGATTGCCCTTGATCCCCGGGACCGCTGTGCCAGAATGCCCCCTTCCCAGCCCTATGAGCGACCACTTCCGAGCCTTCTCCTTCGTGGACCGCATCCTCGCGGACGAAACCGGAAAGCGCATTTCCGGGCGCTACCACATTCCCGCCGGGGTCGGGGAGTTCCCCCTCTCCCTCGTCTCCGAGGCCATCGGCCAGCTCGCGGCTTGGTCCTCGATGGCGGCGACGGGCTTCGAGGTGCGTCCGGTCGCGGGGATCGCGGGGCGGGTCGAGTTTCTGGGAACCGTGAAGCCCGGCGACGTCCTCGAACTGGAGGCGACGCTGGTGAAGGCCGACACCGAGGCGGTGGGCTACGACGGCCTCGCGAAGGTCGATGGCGAGACGGTCGTGCGGCTCCTCGACACCCTCGGCCCGATGGTGCCGATGGCGGATTTCGACGATCCCGACGCGGTGCGGGCGCGATACGGGCTGCTGACTACGACCGGGGCCGAGCCCTTCGCCTACGGCGGCGTGCCGGGGATCGCCGCCGAACGCACCGGCGGGACGCCCGGCGAGAGGGCCGAGGGCGTCCTGAACGTGCCCGGCGACGGGGCTTTTTTCGGCGACCATTTCCCGCGCCGCCCCGTCTTCCCCGGCACCCTTCTCATGAATGTGAAAATGGGCTTCGCCCTCGGGCTGGCGGAGGAGATCGACGGCGGCTCGGCATGGAGGCCCGCCACCGCCTGCGATGTGAAGCTGCGCAGCTTCATGCCGCCGGGCGAAGCGCTCGACTTGAACGCCGAGGTGGAATCGCGTGACGACGGCCTTCTCCGTGTTATCGTGACGACCCGCAAGGGCAAGCGGCTCAACAGCAGCGCCCGTTTCGAATTCGTCCGCCTCTCCTGAAAATCCCCGATGGCCAAGCCCCCACAACGCAAAATCGCCGTGACCGGACTCGGTCTCGTCACCCCCGTGGGCAACGACGTCGCCTCGACCTGGTCCGCGCTGCTGGAAGGACGCAGCGGGGCCGCGCCGATCACGGGCTTCGACGCGAGCGGGTTCACCACGACGTTCGGGGCCGAGGTGAAGGGGTTCGACCCGGAGAGCGCGATCCCGGACCGGAAGCTGCTCAAATTCGCCTCGAAGTCGCATCGCTTCGCCCTCGCCGCCGCCTCGCAGGCCCTCGCCGACGCGGGGATCGCACCGACGGAGCCTGATTCGCATCGCTGGGGCCTCGCCGTGGGCGCGGGGATGCTCTCGGTCGGCTACGAGGATCTCCGGGTCGTGCATCGCTACGCCGCGCCGGACGGGCGCTTCGACGCCGACGGGCTCATGGACCCCGATTTCCCCGGCAACCCCCTCGCTTTCTGCCGCTGGCAGTCGAACGCGGGGCAGGCCCTGCTGACGAAGCAGTTCGGCATCCGCGGCTACGCGACCTCGGTCCACACCGCCTGCGCCTCGGGCGGGCAGGCCATCGGCACGGCTCTGAAGGTGATGCGGCGCGGGCAATGCGATTTCATGCTCGCGGGGGGCTTCGACTCCATGCTCAACCCGCTCGGCATCTCCGGCTTCTGCCTCCTCGGCGCGCTCTCGAAGGACAATGACAACCCGGCGGGCGCGAGCCGTCCTTTCGACGCGACGCGCAACGGCTTCGTCCTCGGCGAAGGCGCGGGCTTCCTCGTGCTGGAGGACTGGGAGCGGGCCGTGGCTCGCGGGGCGAGGATCTACGCCGAGCTCGCCGGAGACGGTAATTCTCTGAGCTGCTACCGCATCACCGATTCGCCGCCGGACGGGAACGGCCCCATCCAGGCCATCGAGCAGGCCCTCGGCGACGCGGGGATCACGACGGGCGACGTCGATTACGTGAACGCCCACGGCACCTCCACGCAGATGAACGACCGCAGCGAATGCGCCGCGTTGAAAGCCGTCTTCGCCGACCGCATCGGCGAGGTGCGGGTGAGCTCGACGAAAAGCTCGATGGGCCACCTCATCGCCGCCGCGGGCGCGGTCGAGGCGGTCGTCTGCTGCCTCGCCATCCGCGACGGCGTGGCCCCGGTCAATGCGAACCACGCCACGCCCGACCCCGACTGCGACGTGAACCTCGTTTTGAAAGAGCCCGCAAAAATGAAAATCCGCGCGGCCCTGTCGAACTCGCTCGGCTTCGGCGGGTCGAACAGCTCTCTCGTTTTCAGAAACCCCGAGGAGGTGCAGGCATGAGCGACCCCATCGTTTTCACCGGCAGCGGCATCGTGTGCGGCGCGGGCGGCTCCGTCGCCGAAGTGTGGGACCGCCTTGAGCGCGGCGAGACGGCGGTGCGGACCTTCACCCAATTCGACCCGGCGAAATGGCCCGTGCAAGTCGCGTCCGAGGTGCAGCTCTCCGCCCGCGAACTCGTCAGCGACCGCAAGCTGCACAAGACCATCGGACGCACCGACCTGTTCGGCATCTACGCCGCCGAGCAGGCCCTCGCCGACTCCGGTCTGCCCGCCCACCGCGACGCCCTCCCCGAATCCGAGCAGGAGGCGTGGAACGACCGCACCGGGCTCGTCGTCGGGAGCGGGGGAGGGAACTACCACAGCAACTACGATTACCTCCCCCTCATGACCGAGGCGCAGGGGGAACTGCCCCGTTTCGGCCAAGAGCTCGGCAACCTCGTCACCCCCATGTGGCTGCTGCGCAACCTGCCCAACAACGTGCTCTGCCATGTCGGTATCCGCGGCCAATACAAGGGGACCAACGCCTGCATCACCAACCAGTGCTCCGGCGGCGTCCTCGCCGTGGCCGAGGCGGCCTGGGCCATCCGCAACGGCGAGGCCGACCGCATCACCGCGGCGGGCCACGACGCGCCCTTCGAGCCGGAGATGGTCTACTACTACCACAAGCTCGGGCTGATGTCCGGCTCGGCCCCGCGCCCCTTCGGCGCCGGGCGCGACGGCACCGTCTTCGGCGAGGGCGCCGCCTCCCTCGTCCTGGAGAGGGAAAGCGAGGCCCGGGCGCGCGGGGCGAAGGTCATCGGAGAGTTCCTCGGCTTTGGCTGCTGCAACGAGGCCGCCGGCATCGTCGATCTCGCTCCCGACGGCAACGGGGTGAGCCGCGCCATCGAGGAGGCCCTCGCCTCGGCCGGGGTCGCGAAGGAGGAGGTCGGCTTCATCTGCGCCCACGGCAACGGCAACCGAGCCTCCGACGCCACCGAGGCAGCGGGGATCCGGCGGGTCTTCGGCGACGACCTCCCGCCCGTGACCGCCTTCAAGTGGGCCTACGGCCACCTCATCGCCGCCTCCGGCATCGTCGATCTCGTCATGGCGCTGGAGGCGCTGCGGCGGGGCGTCGTGCCCGGCATCGCCACACTGGACAGGGTCGACCCGGCGATCGCACCCTTTCCGGTCTCGCGCGAGGCGGCGAAACCGCGAGGGAATATCGCGCTGCTCGTCTGCCGGGGATTCGGCGGGATGAACGTGTCCTTGGTGGTTCGCGGGGAGCGATAAGAGGCGGCGTCTCCCTGCAAACCATGCGCAATGGCATCGACACAGTCGAAATCTCCCGCATCGAGAAGCTCCTCGTCGATCTCGACGTGGAGGGGCTGCGACGTTTCTTCTCCGACGAGGAGCTGGCCGACGCCGGGTCCGGCGGCCCCGTCCGCGCCCAGAAGCTCGCGGCCCGCTTCGCGGCGAAGGAGGCCTGCTGCAAGCTCTTCCCGAAGGAGATCTGCCTCGGCATGATCGAGCCGCACGATTTCTCCGTCTCGCGCGACGGCTACGGGCAGCCCCGCATCGTGCCGACCGAGCGGGCACGCGCCGTGATGGACCGCCACCGCGTCGCCTCCATCTCCGTCTCCACGACCCACACCGAAACCGGGGCCACGGCGGTGGCCACGGTCGAGCCCGCGACGATGGCCGTGCCTTGGTATGGCAGGATGATCTACCGCGCCCTGCCCCTGCGCCGCGAGGTGGTCATGGAGAACCTGCGCCGAGTCTTCGGCGACACCTTGACGGAGCCCCGTATCGTGGAGATCGCCCAGGCTTTCTACGCCCACTTCGCCAAATTCCTCGGCGAGTTCGTCCGCTTCGCCTTCCTTTCGGAGAAAAGGCGGGCCGGGCTGGTCCGCGTCGAGGGAGGGGAGCACCTCATCGCCGCCTTGGAGAAGGGCAGGGGAGTCCTCCTCCTCGCCGGGCACTTCGGGAACTGGGAGGTTTCGACGGTGGCGGGCCTGTCGCAGTTCCGGCAATACCGAGGCCTCTTCCATTTCATCCGCCGCCCTCTCAAGCCGAAGTGGTTCAACGATTTCGTGATGCGCCGGTTCCAAAAGGCCGGCTTCGGCACGCTGGAGAAGAGCGGCTCGCTCGACGAGATTCTGGCCTTGTTGGAGGACAACCACATCGTCGTCTCCGTCTTCGACCAGTTCTCGATGCCCCAATATGGGATCGACTCGGAGTTCTTCGGACATCCCGCCCTGACCTTCAAGAGCCTCGCGGTCCTCGCGCAATTCACCGGCGCACCCGTTATCCCCGCGTCGAGCTGGCGCGAGCCCGACGGCAGCCATGTCCTGCTTTTCGAGCCACCCGTCGAAGTCCCCGCCGAGGGACGCACCAAGGACATCCTGCGGCAGAGCACGAAGCGATTCAACGAGGCGATCGAGCGCATCATCCTGCGCCACCCCGAGCAGTGGATCTGGATGCACAAACGCTGGAAGCGGGTGATTTACTAACACGCGCCGGAGAGGTGAGTGGAGGGATTTTCGCGGGAGGTTCGAGCTTCGGTTTTCCCCCTCACTTCCCCTCCACCTCGCGCCGGTGGCGTTCGCGGTAGGTGGCCGGGGTCATCCCCGTCTCGGTGCGGAAGGCGCGGGTGAAGGCGCTCTGGTCGTAGAAGCCGCAGTCGATGCCGATGGCTCCGGCGGGGTGGTCGGTCGCGATCAGCTCGTGCCGCGCGGCGCGGAGGCGCTGGCGGATGAGGTAGCGCATCGGCGGCTCGCCGAGGAGACTGCGGAAGACGCGGGTGAATTGCCGCTCCGAGAGATGGCAGAGCGCCGCCAGTTCGGATGTGGTGACCGGCTCGCTGAAGCGGGTGTGGAGATGCCGTAGCGCGGGCTCGAGCTGGGAGAAGGAATGCGCCACCCCGCCGACCTCGTGCAGGTCGTAGAGCACGATGGCCACGCCGCAGATGGCCTCGCCGCGGTCGCACAGCGGGGCCACGGTGACGACATACCAGTTCAGCGGCCCGGCGATGTCGGGCACCATCTGGGCGTAGTAGGTGCGCGTCTCCCCGCTGTCCATGACGCGGCGGTCCTCCTCGAGGAAGCTCTCCGCCAGAGGCCGGGAGAAGAAGTCGGCGTCGGTCTTGCCGAGCATCTCCCATTCGTGCTCGACGTTGAAGATCTTCAGCGTGCGCGCGTTCGCCCGGACGAAGCGGCTCTCGCGGTCCTTGGCGACGAAGGCGATGTTCGGCAGACTCTCGAAGAGGGCCGAAAGTTGCAAGCCCCCGCCGAGATGGTCGAGGAACTCCCGCTGGAAGCGGAGGGCTTCGCTTTTTTCCGCAATCGTGCTCATGGCCGGAAAATACCAAAGATTGACGGTTCGCGCCAAGCCTTCCTCGCGGTTCGCGGCCATAATTCGCCCATGAGCAAAACCGTCGCGATCTTCGGAGCTGGGGGAAAATTGGGCCGTCGCGCCCTCGCGTTGCTCGCGGAGCGTGGTTGGCCGGTGCGGGCGCTCGTCCACCGCACGCCGGTCGAAGGCCCCGGCATCGTGTCGGTCAAAGGCAGCATCACCGATCCCGCCGCAGTCGAGGAGACCGTGCGCGGTGCCGATCTCGTGGTGCAGCTCGCCACGACGAAGGAGGACGCGGACACCTTCTTCGACGTCAGCGTGAAGGGCACCTTCCACATTCTCGAAGCGTGCCGCAAGCAGGGCGTGGAGCAGTTCCTCCTCCTCGGCGGCGACGCGGCCTGCGGCATCTGGTTCCACCCGCAGCCCATCCCCATCGACGAGAACCATCCCCTCGCCGCCTATCCCGGCTACTACGCCTTCTCCAAGGTGATGGAGGAGACGATGGCGCAGCAGTATGCGGTGCAGTATGGCGTGCCCTTCACGGTGCTGCGCTCGTCGTGGGTCTTCGAGGGCGACGACCTGCTGCGGCATTTCTCGCTGCTGCGAAATGTCGATCCCTCCGAGCCCGGCCACGGCTTCGGGGAGATCACCGACGAGATCCTCGCGCTGGTGAAGGCGCAGGAGGAGCGCATCCCCATCCTGACCGACGCCCAAGGCACGCCCCTGCGGCGGCACATCGTCCACATCGACGACGTGATGCAGGCCTTCGGCCTGATGCTGGGGAATCCCTCGGCCAACGGGCAGGTCTTCAACATCGCCGGGCCGTCGCCCTTCGACTACCGCGTCGCGGCGGACTACCTCTCCGCGAAGCTGGGCACGCCCACCGTCGAGATCCGCTGCCCGGACTACCATCCCTTCGAGATCAACATCACCCGCGCCCGCACCGTGCTCGGCTACGCCCCGGAGAACGACTTCTTCCGCATGGCGGATCGGGCGGTGGAGGGTGATCAGTAAACAGTGATCGGTAATCAGTAGAGTCCGTGCATTAACGGCCCCTAGCAATAATACGATGAAACTCCTCCTCCAGTTCCTCGCCGCGATCCTGTTCGCCGCCTCCCCAATCCTTGCCGGAACGGAGCGCCCCCCGAACTTCATCATCTTCTTCTGCGACAACCTCGGCTACGGAGACATCGAGTCCTTCGGATCGACCCTGCACTGCACCCCGAACCTGAACCGCATGGCTGCGGAGGGGCGCAAGTTCACCCACTTCTATGTCAGCTCCGGGGTCTGCACCCCCTCGCGTGCCAGCATCATGACCGGCTGCTACGCCCAGCGCGTCGGCATGCACCTCAATCCACGGGACCACCAAGTGCTGCGCCCCGTCTCCCCCTACGGCCTGAACCCCGCCGAAACCACCCTCGCCGAGGCGCTCAAGGCGCGGGGCTACGCCACCGCCCATATCGGGAAGTGGCATCTCGGCGACCAGCCCGAGTTCCTCCCGACCCGGCAGGGCTTCGACCATTTCTTCGGCATCCCCTACTCCGACGACATGACCGAGCGGGTATGGGAGCAGGACGGCTCGCACTGGCCGCCGTTGCCCCTGATGCGGGGCGAGGAGGTCGTCGAGGCCCCCGCCGACCGCGACACCCTGACAAGACGCTACACCGAGGAGGCCCTCGCTTGGATCGAGGAGAACCGCGAGCGTCCCTTCTTTCTCTACCTGCCCCATGCCATGCCCGGGAGCACCGCGACGCCCTACTCCAGCGAGGCGTTCCGCGGCAAGAGCAGGAACGGGCCATGGGGCGACTCCGTCGAGGAGCTCGACTGGTCAACCGGCGCGATCCTCGACAAGCTCCGCGAACTCGGCCTCGCGGAATCGACCCTCGTCGTCTGGACCTCCGACAACGGCTCGCCCCTCGCAAGCGAGCCCGACGACCTCAGCCTCGGCTCCAACCTCCCGCTCTCCGGGCGCGGCTATACCACGAGCGAGGGTGGCTTCCGCGTCCCCTGCCTGATGTGGTGGCCGGACCGCATTCCCGCAGGCACCGTCTGCGAGGAGTTGAGCTCGACGATGGATCTCTACCCCACCTTCGTGAAGCTCGCCGGAGGAAAGGACGACGGCGTGAAGCGCGATGGCCGCGACATCGTCCCGCTGATTCTCGGCGAGGCGGACGCGAAGAGCCCTTGGGAAGTCTTCGCCTACTACGACCTCGACCAACTGCAGGCAGTCCGATCCGGACCATGGAAGCTCTTCCTGCCGCTGGAGCAGTTCTCCCAGCACCCTCGCTACAAGCGGGGCGCCGGATTGCAGGGGCCTCTCCTCTTCAATGTCGTCGAGGACACCGACACTTCGGAGAACGTCGCGGAGCAGTATCCTGAAATCGTCGCCCGGCTCGGCGAGTTGGCCGAGGCGGTGAAAGCCGATCTCGGAGACCAAGGCAAGCCCGGAGCCGGAATGCGTCCGCCGGGAAAGGTCGAGAACCCGATGCCCGTGACCCGATAGCTGGCAGCCCGTCGGACTTTATTCACAACTTATTGATAATGAATTATTTCCGAGTTCAAAATTAAATATATGATTATCAACGAGCTACTAAAAATTCAACATGCAAGTCCGACAGACTGCTAGCTCCTAGATTGACTTCGTTGCGTTCCGTCTATTTGCCTACGTTGCACTCCGGCTACCTGCGGTTCCGCTTCGCTTCGATTCCTGCTCCTGACTCCTATGAAGAAAACCTTCCACCACATCGGCCTCCCCACCACCGAGAGCCAGCCCGGCGAGTTCTTCGTCGAGGACACCCGCGTCTGGGTCACCGACCCGCGCAAGCATCCCTACAAGGTCGAGTTCCTCCGCTTCGAGGCCGACAGTCCCGTCACCGGACCCGTCCGCGACATGCCCCACGTCGCCTACCGCGTCGACGACATCGAGGCGGCCATCGCGGGCGAGGAGGTCATCCTCGAACCCTTCGAGCCTTCGCCGAACTTCACCGTCGCCTTCGTTCTCAAGGATGGGGCAGTGGTCGAATATATGAAATTCGACAAGGAGGAAGACCTTCCTTGGTAGCTCTTTAGTTGATAGTTGAGGGTTGAGAGTTGAGAGGCAGAAAATAAGCGGCTTGCGCTGACTCCGAAACTCTCAACTCTCAACTACCGACTCTCAACTCCCCATCTTATGAACCTGAACAACAAAGTCATTCTCGTCACCGGGGGCACCTCGGGCATTGGCGAGGCCTGCACCCGGCATTTCGCCTCGCTCGGGGCCAAGGTCGTCACCACCTCGAACCAGCAGGACCGGGGCGAGGCGTTGGAGGAGGAACTCCGCAAGGCGGGGCAGGAGGTGCGCTTCATCCACGCCGACGTCTCGGTGGAGGAGAGCGTGAAGGCCCTCGTCGATTTCACTGTCGTCGAATACGGCCGCCTCGACGGCGTCCACTGCAACGCGGGCGTCTGGGGCAAGGGCATGGTCACCGAGTTCAACGAGGCCGCTTGGGACAAGATCATGGGCGTGAACGTGAAGAGCGTCCTCTGGACCGCGAAGCACGCCATCCCCGCGATGGAGGCCTCGGGCAACGGGGTCTTCCTCGTGACCACCTCGGTCGCCGCCTTCATCGGCTTCCCCGCCCATGCCCTCTACTGCGCCTCGAAGGGGGCGCTGGAGTCGCTGATCCGCTGCCTCGCCGCCGACCACGCGGGCAAGGTGCGCGTCGTCGGCATCTGCCCCGGCACCATCGACACGCCCATGCTCGCCGCCACCTGCGACGGCTGGGACAAGCCGGTCGAGGAGCTCTACGCCGAAGTCGCCAAGAAGATCCCCGTGCGACGCCTCGGCCAGCCCTCCGACATCGCGAAGACGGCGGCTTTCCTGCTGAGCGAGGATTCGGAATACATCAATGCGACAAGCATCGTGCTCGACGGCGGGACGATGGCGTTGCCGCCGTGGTAGGCGCGGCGGAGCCGCGCCTGTAAAAGGTAAAAAGTGTTGATTAAGGCGATGTTCGGCATCATGATGCTTCGATGAGAACAACAATTGACATCAATGATGCGCTTTTGTCGGAAGTTCGCCAACGCTCGAACTTGAGTGGGCGCTCGTTCAAGGAGGAGCTGGACCGACTCCTTCGGATCGGACTCTCCGCAGTCGAGGGAGCCGCCTCAAAGCGCCCCTACAAGGTGAAGCCCCACGCGCTGGGACTCAAGGCCGCCTTCCGCGGGGAAAGCCTCAACCAGCTCTTCGACCAGCTCGAAGCCGAAGATCACGCCCGCTGAGCCATGATCGTCCCCGACGTCAACCTCCTCGTCTATGCTTACGACTCGACCTCGCCGCAGCATGGGAAGGCGAAGAAATGGTGGGAGGACGCACTCTCGGGAACGGAACCGGTGGGCATCCCCGTGCTGGTCGGTCTCGCTTTTGTCCGTCTCATGACCCATCCGACTTTGAGCGAGAATCCGATGAGCGTGGCAGAGGCCCGCAAGCGGGTCGAATCGTGGTTGGAAACGCCGGTGGCGCAGTGGCTCGCTGGCGGCGTCCGGTCGATGGAGCTGGCGATGGACCTGCTCGAAGCCGCCGGGAAGGGAGGCAATCTAGCGAGCGACGCCTTCATCGCCGCGCTGTCGATCGAGCATGGCGCGACCGTGCATTCGAACGACCGGGATTTCGCGCGCTTCCCCGGAGTGAAATGGATCGACCCGCTTGTTTGAGAAGCTGAACCCTGTTCCGCAAAGAAAGATCACTATGTCCAGTGACGAACAAGAAATCCGCGAATTGATAGCGTCTTGGATGGAGGCGACAAAGACCGGAGATATCGAAAGCGTCCTCGATCTGATGGCTGATGATATAGTGTTCCTGATTCCCGGCCAGCCACCGATGCGAAAATCGGATTTTGCGGCGGCAGCCGCTTCACCGCATGGGCAGGAGTCGCCTGAATTCGACGGAACCAGCGAAATTCAGGAGATCAAGGTGCTCGGAGATTGGGCGTATATGTGGACGAAATTGAAGGTGGTCGTGACTCCGCCCAATGGGGCTCCACCTGTAACGCGCTCAGGACATACTCTTTCGATCTTGCAGAAGCAGAACGGCAAATGGCTGCTGGCACGCGATGCGAATCTTTTGACGACCCTGCCGGATGGCAGCGCAGAATAAAACCAGTCGAACAACACTCTAAAACTATGAAAAAACTAAAACACGCCGTCCTCGGGCTCGGTTGGTTCGGGGAGAAACATTGCGAGGCGCTGGCGGCGATTCCGAATGTGGAGATTGCCGCCGTCTGCACGCGCAACCCGGAGCGTCTCGCCGAAGTGGAGGGCAAGTTCGGGGTCGCGAAGACCTACACCGACTACCACGCGATGCTCGCCGACCCGGAGATCGATTCGGTCAGCATCACGACGATGTGGGACCAGCACGCCGACCCTGCCGTGGCGGCGCTGGAGGCGGGCAAGCACGTCTTCCTCGAAAAGCCGATGGCCTCGACGGTGGAGGACTGCGACCGCATCGTCGCGGCGGCGGAGAAGGCGAGCAGCTTCTTCATGGTCGGCCACATCTGCCGCTTCAATCCGCGCTACGCGGCGGCGAAGGAGGCCATCGCCGAAGGACGCATCGGCAAGATCGTCTCCATGTATGCCCGTCGCAACCTGCCCGCTTGGGTGGGCGCGTCGGTGCTCGACAAGATCGGCCCCATCATCGGCGACGGAGTCCACGACACCGACCTGATGTTCTGGTTCAGCGAATCGCGGGCCGTCAGCGCCTACGCGCAGACCGTGCAGGTCCGCGACCACGCCAACCCGGACCTCGGACAGGTGATCTACCGGCTGGAGAGCGGGGCCTCGTGCATCCTCGAGGCGGTCTGGTGCCTGCCCGACACGACGCCCTTCCAGATCGACGAGCGTCTGGAGATCGTCGGCACGGAGGGCTCCATCTCGATCCACGACACCCATCCGAACCTGATGGTCGTGGACAAGGACGGGGCGCGGTGCCCCGACACGACCTACTGGCCTACGCAGCACGGCAAGCTGCGGGGAGCCCTGCGCGACGAGCTCGCCTACTTCGTCCAATGCGTCCTCGACGGCGAGCGGCCCACGGCGATCACCCCACAGGAGTCGCGCGAGGCCGTGCGAGCCTGTCTCGCCGCCGAAGAGTCGGCGCGGACGGGGCAGGTGGTGAGGATTGAGTAAACGAAGCGGATGAACCTGTTCACGTCTCCCTACTGGCTCCTTGGTTCATTCCTTGGTCCGGCATCGATTCTGGTCTTGATCGCGGGCTTGGTGATTTCGTGGAGATTTGGATTGGTCGGAACCCTCTTGCAGCAGGTCGCGATTGTCGTGGTCTCAATTTTGATCAGCACTCTTTCGCCGACGGTGAATGAAACGTTCGGTCAACGATTGGCGGTTGGAGGGGTTTCTGGAGTGGCTGTCAACTTCGGCATCGTTCCTTTCAACTTAATCGGTTTCCTTGGGAGATTTCTCACACGTAACCGAAAGCAAACAACTGAAGCCGTCAGCAATAAGCCGGAGTAGGCGATTCTCACCCACTCACCCACTCACCCATGCCGCATTCCTCCATCGCTCAGTTCCCCTCGCGGATCGCGCGTATTCACCGCAGGTTTTGTGGTGAATGCGATCCCGATTCCCCGCAAACGCAAGGATTCCCCCTCGCCGCCGAGCACGCCTGCCCCGCAGCGGGGGAACCGACTGGGATGGCGGAGGCGCTTGGGTTTCCCTCACAAGGCCACGAAATCGAGGCCGTCGATTCGGGAGAAATGCCCATCCTTTGCCAGCAGCGGCAGGTCGTGGCGCATGGCGAGGGCGGCGATCCAGAGGTCGTTGACCGGGATCGGGGTTCCCGCCTTTTCCAAGTCGCCATGGATTCGGGCATATTGCATCGCGGTCTCCTCGTCGATGGGGATCAGCGAGCAGCGGTCCCGGAGTTCCGCGATGCGGAGGCTTTCCTTGACGGGGCGGTCGCATTTCCGCAACCCGCAGTGAAGCTCTCCCAAGACCGTCACGGGCATCCACACCTCCCGCGCCGCGTTGAAGCATTTGCCAGCAGCGGCAAGCCCCCGGAACAGGGCGATGACCGCACTGGTGTCGATCACCACTCTACCAGCTTCGGCAATTCGTCTCGGGGCGTTCACAGCTTTCTTCGATGGCGGCGGCGAGGCGGTCCGACTCGTCCTCCGTCAGGCATCCGAGCAGATCGTCGAAACGGCCTTCCGTGGAGGGGCGCAACTCGTCGATGTATCGGCGCACGGCGGCGATCTCCTCGTCCGGCAGGGACTTCAGTTTTTCGACAGTGCTTTCCAGAAGAGTCATCCTTTTTCAAGTATCGCGGCGGAAGCGCCGCTACGCAAGCTCCAGCCTCCACCCTCGCGCAACCACTCCTTTCCCTTCTCCCATGAAACCCTATCTAGCCACCCTCCTGACCCTCTTCACTCTCGCCCTCGCCGGGCCAGCCTCCGCCGACTGGCAGCCCGCCAAGGTCCCCGGCGCGATCCCGTCCGAGGGCACGGCTTGGCTGCGCTGCTGGGTGAAGCCGCACGACAGCTTCTTCAGCAAGCACGAGCGCAACCTCTTCGAGGAGTCGGTCGGCTTCAACTTCAGCGACCTGCCCGGCGTCCATGAGGTGTGGGTCAACGGCGTGAAGATCGGCGGCGGGAGCGAGCCGGGCATTCTCCGCTACAAGGTGCCCGTCGGCACGCTCGCGCCCGGCCAGTGGAACGAGGTCGCGGTGAAGACCAGTCCGGCGGATGGAGCCGTCGGCTTCCGCAAGGAGGCGCCATTCCTGATGAACTACTTCTGGGAGTGCATCTTCGAGGGCGAGTGGGAGCTGCTCGCCTCCGCCGACTACACGCCCGGCAAGGCGCTGGCCGAGAAGCCCGCCCGCGCCGCCTACGAGGAGTTCCGCGAATCGAACCGCGTCCTCGGTCGCGCCGAGCAGGTCCACGGGCCGAAGCTCTCCCCGGAGGAAGCGGCGAAGACCTTCACGGCGAAGGACGGCCTCACCGTCGAGCAGCTCCTCGCCGAGCCGGACGTCACCCAGCCCTTCCATTTCAGCTACGACGGACGCGGTCGGCTCTGGACGATCCATTCCAACCAGTATCCCTATCCGGCGGGCCTGAGGATGCTCAGCCGCGACCGCTACTACCGCGCTCACTACGACAAGGTGCCGCTCGCCCCGCCGCACCACGATCCCGGCGCGGACCTCGTCACCATCCACGAGGACACCGACGGCGACGGACGCTACGACTCGCGCAAGGTCTTCGTCGAGGGGCTGAACATGGCCAACGCCGTGCTGCCGGGCAAGGGCGGCGTCTGGGTGATGAACGCGCCCTACCTGCTCTTCTACCCCGACACGGACGGCGACGACGTGCCGGACGGCGATCCCGTGGTGCATTTGTCAGGGTTCGGATTCGAGGACAGCCACTCCGCCGCGAACGGCCTTGTCTGGGGGCCGGACGGCTGGATCTACGGCGGGCAGGGCAGCACCGTCTCCTGCCGCGTGGTGCGTCCCGGCCTCGATCCGGAGGGGCACCTCGGCGTCTATTTCGAGGGCTGCATGGTGTGGCGCTACCAGCCGGAGACGAGAGCCTTCGAGATCTTCGCCGAGGGCAGCGGCAACACCTTCGGTCTCGAATTCGACTCCGTCGGGCGGCTCTACTCGGGCCACAACGGCGGCGGCACGCGCGGCTGGCACTACGTGCAGGGCGGCTTCTACCTGATGCAGGGTGTCGATCCCGGCAAGTTCGGCCCGCCGCGCAATCCCTACGCCTTCGGCGACCTGCCCATGATGGCGACGGAGGACGCGGTGGTGCGCTTCACCCACTTCGGGGCCTTCGCCGACGGCACCGCGATGCCGGACGCGCTGCGCGGGCTGCTCTTCGCCATCGACCCGCTCCACAACGAGATCATCGCGACGAAGTGGAATCCGCGCGGCTCGACCTTCGAGACGGTGGACCGCGGCACTCTCGTCAAGAGCAGCGACCCGGCCTTCCGCCCCGTCTATCTCGCCAACGCGCCCGACGGCTCGCTCCATGTCGCCGACATGTACGAGTTCTACATCGCCCACGGCCAGCACTATCAAAACCAGATCGATCCGACGACGGGCCGCATCTACCGCGTCGCGGGGGAGGGGAGGCCGCTGGAGAAGGACCTCGCCCTCGCCGGAAAATCGAATGACGAGCTGATCGCCCTGCTCGGACATCCGAACAAGTGGCACCGCACCGCCGCCGTCCGTCTCCTCGGCGAGCGCCGCGACGAGGCGATTGTGCCGAAGCTGAAGGAGACGGTCCTCAACTCGACCGGCCCCGCCGCTCTCCACGCGCTCTGGGCGCTTTACCAGATCGCCGGGCTGGACGACGCCACGGCGGAGAAGGCCGTCGCCCATGCCGATGCGGCGGTGCGGCTCTGGACGGTGCGTTTGCTAGGCGACGCCTACGGCATCCAGCGCAATCTCGGGCTGCCGCCCGAGCGCACCGAGGCCTATCCGCTCGCGACGAACGTCTTCGAGGCCCTCCTCGCCCGCGCCGCGGTCGAGTCCGACGCCGAGGTGCGCTCGCAGTTCGCCTCCACCGCCCGCCGTCTCGCCAACGAGCAAGCCTTCCCCCTGCTCGCCGCGATCCTCGGGCGCGACGAGGACCTCGATGATCCCTTCATCCCGCTGCTCTGCTGGTGGGTGCTGGAGGCGCACCTGCCCGCCTCGACCGGAGACGTGATGGCGCTCTTCGAAAACCGCACCCTCTGGGACGAGCCGCTCGTGAAGGAGCACATCCTCCCGCGCATCGCGCGGCGCTTCTCCGTCGAGGGGAAACGGCAGGATCTCCTCCTGCTTGCGAAGCTCCTCCGCCTCGCGCCGGGACCGGAGCAGGCCGGGCAGTTGCTGAAGGGCTTCGAGGAGGCCTACCGCGGCCGCACCATGACCGCCCTGCCCGAGGAGCTGCTCGCCGCGATGAGCGAGTCCGGCGGCGCCTCCCTCGGCATCCGCCTGCGCCAAGGCGATCCCTCCGCCGTGACCGAGGCCCTCGCCCTCGTCGCCGACGCGAAGGCCCCGCTCGACGAGCGGCTCCGCTACGCCCGCAGCTTCGGCGAGGTGAAGCGCGCCGAGGCCGTGCCCGTGCTGCTGAAGCTAGCGACCTCCGAGGGCGAGGCCGACCTGCGCCGCGCCGCCTTTGCCTCGCTCGGGGCCTACGACTCCGCCGACATCGCCGGGGCGACCCTCGCGGCCCTGCCCTCCCTGCCCGAGGCCGTCCGGCCCGCCGCCTTCACCTTGCTGGCGAGCCGTCCCACGTGGACGGGCGATCTGATCGCCGCCCTGCAATCGGGTGCGCTGCCGCTCTCGCTCGTTCCCAACGACGTCGCCGACCAGCTCCGCTCCCATTCCGAGGAGAGCGTCCGCATCGCCGCCGTGAAGCTCCTCCCCGCGCCCGTGGCCGGGGGCATGGACTTCAACGCGAAGATCGCCGAGGTCGAGGTCGCGCTGAAGAAGGCCCCCGGCAGTCCCTACGCCGGCGAGGCGCTCTACATGCAGCGCTGCGCGAGCTGCCACAAGCTCTTCTTCAAGGGCGGCAACATCGGACCCGAGCTGACCGGCTACCAGCGCGACGACCTCGGCACCATGCTCATCAGCATCGTCAACCCCAACGCCGAGATCCGCGAAGGCTACCAGTTCATCACCGTGAAGACCAAGGACGGCCGCACCCTCGGCGGCTTCCAAGTGGACCGCGACAACCAAGTCACCGTCCTGCGCGGCCTCGACGGGCAGGACCTGACCCTGTCCGCCGACGAGATCGACACGGTCGAGCCGATGGGACGGAGCCTTATGCCCGAGGGTCTGCTCGAAGGGCTCGACGAGCAGCAGATCCGCGATCTGTTTGCCTATTTGCGGATTTCTCAGCCGATTAGTAAATGAACGCTCTATCCCCGATCTTCCGAAGCCTCTTTCCCGTCGTCCTTTTCAGCGCGATCTTCGCGTTGGCTCCCTTGTTGGCGCAGGAAGGCGAAGCGAAACACATCGACCTCGGCGCGAATACCTCCCTCGAACTCCTCGCCATTCCGCCCGGCGAGTTCCTCATGGGCAGCACGCCGGAGGAGAAGGCTTGGGCCACGGGAATCGAGGGCGGGGCCACGCCGGGAACGTCGCGTGAATCCTTCGAGGGCGGCTCGCCGCGCCTGACGCGGGTGAAGGAGGCCTTCTGGATGGGGCGCACCGAAGTCACGATGGGGCAGTTCCGCCGCTTCGTGGAGGAGAGCGGCCATGTCACCGACGCGGAGAAGCCGGGCGGGACGACGCAATGCTTCGATCCCGAGTGGACTGGCTACCATTTCACCGAGGAGGTGGTTCACCCCTGGAAACCGATGGAGGGGAAAAGCTGGCGCGATCCGAACTTCCCCTTCCCCCTGCGCGAGGACTTTCCCGTGGTCTGCGTGAGCTGGAACGACGCCCGCGCCTTCTGCGACTGGCTGACGGAGCGCGAGCGCACCGCAGGCCGACTGCCCGAGGGTTTGGTCTATCGTCTCCCCACCGAGACCGAATGGGAATACGCCTGCCGAGGCGGCAGCAAGGAGAGCCTCCATTTCTGGTGGGGCAACGGGATCGAGGACGGCGAGGGCCGGCTCAACCTCTCCGGCATCGACTTCCTGCCCGGCCGCACTCGCACTTGGCCGCTCGCGAAAGTGCCGTGGAGCGACGGCTTCGCCTTCGTCTCGCCGGTGGACCACTACGGGGAGCGGGGCCGCAACGGCTTCGGTCTCGCCGACATGTGCGGCGGGGTCTGGGAGATCGTCCTCGACCACTTCGATCCTCAAGGAGCCCACGAGGAGGCCTATTTCGTCGCCGAGAACCCCCGCCCGGTCTGTCGCGGTGGCAACTACTTCGACGTGCCCGGCAACGCCCGCTGCGCCGTCCGTCTTGGATTGAAGGGACCGGGCTATTCCGACTCCCGCGACGGCTTCCGCATCGTTCTGGGAACGCCCCGCGAAATCAAACCCTGACAAAACAGCCTCCATCTGCATCCATGAACACCTCCCTCGACCGCCGCACCTTCCTCGGCCAATCTCTCGTCGGCCTTGCCGCCGCTTCTGTGCCCGCCCTCGCCCAAGACGCCGCCGCTAAACCCTTGCGCATCGGCCTCGTCTCCGCCGCCAGCTACGGTGCCACCTATGGTCCCTCTCCCCAGCCGCGCGTGCCGGGTTCGAACCACGGCACCGCCTTTGCGACGACCTTCAACGGCTTCGACGAGGAGAAGGCCAAGTCGTTCAAGGGCACCTTCGTGAAGGCGGCGAAGCGGATCGAGGGAGGCAAGATCGTGAAGATCTGGGACCCTGACAAAACCACCGCCGCCACTATCGCGGACATCTGCGGGATCGAGACCGTGGCCGACACTCCCGAGCAATGTGTCGAGGACATCGATGCCGCCATCCTCATCGACGACGGCAGCGGAGCGCAGTGGGAATACGCCGAGGCCGCCCTGCGCAAGGGCGTGCCCACCTTCTGCGACAAGCCCCTCGCCATGACCGCGAAGGAGGCCGCCGCCATCGCGAAGATCGCCGGCGAGACCGGGACGAAATTCATGTCCGCGAGCAGCCTGCGCTTCGTCCCCGACATCGTGAAGCTGCGCGAGGATGCCGCCGCGATCGGTCCCGTCCGCCTCTGCACCGTGACCGGCCCCGGCGACCTCATCTACTACGGGATCCATGCGCTCTCCATGGCCTACGCCGTGCTCGGGCCGGGTGTCGTCAGCGCCCACAACACGGGACGCGAGGGCGGTCACGTCGTGCGCCTCCGCCACGAGAAGGATCTCGACATCGTCCTGATGGTCGGCGCACGGGAGCGGATGCGGGCTGGATTCTCGATCCAGTTGTTCGGCGAAAAGGGGAACCTGCGCGTCGAGCCGGACCTGAAGGACCTCTACGCCTACCTCCTCGAAGCCTTCCTCGATCTCGTGCTGCGCGACAAGGTCAGCGTTCCGGTTGCGGAAGAAGTCGAGCTCATCGCCGCGCTCGAGGCCGGGCAGCGCTCCCTCGAACTCGGTCGCGAAGTGGCGCTGGACGAGGTGAGGTGATAGGGTGCGGTCCGGGAGCCGACCCTGTCCGCTCCATCCATGGACATCGACGAGACCATTTCGGACGGGGAGGAACGCCCGGTCGGCTCGGGGGAGCTTCTGCAAACCCTGCTCGCGACCGGCAATCTCGAACGGGTTCACGCCGAGGCGCGGCGCTTTCTCTCCCTCGATCCCGGGGACTTCTACGCTCACTACTACGCCGCCCTCGCCCTGATCGATCTCAAGCGATTCGCCGAGGCGAAGGGCCATCTCGATTTCCTCCGCTCGGCGCAGCCCGATTCGCCCAGCACGCGCTTCGCCGCGGTGGCATTCCACACCGGGGCGGAGCATTGGCGCGAGGCCGCCCGCGAGGCCGCCGAGGGGATGCGGGTCGCGCCGGAGCTGGCCTGCTTCCCCTACTACGCGGCCATCGCGGACTTGAACCGCCTCCGTCTCCCGGCGGCGCGGGAGCACATCGCCCGCGCCCGCACCCTCGACCCCGACGATGCCGACATCGCCAACCTCTACATCTCCATCCACGGCTTGGAGAAGACCTCGGCGGAGGACGGGTTGCGGCGGCTCGACGACTACGCCGAAGCCCTGCGCCTCGACCCCGCCAACGCCGGCCTGCACCACAGCATGGGCCAAGTCTGCCTCGACCCTCTCGACGATCCCGCCGCCGCCGAGGCCCATTTCCGCGAGGCCCTGCGCCTCGACCCCTCGATGCGCCTCTATCAGAGCGACCTCTTCGAGGCGGTGGCACGGCGCAGCCTCCTTTATCGCACCCTCTCCATCCCTTCGCGGACCTTCGCGTGGGTCGCGGCCTTCGGACGGGTCGTCGTGGCCCAGCCTTGGAGGTTGATCCTCCTTCTCATCGGATTCAAGGTGGTGGCCGCCTTCCTCCTGTGGCTCGCCGTCGCCACCTTCGTCCTCTGGCCCGGAGGCAAGGTCTATGAATGGCTGCTCGTTTCGGAGATCCGGGACGCGGCGGCGCTCTCCGACGCGAGGTTGAGACTGCGCTTCCGCCTGCACCGTCTCCCCCGCTGGCTCCGCTTCTTCGCCTTCCTCGTGGTTTGCGCGCTCGGCTGGCTCGGCTTGTTCGCCCTCCTCGGGGCTTCGTTGAAGGTGGCGGCCGGCCTCCTGCTCCTTCCAGCCCTGTTTGCCGCGACTCATTTCGCCTTCGTCGCCATCGCCAGCTTCCTTCGGCGATGGCAGGCGCACCGGGCGAGGGCGAGGCGTCGCGCGATTCCGCCGCCGCTCCCTGCCGGGCGAAGGGAGGGTTGAAAGTTTGCGGGCGGGGTTGTAGAAGAGAGGAAGCAGAACCCTCCGCCACGATGAAAAAACGCCATCTCCTTGTCCTCCTCCTCGCCGCCGGTCTCGTCCCGCCGCTTTGTCATGCCGCCGAGAAATTCGCCGCCACCGCCGATCCGGCCGAGGCGGCGAAAGATCCCGATTTCGCGCTCCAAGGCGAATACTTCGGCGAGACGCCCGATGGCAAGGTCGGCGTGCAGGTGATCGCCCTCGGCGACGGGGAGTTCGAGGCCGTTCTCAGCAAGGGCGGGCTGCCCGGCGAGGGATGGGACGGCGAAAAACCGCGCGAGTCGGCCACGGCGAAGCGCGGCGAGGATGGCAGCATCGCCTTCGAGAAGGACGAACTGGTCGGAACGCTCAAGGACGGGGCCATCACCGTGACCAGCGCCAACGATCCGGGCTTGCGCCTCGTTCTCGACCGCGTCGAACGCGAGAGTCCCACCCTCGGTGCGGCCCCGCCCGAGGGCGCCGTCGTGCTCTTCGACGGCACCGAGGAGACGGCGGCGAAGCATTGGCAGAACCCGAAGCTCGAGAACGGGCTGCTGACCGAGGGGGCGCTTTCGACCGAGGAATTCTCCGACTTCGTCCTTCATCTCGAATTCCGCCTTCCTTGGATGCCGAAGGCTCGTGGACAGGCGAGGGGGAACAGCGGTCTCTACGTCTCCGGCCGCTACGAGGTGCAGATGCTCGACAGCTTCGGCCTCGCCGGGCTCGACAACGAATGCGGCGGCATCTACAAGGTCGCCGAACCCGCGCAGAACCTTTGCTACCCGCCCCTGCGCTGGCAGACCTACGACGTCGAGTTCACCGCCGCGAAATTCGACGAGACCGGCAACAAGACCGCCAACGCCCGCATCACCGTGAAGCACAACGGCTATCCCATCCATCAGGATCTCGAACTGCCCAGTCCCACCGGAGGCGCGAAGAAGAAGGACGAGATCGGCCCCGGCCCCGTCTTCCTTCAGGACCACGGGAACCCGGTGCGCTACCGCAACATCTGGGTGGTGAAAAAGTGACGCCCCGCCCGTCGCGCGAATCCCGATGGCGAAACGCGAGCCTGTCCCTTTCGCCCGCATCCGTGCCGAGGTGCTGCGGATCGTCGCGGCGATTCCGGAGGGGCGTTTCACCACCTACGGCTCCATCGCGCGTCCTCTGGGGGTGAACCCCCGGCACGTCGCCTCCGTCCTCGCCCGGCTCGAAGAGGGGGAGTCGGAGACCCTGCCTTGGCATCGCGTCGTCGCGGCGGAGGGCCGCCTCAGCCAAGGCATGGAGGAGGGCCTGCGAGCCAAGCAGCGGAGCCGACTGGAGAAAGAGGGTTTCGTTATCGACGCCAGAGGGTTCATCGTCGATCCCGATCGCCGCTTCCATGCAATCGGATCACGAGGCGGGGGAAATGCGGGCTAGAAATCAAGACGGACTCCGCGTCAGATAGTCCAGCACTTCGCCCATCAGAGCATGGAGGTCCGCGTAGCGTTCCGGCGGTGCTGCGAGAATGTCGGCTTCGGATTGCACGGACCCGCCCCCGGCCAGTTCGTCGCGGCAATGCTCGACGAGCGCCCGCGCGGAGGCGGGCGTGGTTTCGAGATGGAATTGCAAGCCGATCACTTTCTCGCCGATCTGGAAGGCTTGGTTCTCGCACGCGGCGCTGCGAGCCAGATGGACCGCGCCGTCCGGGAGGTCGAAGGTTTCGCCGTGCCAATGGAAGACGGTGGCCCGTTCCGGAAAGCGGAAGGCGTCGCCGGCGGGAGGGAGCGACTCGATCTCGAACCAGCCGATTTCGCGCTCCCTTCCGGGATAGACCCTCGCTCCCAAGGCGCTGGCGATGAGCTGCGCGCCGAGGCACACGCCGAGGACGGGCAGGCCGCGCCGGACTACCTCGCGCAGGAAGCGTTTCTCCTCCGCCAGCCACGGCAGCGAGCCCTCGTCGTTCGCGCTCATCGGCCCGCCCATCGCCACGACGAGGTCGAGGCCAACTGGATCGGGCAGGGAGGCGGATTCGAAGAGGTGCGTGCATCCGATCCGCGCCCCGCGCTCCAGCAACCACGCCTCGATGGCACCGGGGCCTTCGAAAGGGACGTGCTGGAGGAAATGGACGTTCATGGGCGTATTGGCGCTCTTGGCGGGGAGCTTCGCCACCTGCCGCAGTCAGCAGAAACTGGAGAGCAGACGGATCGCGGCGCGCACCGAGGCGAGGGAGGCGGTCTCCTCGGCGGTGTGGTAGCCGGTCGTCGGGATTTGCAGGGTGGTGCCGGTGAAGCGCCCCTGCGAGGCCGCGACGAGGCGGCCCAGTTCAGTGCGGCCGAGGGACATGGGCTTGGCGCGGGAGAGGTTCTCCGTCTCGATCCAGCGGTCCTTGTAGGAGAAGGGGATGCCGAGCTCGAGGCATCGCCCCTCCAGCTCGCGGGTGAAGGCGGGGTCGAAGGCGGCGCCGGCGTCCTTCCCGCGCAGCACCACCTCCTGCGCGTCGGCGGCCTCGGGTGAGGGGTAGGGGCTGGTGTCGAGGACGAGGAGGCGGTTCGTCGCGCGATTTTCGCGAAGCAGCCAGGAAAGGGCGTAGCGCCAGCTTCTCCCCGCCTCCTCTTGCGCGGTGAAGAGGGCCGTGCCCGCGAAGCCCTTGCGGAAGAGATGGACGATGAGGGCGACGCCGAGCACGTTGTCGAGCTGGGCGGAGAGGTGCGTGCCGGAGACGCGGAGCCGGTCGAGGAAGGCGACCGGGGTGCCGGGCTGGAGGAATTCGAGCCCCTCGATCTCGAAGAGGAGGTTACGGCGGTATTCGCAGAGGCGGCTGGAGGAGATGGTCCCCTGCCCGAGGTAGGTGCCGGTGTAGGGGAGGTGCGCCTGGACCCGTTGTCCGGTGAAGCGGCCGGTGATCGAGGCCATCGTCTGCTCGGAGACGGAGTCGCCGGTGAGCTCGCCTTGGTTCCCGGCGATGAAGGCGGCGTATTGGAATTCGTTCGGCCCGGTGCAGAGCAGCCCGTGGCGGTCGATGTGGGCGCTGAGGAGGACGCTCCCCGGATCGCTTCCGCGCGCCACGAGGACGCCGAGGTAGCGCTCCACGGAGACGCCGATCTCGTCCAGTTCGCGGCGCAGGACGCGGAAGAAGGAATCCTCCGTGCCGACGACGGAAGGCTCGCGCACGAGGCTTTGCAGGATTTCGAGGAAGTCGGAGAGATCGGCGTCCTCGGGGCCGACAGCGTCGGAAACGGAAGCGGGGGGATGGATGCGGGAGACGCTCACTGGAAACAGGAGCAAGGTCCGCTCCTTCCGGGGGCGGGTAAAGCAGAATGTGTGCCGTAGAACCTCATGCTCTCCAATAGGAAAGCCCCCGGCCTCTCAAAGTTTGACTTAAGTCAAGACGAAGCCACCGCGCTACCCTCCTCCAGCGTCTCGGGCGGGTGGAGGATGACCTCGTCGCCTTCCTCCAGGCCGGAAAGTACCTGCGCGGCAGCGCCGTTGTTGCGACCGATCCCGACGGTCCGCCGCAGCGCCTTGCTATCCCGGACGATGAAGACCATCCAGTCGTTCCCGCGACGGAACAGCGCGCCGACGGGCACCTGCAAGATTTCGTCCCCGTGCCAAGTCACGATCCGGGCCTCGACGCGGAAGCGGTCGCCGAGCTCCTCGCCTTCCCGAAAGGGATCGACGAAATCCACCTGCACGAGCACCCGCTGCTCCTCCACGCCGAGCGCGGAGATTTTGGTGAAACCGCCGCGCTCCACCAAGCTGACACGACCGCGCAAGGGCTTCTCGCCGCCCCAGTGCTCGATCGAAACCTCCGCGCCCTCCCGCACCGCGACGGCGTCGCTGGAGAGCAGCTCGATCTCCGCTTCGAGATCGCGCGTGTCGCCCACTTCCAGGATCGGTGTGCCGGCGGCGACGACACGCTCGCTTTCCTCGTGGACTTTCAGCACGAAGCCGGAGATCGGCGCGAGGATCTGGAGGGAGGCACCCTCCTTACCGTCCGCGTCCGCCTGCAAGAGCGCCGCGTGCGCCTGCTCGGCTTCGAAGCGGGCGACATGCAGGGCGAATTCCGCGGCGTTCACCTCGCGCCCGCGCACTTGCACTTGGTTCGACGCGAGGTCCCACTCCTGCCGGGAGATGCCGGACGAGGCGAGCAAGGCGTCGGCGCGGGCGAATTCCTTTTCCGCCAGATCCTTCATCGACCGAGCCCGTTCCAGCTCCTCCCCGCGCAGTTGGACGGCGGCCTCGGCCCCTTTCCATCGCGCTTCCGCCTGCGCCTTGGCCCGGGGATCGAGAAAGCCGGCGCTCTCCGCCCGCAGCGTGGCGAGTACCGTTTTGCCCGCTTCGATGCTGTCGCCCGCTCGCAAGGGCACGCGCTCCAGGAATCCGGCCACGGGCGGCGAGACGGTGTAGCGGTGGCGGATGCGCGTTTTCCCTTCCTCGAAGACGGAGACCGTCAGGGGGCCGTGCGAGACGGTCGCCGTCTCCACTGGCACTGGTTGCGGCAGCAGACCCGCCACCATGCCGGCGAGAAGAGCCGCGCTGAGAGTCCACAGGAGGGCCCGACGCCACCAGCCGGAGCGCTTCTTCGATTTCCGTCCGCCGGACTTTGCACGGGATGGGGAATCGTTCCGGTTCATCGGTCAATCGCGGGCTTTGAGGACATCGAGCAGGTTCAGGCGGTGGATGCGGCGGCTGACCACGGCGAAGGACAGCGCCGAGGAGACCAAGATCACGAGCACGGCGGTGACGTAGGTCCGGGAGGTCAGCACCAGGGGCAGGCGCACCGTCTCGGTGCTCGACATCTCGATCATCCACCGCGTCAGATGGCCGCCCATCCAGAGGCCGACGGGGATGGCCAGCAGCGTCAGCACGAGCAGTTCGCCGATCAGGACCGCCGCCACTTCGCGCGGCTGGAAGCCGATCACCCGCAATGTCGCCAGATCGCGCTGCCGCTCGGAGAGGGCGATGCGCGCGCCGTTGTAGACGACGCCGAAGGCCACCACCATCGCGAAGCCGAAATAGACAGCCTGCATCGTTCCCATCATCTCACCCGTCGTCTTCTGGAAGCTCTCGCGCAACTTCGCCGTGAGCATCACCGAGCCGATGCGCGGCGACGCTTTCACCTGCGCATGGAACTCCTCCCAACGCGCCGCGTCCACCGCGAGATGCGCGCCGCTGACCGTGCCGCCCTCGCGCATGAGACGGCGCAGGGAGTCGATGTCCATGTAGGCCCCGATGCCGGAGAAGTCGGTGATTGTGCCCGCCACCACCGTGTCCAGCACCGGTCGCCGCCCTTCCTGCACCTCGATGCGCACCGGGTCCCCGGCGTCGAGACCGAGAACCTCGGCCAGTTTCGCGGAAAGCAGCAGCCCGTGGAGCGGCATCGCCACGGCGCGGCCCCGCTCGTCGAGGAGGCGGTTGAGCCGGGACTCGCGCGGCAGCCCGGTGACGGAGACGCGCCGCTCGCGGTGCCCGTTCCGCAGCCGCGCCGGCACCGCCCGGAAGGCCTCCGCGCCCATCACGCCCGGCAGGCGGCCCACCGCGCCCAGCGCCGCGGCGGAGCCGGGCTCGATGAAGCTCACTGTCGCGCCCTGACGCTGCGCCTGGGTCCACTGGAAGTCCATCAGGTAGGCGATGCCGTCGCGCATCGCCCCCGGAATGATGGTGATCGAAGTGGCCAGGGCCAAGCCCAGCAAGGTGAAGAAGGCCTGCCACGGCTTGCGCTGGAGATTCCGCAAGGCCATCCGCATCGACGGCGAGGCGAGGCGGTGGAGGCCGAGTCGCTCGATCCAGGACCGACGGAACTCCGCCGGAGGCTCGGGCCGCATCGCCTCGGCCGGCGGCAGCTTGACCGCCTGCCACACCGCGCCGGAAACCCCCAGCAGGGAGACTCCCGCCGCCGCCAGCAGCCCGACCGCCGCGCTGGCCCAGTCCGGATGGAAGTGGAGCTCCGGAAAGAGGAAGAAGCGCCGGTAAACCACGGTCATGGCCTGTCCCAGCCACAGCCCGAACCCGCCGCCAACGACTGCGCCGATCCCCACGATCGCCAGCGCGAATTTCAGGTAGTGGCCGCCGATGGCCGCCGAACCGTAGCCGAGGGCCTTGAGCTGGGCGATCTGTTCGCGTTGCAGCCGGATCAGCCGCGTCAGCGCGGCGCTGGTCATGAAGGCGGCGACGCTCAGGAAGATCGTCGGAAAGGCCATCGCGAAACCGCGCAGCGTCGTGATCTCGTCGTGCAACTGCTTCGCGGAAAACTGGTTCTCCCGGTCGTAGGCGACCTGTCCGCCGTAGGGTTCGAGCAGGGTGTCGATCCGCGCCATCAGCTCCCGACGGTTCGCTCCGGGGGCGACGGTCGCGGCCACGCTGTTGAAGGCCCCGTCCAGATCCAGCGCGGCCGCGAGCCGCCGCTCGTTCATCCAGAACACGCCGAAACGACGGGGGTCCGGCAGGGCGTCGCCCGGACGGGTTTCGTAGATAAACTCCGGCGACAGTGCCGTGCCGACGATGCGCAGACGTTCGCGGGCGCCGTAGATCGTGGCGTCCAGCTCGTGCCCCGGCTCGAAGCCATGCGCCTTGGCGAAGCCCTCGCCCACCACCACCTCGTTGTGGTCTCCCGCTTCCGGCAGGCGTCCTTTGCGGAGGTGGAGCAGGTTGAGTTGCTGCGGTCGGTTGTCCGGCAGGGAGAAGATCGTCCCATCCGCTGGCTCGCTCATCCCAGTCAGATCCAGCGTGAGGGCGCCCCGGACGCGGGTGTCCACCGAGGCGATGCCCGGCAGTTCCGCGAGCCGAGCGCGCAAGGAGTTCGGCGCTCGTTTCAACTCTGCGAAGACCTCGGCGAAGCGCTGGGCGCGGTAGTAGGAATCCCGAGTTCCCTCCAGCGACACCACGAGGCTGAGCGCCATGACCATCACCGCCAGCCCGCAGGCCATCACCAGCGCCACCGCGATCACTTGGCCCTTCATCGTGCCAAGGTCGCGCAGCAGTTTGAGGTCGAGCGGATGCATGGGTGGGCTTCGCGGATCTACTTGGTTATCAATTGAGTTGTGACCACGAATGGGCACTAATTTTCACGAATGGATGGCTTGGGGCGGCGGAGGGTTCGTGTTCATTCGTGGTTCTTGATACTCCTCCGCATCACTCTTTCGGAATTTGGGGCGGTCACTCCATCTGCGGAAATTTGCGGGCATTTGCGGCCATCTGCGTCAAAAAAGAATGGGAACGCAGATTTCCACGGATGAAGCGCGGATTTTCGCGGATGGGGGGTGTGCGCGAGGTCCCTCACCATCGCAGCGATTTCACCGAGCCGCGTTCCTCATTTTCGCGGATCTCGGTGATGCGCCCGTCGGACAGATGGATGACCCGATGCGCGATGTCGGCGATGGAGGCGTTGTGGGTGATGATGACCACCAGCGTGCCGAGCTCGCGGTTCACCTGTTCGATCGCCTCCAGCACGGCGATGCCCGTTTGCACATCCAACGCGCCGGTCGGCTCGTCGCAGAGCAGGACCTCGGGACGCTTGGCGATGGCTCGCGCGATGGCGACCCGCTGCTGCTGGCCGCCGGACATTTGCGAGGGGAAATGATCCGCGCGGTCGCCCAGCCCCATCAGGTCGAGCGCCTCGTCGATGGGCATCGGGTCCTCCGCCAGCTCGGTGATCAGGGCGATGTTCTCGCGGGCCGTCAGGCTGGGGATGAGGTTGTAGAACTGGAAGATGAAACCGACGACGTCGCGGCGGAAGCGGGTGAGGGTCGCGGCGTCCGCGTCCGCCAGTTCCTCCTCGCGGTATTTCAGTTCCCCCGAGGTCGGCGTATCCAGCCCTCCGAGGAGGTTGAGCAGCGTCGATTTCCCGCTGCCGGACGCGCCGAGCAGCACGATCAATTCGCCCTCGTAGAGGTCGAGGTCCACGCCATCCAAGGCGCGCACCTCCACCTCGCCGCCGGAGTAGATTTTGGTCAGGCCCCGGACATGGAAGAGCGGCTGGCGGTCCGGTGTCATGACGAGGGGCTCTCCGCCTCCCGTGGCACCTCATGGTATTCCAGCGCCCACTCGCGCATGAAGCGCACCCGCGAGGGATCGATGCGGTAGAGTAGGAACTGGGAGTTCTCCGGCGTGCCGAGGTATTGGCGCAGCAGGGGATTTCTCTCCCAGATCGCGGCGATCATCGCGGCGTCGGTCTCGACGACGGCGGTGCCGGTGAGGCGAACCTGGTCGTGGTCGAGCGAGAGGTAGGCCAGTTCGACGCGGGGGTTCGCGGCGATTTCCTGGGTCTTTTGATAGGACGCGAGATTGGCGACGTAAACGGTGAAGTCCTCGTCCACGCGCACGGGCGAGACGGGTCGCACGCGCGGCTGGCCGGAGACATCGACGGTGGCGAGCATGGGGAACTTGGCCTCGCGGATGACCGCATGGGCGAGTTCGCGGAGGCGGGCGGGATCGACGGGTTCGGGGCGGGGTTTCATGAAAGAGGGTGCGCGGCAGCGGACCTCACCTTAGCATGGTTCCGCCGTAACATGAAACGCCTCCTCCTGCTCTTCCTCGGGCTTGCCCTGCTCGTCCTCGTCCCCTTCGCGATCTGGGGCGGGGCTTTCGAGGCGGCGATGTCGCCGGAGCGGCTGGCCGCGTCCTTCCGCGAAGCGCGGGGCTGGGCTTGGCTGGCGGGGACGGGGCTGCTCGTCGCCGATCTGTTCCTGCCGGTGCTCGGCACGGCGGTGATGTCGGTGCTGGGGTTGGTCTACGGCTGGCTCCTCGGCGGACTGCTCGCATCCGTGGGATCGGTCGGGGCGGGGATGCTCGCCTACGGACTCTGCTGGAAATGGGGACGCCGCGCCGCGCATTGGCTCGCGGGGAAGGACGGGCTCGCGGAAGGGGAGCGCCTTTTCCACGGGGAGCTGGGTGGTTGGATCGTCGCCCTTTCGCGCTGGATGCCGGTGCTGCCCGAAGTCGTCGCCTGCCTCGCCGGGATGGCGCGGATGCCCTTGCGGCGATTCCTCCCCGCCCTCTGCGCCGGGAGCGTGCCGATGGGTTTCGTCTTCGCCTGGATCGGCCATCGCGGAGAGGAGAACCCCGCGCTCGCCCTCGTCCTCAGCGCGGTCCTGCCGCCGGTGGTTTGGGCGGGGGTGAGGTTATGGTATTCCCGCAAGGTGGATTGAGTGGCGCGTTAGATCGCCCCCCGAGCGGCGCGGTCCAGTTCCGTCAGCTTCGCTTGGAGACAGGCGATGGGTTCGCCGAGGCAGAGGAAGCGGTAGCCTTCGCGGACGAGCCGGGCACCGTCGCCGATCATCCACATGGGCTTTCCGGCGGCATGACCGGCTTCGCGGATGGTGGCGAGGGCGTCGCGCAACTCGGGCGCGTCGGGATTCCAGCATACGCCGAGGTCGGCGGAGAGGTCGTAGGGTCCCACGGCGATGGTGGTGGTGAGGGGATGGGCGGCGATGTCGCGGACGTTTTCTAGCCCGGTGCGGCTCTCGATCTGGGGCAGGATGATGAGATGGTCCTCGACGGTCGCCTTCCACGTCTCGTAGTGGAAATCGGCGACCCAAGCGTTGCCGGGGCCTCCGGGGCGGCGTCTTCCGCGCGGTCTCATCCAGACGGCGTCCTGGATCGTGCGCATCGTGTCGAGGGATTCCACGCAAGGGACGAGCAGTCCGCAGGGTCCGAGGTCCATGGCGAGGCGCATGGGGGTGTATTCCGGCTCGGGCGGGCGGATGAGCACGGGGAAGCCGACGCGACGTCCGATGGCGCAACCTTCCGCGACCCGTTCGGCGTCGTGGGTGAGGTGTTCGAGGTCGATGATGAGGTAGTCGAGTCCCGCCTCCATCGCCACCTCGACGAGGCCCGGCCAGAAATGCCGGGTGGCGAGGGCACCGGTGACGATGTCCCCGGCATCGAGCTTGCGGCGCAGGGTGATGGCGGAGTTCATTGCGTCTACTTGATGGAGTTTGCTTCGTTAAATGGAGATTTTGACCACGAATGGACACCGATGAACACGAATTCTCTCGATCTCTATTCGTGTGATTCGTGTCATTTGATGCTTCGCATCTATCTCCGTTTTGCTTCGATTGTGGTCAAAATCGAAACTCACCAAGGTAGATCAGGGATGTCGGCAAAGCCTCTTCATTTGCGGTGATTCGCGTTCCATCTGCGGCCATTCGCGTTTTTGTCTTTCAACGCGAATGGCCACGAATGCCCGCAAATTTGCGCGAATCCGAACCGATGGACGGGATGCTTTTTCGATCATGGCGCTCTCAGTTCGCCCCCTTCAACTCGGCGGCCATCTCCATGAGGGCGTCGAGGAGTTTCACGGAGGCTTGCGGTTCGAGGTTGTTCGTCCCCGGCCAAGTTTCGTATCCGCCGAGTTCGAAGTGGCGCGGGGTGGGCATGTAGCCGTAGTAGCCGTTGGCCAGCTCGATCATGAAGGATTTTTCGAAGGGGCTGCGCTCGCGGAATTCGAGTCCGGTCTCGGCGAAGGTTTCGCAGGGCGAGGTGCCGATAAGGATGCCGCCGATGCGGAAGGCTTGGACCGGCAACTTCGTCTCGGGGCTGGCTTGGGCGAGGCGCTGGACGCGCCCGGCGTAGGAGAGGGGCAGCACGGCCTTGTCGCCGATGCGCGGCGCGTTGGCTTCGGTCTCGCGTGCCCATTGGAGGAGTTCCTCGGGGATGGTCCGCCATTTCACATCGAGTTCGCGGTAGCGGGCGTCGACGACGGCCTCTGTCTGCCATTCGAGGCCCGCGACGGCGGCGGCGACTTTGTCGGCGAGGTCGTTGGCGACATATTGCATCTGCTCGTAGGGTTCCTTGCGACCGCGCGGCTCGCGGAAGTTGATGTTGTTGATGTCGCCGCTGGTGCCGTTGGCCATCATCGCGACGACGGGGGGATCCTGGTTCTTCTGCCCCAGCAGACGCTCCACGGCCTTGCTGTAGTATCCGAAGTAGTCCGCCGAGACGTGCGCCCGGCCCACGCCGCCGACGTAGTGGAGCGAGTAGGCGGTGAGCAGGGAGATGATCTTGCCGTCCGGTTCGCGCAACGCGACGAAGGAGACGCGCGGATCGATTGGTCCGGCGGGCTCGACGAGGTTGGCCGATCCGGGGTTCATTTTGACCTTCTCGTCGGTCTTGCCGAAGGGGTTCTCGGGCATCGTGCCCTCTTTGAGGAACCAGCGGCGGTTGAAGACGTGCTCGGGCGCGTCGAGGTGGCCGAAGGCGATCTCAGCGGGTCGCAGCAGGTTCACGGCGCAGCGCACCCCGTCGGCGATGCGGCGGGCAACGAATTTTTCGTAGTCGGTCGGCTCGATGTCGGAGGCATAGGCCCGCGGCGGTTTCCCCAAGGCATTCGTGGCCGAGTGGGTATGCGTCGCCGAGATCATGACGTGGCTCGGGGGGATGGAAAGTTCGCGCTCGATGTGCTCCTTCGCGGCGAGGGCGGCGGCGCGGTGCAAGCCGAGGAGGTCGCAGACGACGAAGGCGATTTTGGTCTTCCCGTCGTCGAGGACGAGGCAGCGGGCGTGCAGCTCATCGTGGATGTGCTCGGCGGGGAAAGGGGTGAAGCCGCCGACGATGGGTTCGCCCAGCGGCGGGGTGATTACGCTGGTGGCGGCCCCGGCGCGAAGGGCGGGCTTGGCCTCCTGCGCCCCGGTGGGAAGGCAGGGGAAGACGAGGATGGCGGCGATGGCGAAGGAGGAAAGGCGGCGTTTCATGATCTGCACGAGGCTGTCAGGAAGGTGGGCTTTCTTCAAGCCGAATCGCTGGCGCATTCCCGCTGCGCGGACGGCTCCCCACGGGTTTTCGCACGTATCCGTGCATGGCCGCGCGTCCGACCAAGGGACCACTACGGAACTCAGTTCGCGAGCGAAGCCGGTATTCCCAGCTCCGCGAGATCGGCGGCGGTGAAGCCGGTGCCGAGCGTGATCACCGTCCACTGGCCGTCCCCCCGCCCTTTGAGGTAGGCGGTGGCCGGGTCGGTCGCACCCGAAAGGGAGCGGACCTTCACACGGGCGTACCCGCCGGCGACTTTCTCGACCGTGACGGCGGGATCGTTCACTCCGGCTTCTTGGAAGACGTAGCGCATCGTCGCTTGGATGATCGCGTTGTTGGCCGCTTCGTCCGCATGGGCGGAGGGCATGAGCAGGATCGCGACAGCGAGGGAAAGCAACGGAAGGAACGGGCGGAGTGAGGTCATGGCGGGTGCGCTGGATTGGGGAAGCTTGCATGGAATCCATTCCGTCGTCAAGGAGGTGCTCCGAACTGGGTGGCGCTTGCGGCGGATTGCCGTAGCTTCCGCGATGCCCCAGCGGACCTCCTCCCCTTGGTCTTTCGACACGCCCCTCGAAGCGACCGGCCTGCTCCGCCCCGACCGGAAAACGCGCGAGGGCCTCGCCAAGCTCGGTCTCGCCACGATGGGCGACGCGATCCTCCATTTCCCCCGCCGCCACGAGGACCGCACGCGCTTCGACCGCTTCCCCGAAGGGGCGATGGACCGGGCCGTCTGCCTCCATGTCGCAGTGACGGACTGCCGCACGCTCTTCGGACGGGGCCGGGGGCGGCGGAGCTTCGAGGCGGTGGTCGAGCCGGTCGGCGGGGACGCCCTCGGCAACCGCATCGTCCTGCGCTGGTTCAACCTACCCTATCTCTCCAAGGTCTTCGCCGTGGGCCAGCGGCTCGTGATCTACGGTCAGCCGAAAGAGGGCAAGCGCCGCGTCGTGATCGACCATCCCGATTTCGAGATCATCGAGGAGGACGGGGCCGACGCCGCGCCGCACATGGGGCGCATCGTGCCGGTCTATCCGCTCGCGGCGGGGCTGGGGCAGAGACCGCTGCGGGCGCTGATCCACCGGATTCTCGAAGGCCTGCCTGACGAGGCTGTCCCGGAGGGGCTTCCGCTTGGCGAAGGGGGCGAAGTCAGCCGCGCCGCCGCGATCCGCGCTTTGCACTATCCCGCGACGATGGAGGAGCTGGAGCCGGCCCGTCGCCGCCTCGCCTTGGAGGAGTTCGTCGCGCTCCAACTCGAACTGCTCCGCCGCCGCTCCGAACACCGCGCCTGTGGCGGGGTGGCCCGTTGCGGGCCGGGGCGTCTCTTGGAGCGCTTCCTCGCGGACCTGCCTTTCGCTCCGACCGGGGCGCAGACCCGCGCCATCGCCGAGGTCCGGGCCGACCTCGCTGCGCCTGTGCCCATGGTGCGGCTCTTGCAAGGCGACGTGGGCGCGGGCAAAACCCTCGTCGCGGCGGCGGCGGTGCTGCTCGCGGTGGAGTCGGGCTGCGACGCCGCCCTGATGGCCCCGACCCAGATTCTCGCGGAGCAGCATTTCCGCACCTTCCGCGACTGGTTCGCCCCGCTCGGGGTGGAGGTGCGGCTCCTCACCGGCTCGCGCGAGGAGTCGAGCGAGCTGCCGCTCTTCTCCGCCACCGCCCGCGCCGCGTCCGGGACTCTCCTGATCGGGACGCACGCCCTCTTCCACGGGCGGGCCGGGTTCGAGAACGGACTCGGCCTCGCCGTGATCGACGAGCAGCACAAGTTCGGAGTGGCGCAGCGAGAGGCCTTGGTCGGGCAGGGCGAATCGGTCGAGGTGCTGGCGATGACGGCCACGCCCATCCCGCGCACCCTCACCCTCGCCTGCTACGGCGACCTCGATGTCTCGATCCTCGACGAACTGCCCGCCGGGCGCGGCAAATTGATCACCGGCGTCCGTCTCACGACGCAGACGGAGCAAGCGGCGGCCTTCGTGCGCGAGCAGCTCGCGGCGGGCCGCCAAGCCTACATCGTCTATCCGCTCATCGACGAGTCAGACAAAGTCGCCGCCGGGGCGGCCACGGCGGCTTTCGCGGAATGGTCAGAGCGCCTCGCCGGCCATCGCGTCGGCCTGATCCACGGCCGCATGGACGGGGAGGAGAAGGACAGGGTCATGTCTGGCTTCCGACAGGGTCAGATCGATGCCCTCGTCGCGACCACGGTGATCGAGGTCGGGGTCGACGTGCCGAACGCGAACACGATGCTGATCTACCACGCCGAGCGTTTCGGCCTCGCCCAGCTCCACCAGTTGCGAGGCCGCATCGGGCGCGGTGAGCACAAGAGCTACTGCGTCCTCCTCGTCGATCCGGAGCAGCCCGAGGCGCGCGAGCGGCTGTGCATCCTCGAGGAGACGCGCGACGGCTTCCGCATCGCCGACGAGGACCTGCGCCAGCGTGGGCCGGGCGAAGTGCTCGGGACGATGCAGAGCGGGCTGCCGGATTTGCGCTTCGCGGACCTGCTGGGCGACACGCGTCTCGTGATGGAGGCGCGGCGGATTGCGGAGGGGATGGTGGACGGCAAACGGTAGATGGTGGAGGGTTGGGGAAGAGCGGACACGCCGCGTCTCATCCGGGCGGCCCGGTCTTTTCCCAAGGCCGGACTTCCCCGGGGATGATGTGGAACAAGGGATGGGGTTCCGGATCGACGATGGCGGCGATCCCTTGGTAGCGCTCCGGGGAGCGGATCTGGAGCTTGTTCTTCAGATGGCTCCATTCATACAGCAGTTGCCCCTTGGTCTCCGGGAGTGCTTCGATCTCACGACGGCTCAGGATCTTTTCTTTGTCGAAGCGATAGTCTCTCGAATCCGCCTCGGCGGCGAGTCCTGACAGGAAGGCCCCGATAGCGTCGAGCGGACGGGGATGGGCTTGGAAGCGGACCAGTTGCGGGTGGTTGCGATAGCCCTTCGTCCTCCCAGCCAGCACCTTCTGGGCTAGCAGGGCCTCCCGCCAAGCGGCGACCAATCCCGCAGGATCGAGGTATTTCGGATGCAAGGTCCAGAGTCGCATGGGATGCCGCGGGGGGCGTCCCAAGGGAATTGCTTTTTCCCGTGGCGTCAAGGATTCCCCTCCGCCCAGCGGTGCGGGCTGCTCCTTCCCCCCATCAACAACCAAGGATCAAGGACAACGGACCAGCCGACTACCCCGGCAGCCGCCAGCCCACGGGAATCTCGATGGACTGGTTGAAGCGGTTGCGGTATTTCACGAGGCCATGCTTCGCGCCGTATTCGTGGACGAGCTTGGTGACCTTCACGTCGAAACAGCAGTATTCGGCGATGTCCATGATGCGCCCCTCCTGCCACCATTTGATCGCGTCGGTGCCGACGGCGGTCTTGCTCTCGCCGAGGGTCTCGCCGGCCACGGCGTCGAGCTTGGGCCGGTGTTCCAGGGTTTTCTCAAGATCGACCATCAGATCGAGGTTCCGCGTGCGGTGGGGCAGGTCGAGGATGGTGTAGCCCATCAGCACCTCGTAGTCGAAGGAGACGTGGTTGAAGCCGACGACGAGGTCGGCGGCGCAAAGCTCGTCGATGAGCTCCTGCACGGTCGATTCGTCGTAGATCCGGTAGCGGTTCTCCGCCGTGCTAAAGGTGACGCCGACGGACATGCCCATGTCGGCTTTGCGGTCCCAGCCGCCGACGTCGTTGGCGGAACGGCGGGTCTCCAAGTCGAAGTAGACGAAATTCTCGGCCATCGCCCCGCTCAGACGTAGGGTTCGTAGAGGTTCCAAGGCAGATCGGCGAACGAGGGGTCGGACTCCTCGATCTCGTCGAAGACCCCCCCGTCGTCCTCGCGGGTCGCGACGGAGCGGAGGCGGTCGAAGCGGTCGAGATGCTCGCGCGTGCGCCGCTCCGCGTAGTGGCGCGAGGCTTCGTTCTTCATCAGGAAGGCCCAGTCGCTCGATTGCGCGAGGAGCAGTTCCTTCGTCATGAGCCGGATGGCGCGCTCGCGATGCTTCACCGCCTCCTCGTCGATGCCGGAACGGTTCTCCTCGAAGAGCCTTACGAAACGGGCGAGTTGTTCGGAGCGCTGCTGGATCTCTTCGTGGATCCAGTTGTTCTCCTCGCTCGTCCAGGTCTCGAAGTAGCCGCCCTCGCCCCAGGAGGAGGACACCGGAGCGGCCGAGGGGAAGGCGCGGTCCTTGTTCGCCGCGAGGTAGGCGCCGGGGGTGGTGAAGGCGAAGTCGCCGCGCTGCGCCGTCCGCCGGAAGACTTGTTCGAGGAATTCGACGCCCTCGTACCACCAGTGCCCGAAGAGGTCCGCGTCGAAGGCGCAGACGACGAGCGGGTTTTCGACGCCTTCGGCCTCCAGCGCGGCGAGTTGGGCGCCCCGGCTGGCGACGAAGCGCACGGAATGCTCCTCGACGGCGCGGGAGGCGAGCTCGGGATCGTAGGTTTCGCTGCGGTCGTCGGTGCGGGCGAGGCGGTAGTATTTGATCCCGGTGAACTGGCGCTGGCCGCTCTCGCCGAGGTATTCGCCGAGGTATTCCATCGGGGCCTCCAGCCCGATGTCGCGGAAGAAGTCGCGGTAGCGTTCGTCGCCGGGAAAGCCCTCGTCGGCGTTCCACACCTCGCTGCTGCTCGCGTGGTCGCGACCGAAGATGTGCAGCCCGTCGGCGGTGACGCCGGGGTTGAAGGGAAAGGCCTCGCTCGTCTGCGGGGAAGTGGTCAGGGCGTGCTCCTCGACGAGGGTCCAGTCGATGCCCTCGCGGGAGAGGATGGGGCCGAGGGCCGGGGCGTAGGCGCATTCCGGCAGCCAGAAGCCGCGCGGCATGCGGCCGAAGCACTGCACGTACTGCCGGATGCCGGCGCGGATCTGCGCCTGCACCGACTCGGGCACGCGCATGAGGAGGGGGAGCAACCCGTGGGTCGCGGCGCTCGCGGTCAGTTCGAGATGGCCGCTGTCGCGCAGGTCGGCCCAAGCGCGGAGGAGGTCGCATTGGCAGACGTCCACGTAGAGGGAGCGGAGGCGGTGGAGGCGCTCCTCGTAGCGGACGGCGAGCTCGCGCATCCCGGTGATGTCGCCGCGTTCGACCTCGTCGCGGCAGAGGCGCAGGGTGCGGTCGAGGTAGGAGAGGGTGCGGCGGCGCAGGACGCGGTCGCGCAGCATCGCGAGGAGGGTGGGCGAGAGGTCGAGGGTCAGGCGGAAGGGCACCCCCTCCTCCCGCAGGCGGAAGAGGGTTTCGAGCAGGGGCAGGTGCGTCTCGACGAGGGTGCTGTGCAGCCAGTCCTCTTCGAGGCAGTGGGGCACCTCGGGATGCCACACCCAGGGGACGTGGGCGTGCAGGACGATGGAACAGTTTCGACTCATGAAATTCTAACCGACTGGAGGATTAATAAGACGAAAAAGGCGCAAATGGCCAGCACAATCCTGGCGGGCCCCAGGGGCGGCTGCTCCACCCGGGTCTTCAGGTGCTGGTCCCAGAGGCACTGCCCCGTCGAGGTCAGCCGGAAGAAGCTGAAGACCATCCCGATGAGGATGAAGGGGAACTGGTAGAACCCCACCCCCAGCACGTAGGCGTAGAAAGACCTCCCCAGCGAGGGGAGCAGGGGGACGCGCGTACCGTCGAGGGCCTTCACTTTCAATCCGAAGAGGGCCTTGCCCGGTGTCGCGCCGAAGAGGTGGACGAGGATCCCTTCGAGCGCATGCCAGCCGACGAGGGAGAGCAGGAAGGTGCGGGCGAAAAGCATGGCCTCGGGCTTGCTCAACTCCTCGAAGTAGCGTGCGAAGAATTCGGCGGTGCCTTCGCCCGGTTGCGGCGGTTTGATGACGAAGTCGGCGGATTGCAGGATGGCTCCCGAAACGAGGGTGTAGACGAGGGTGAAGTCGAACATCCTCGCCCAGAAGCGGACGAAGGGCCGCGACGGCGCGACGGCGGCGCTGACGACGACCGGGCCGACCTCCGGCAGGGGGGCTCCGGGAAAAGGCTCCTGCGGCGGGAAGTGCGCCGGATCGGGAAGGGGCGGCGGCGAGGGCCGCTCGGGAGGGGAGGGCGGGAGGCTCCGCTCGCGCACCGCTTCGAGGGCGGGGATCTCGTGGATCGGCCTCCATTCGTCGAGACCGCGATGCCACGCAAGGGTGTCCGGCGTGGCCTCGCCGCTTTCGAGCAGTTCGCCGACCTTGAAGATCGAAAAGGGGCCCGCTTTTTCGCCCCCGAGGGAGAGGTAGAAGTCCATGGCTGGGAAAGGGGAGGGCTACTGGCCGCGGAGCGCTTTCGCGGGCTGGAAGGAGGCGGCGATCAGCGCGGGGATGAGCGCGGCGAGGGTGCAGCAGGTGAGGGCGCTCGCGACGGTGACGGCGAGATCCCGGAAGGTCTGCACCGCTGGCAGACCTCCCTCGACCCCGTAGATCTCGGCCGAGAAGATGTCCACGCCGAAAGTCCGGCCGACCCATGACGAGATGTCGTTCCGGAAATAAAGCGTCAGCTCCGCCGCCGCCATGCCGACCGCGACCCCCACCAGTCCGACGATCATTCCCTGAAGGAGGAAGACCCACGCGACTTGGCCCTCGCGCGAACCGAGCGCCTTTAGCAGCCCGATCTCCGTCTGCTTCTGCACCGTCACCGTGATCGTCGTGCTCATGATCCCGAAGCTGCTTACGATCATGATGATGAGGAGGATGAGGTACATGGCCTGTCGCTCCGCCGCGACCGCGTCGAAGACGGTCTTGTTCATCTGCCCCCAAGTGAGGACGCGGAATTTCTCCGGCAGGATCTTATGGATGGCCTCTTGGTATCGGTTCGCCTTGAACGCGTCGTCGGTGCGCACGGCGATGCCGTGGCATTCCTCCATGTCGAAGCCGTAGAGCACCTGCGCCGTTTCGAGGTGGACGAAGACGATGCTCGAATCGAGCTCCCAGCTCCCCGAGTCGAAAATGCCCGTCACCGTGAGTTCCTGCGGCGCGGTCATTTCGCGGAACGTCTCGATGGCCTCTTTTTGCTCCTCCTCGTTCTTGGCCTGTTCGATGCGCCCCACCATCTGCATGATCGCCTCGACGTTCCGTGGCGAATGGAGCAGGATCTTGTCGCCGATCTGGATGTTCTGGCCCTCGGCGATGCCGTCGCCGATCACGGCGGAGTAGAAGTCGTTCTCGCCGAAGAAATCGCCGCGCGGCAGGGCCTTCTCCGGGTTGTTGGGATCGCGAGGGTCGGGCTGCTTCGCGATCTTGCTCCGCATCCGCTCCAGCTCAGCGCCTTCGGGGGGGATGATGCCGCGCATCCTCGGGGCGCTGCGCATGCCGTTGTAATCCATGATCACCTGCCCCATCACGTAGGGCGTGACCGAGACGACGCCATCGAGCGCCTCGATCTTCTCGTAGGGCTCCAGCCAATCCTCTATAATGGCGCCCGAATCGACCACCAGATGCGGCTCGAAACCGAGGATGCTCTCCTTGATCCGCTCGCCGTAGCCGGTGAAGACGGCGATGACGACGATCATCGCCCAGACCCCGAGGGCGACGCCGAGGATGGAGATCACGGTGATGATGGAGACGAAGGTGCGCTTCGGCTTGAGGTAGCGGGCGGCCAGAAAGGGGCTGAAAAACATGACTTGGGATTGACTTGCCATACCCTAGCCGCTTTATCCTCCATCCGACAATCGAAATCAGGGAGCCAGAAGCCTCCCGCCCGACCGTTCCCGTGATCTGTGACTCCTATGACCCCCGCCAAATACAAAGCCTTCATCTTCCTCGGCGCCCCCGGCTGCGGCAAGGGCACCCAAGGGCAAATCCTCGGGGCCATCCCGCGTTTCTACCATTTCTCCATGGGCGACGCCTTCCGCTCCATGGACACCCGCACCCCGATCGGGCAGGAGTTCGTCTCCTACTCCCGCCGGGGCGAGCTGGTCCCCGACGAGCTCACGATCCGCTATTTCAAGAAGCAGATCGACGCCCGCGCCGAGCTGCACATGTTCAAGCCCGACATCGACATCCTCCTCCTCGACGGCATCCCCCGCAGCGTCGAGCAGGCCCGCCTTCTTGAGCAACATATCGAGGTGCTCCAGCTTTTCCACCTCTCCTGCCCCGACCGCGAGGAGCTGATCACCCGCATTCGCAAACGCTCGCTCAAAGAGGGCCGCCTCGACGACGCGAGCGACGAGACGATCCAGCGCCGCCTCCGCACCTACGAGGAATCGACCCGCGAACTGATCGAGCACTACGCCGACCGTCGCGCCGCGATCAACGCGAACCAAGCCCCCGTGAAAGTCACTCACGACATCCTCGGCGTCATCGTCGCCCGGCCCGAGTGGCTGCGACGGGCGGGGGAGGAGTGATGATGCTCCAATGGATGTCCGCTACGGGCATGGTAGAGAAGCTCGTGAGAGCTTCTCCCCGTTCGGCGTTTTAAGGGACGTTCGCCGAAGTTCTCACGAACTTCGCTACGGCTCGGCTTGAAAGCATTTCCCCCTTCGCATCCCCCGCATTTCGTGGCAGAGTCCGGTCCTCTCCATATGATCCCGCCCTCCCTCCGTCTCCTCCCGGTGATCGTTCCCTTCACCATGCTGCCGTCCCTTTCCCCCGCCGCCGACCCGCCCCTCGCCGAAGAACGTCCGCACCGCCTTTCCGTCCACGGCGTCGAGTGGACCGACGACTACTTCTGGCTGCGCGAGCGCGAGGACCCCGCCGTGCGCGCCCATCTCGAGGCCGAGAACGCCTACCTCGAAGCCGTTTTGGCCCCGCTCAAGGAACTGCGCGCCACTCTCGTCGCCGAGATGAAGGCGCGGCTTATCGAGGAGGACGTGAGCGTTCCCTATCGCAAGGGCGACTGGTTCTACTACAGCCGCGAAGTGGCGGGGAAGGAGCATTCCCTGATCTGCCGCAAGCCTTGGCGCTCCGACGAGGCCGGGGATCTCCTCGCCCCCGCCGCGCCGGGGGAGGAGGTCGTGGTCCTCGACCTGAACGAGCGCGCCGGCGGCGACGCGGCCTACGGCTTCGGCGGCGGGGCCGTCTCGCCCGACGGACGCCTCTACGCGTGGAAGGAGAACCGCGACGGCACCGACCGCTACACCCTGCGCCTCCGCGACCTCGAAAGCGGCGCGATCCTTCCCGACGAGATCGAGGGGCCGGTCTTCGACGAGGCCCCGGTCTGGGCGCTCGACAACCGCACCCTCTACTATACCGAGGGCGACGACACCGACCGCTCCTGGCGCGTGCGGCGGCACCGCCTCGGCGAATCCCCGGACGAGGCGGAGGTCGTCTACGAGGAGCTCGACGCCCGCTACAGCGTGGACCTGTCCCCGACGAAAAGCGGGCGCTTCCTCCTGATCTCCTCCAGCTCCAAGGACACGAACGAAATCTCCCGCCTCTCCCTCGCCGATCCCGGGGCCGCACCGCAGGGCTTCCTCCCGCGAGAGGAAGGCATCCGCCACGCCTTCGCGGACTGCGGCGACCAGTGGTTCATCCTCACAAACGAGGGCGCGGTGAACGGCCGCCTCTTCCGCGCCCCTCTCGACAACCCCGCCCGCGAGGCCTGGGTCGAGGTGCTGCCCGGCGACGAGTCCATCGCCTACGATTCCGTCGAGGCCTTCGAGAGCGCCGTCGTCCTCGGCGCGCGGAAGGACGGGGTGCCCGGCTTCTTCCTTCTCGATCCCGGCAAAGGCACGGTGAAGTGGGTCACCTCCCCGAGCGAAGGGGGTTGGGTCGCGACCGGATCGACGCCCGAATACACGGCGAAGGCGCAGCGTTTCAGCTACGAGACTTTCGTCCAGCCCTACACCGTGGCCGAGGCCGATCTCGCGACCGGAGAAATCCGCATCCTCAAGCAGAAAGCCGCCCCGCCCGGCTACGACCCGGCGAAATACCGAGTCGAGCACACCTTCGCCACCGCCTCCGACGGAACGAAGCTCCCCGTCTGGCTCCTCCTCCCCGCCGACCACGCCCGCGACGGGAGCGGCGCGATCCTCCTCGACGGCTACGGGGCCTACGGCATCGCGAACGACCCGTGGTTCTCCAGCCACCTCTTCAGCCTCGTCGATCGCGGGATCGGCTTCGCCATCGCCCAGGTGCGCGGCGGCGGGGAGTTCGGGCGGCCTTGGTACGAGGCCGGCAAGCAGGAACGCAAGCCGACCACTTTCACCGACTACATCGCCTGCGCCGAGCACCTCACCGCCGGGGGCTGGTGCGCGAAGGACCGACTCGCCGGGACCGGGGCGAGCGCGGGCGGCCTCCTCGCCGGAGCCGTCCTCAACGAGCGGCCCGACCTCTTCGCCGCCTTCGTCGCGAACGTGCCCTTCGTCGACGTCCTCAACACCATGCTCGACGCCAGCCTGCCGCTGACCACCGGAGAATACGAGGAATGGGGCGACCCCGCCGACTCCCGCATCGTCTTCGGTCGCATCCACGCCTATTCCCCCTACGACAACGTCGGCATCTCGGCCTACCCGCCCATCCTCGCCCTTGCCGGATGGAACGACAACCGCGTCCCCTATTGGGAGGCCGCGAAGTGGGTCGCAAAACTGCGCGTCCTCAACACCGGGCCGACGCCCCCGCTCCTCCACACCGCCTTCGAGACCGGTCACGGCGGGGCCTCGGGCCGTTACCGCGAGCTCGACGAGATCGCCCTGCAATACGCCTTCCTCATCCACCATCTCCGCCGCTGAACCCCGTCCCTCAATGAAACGAATCCTGCCCTTCCTCCTCCTCCCCCTCGTCCTGACAAAGCTCCAATCCGCCGACGAGGACTACGTCCCCGGACCCGACGCCATGGTCAAGGAAGGCGTGCCGCGCGGTGAGGTGATGAAACACCAGTGGACCAGCAAGATCTTCGACGGCACCGAACGCGACTACTGGGTCTACGTGCCCGCCCAATACGACGGGTCGAAGCCCGCCTGCGTCATGGTCTTCTTCGACGGCGGCGGCTTCGTGAAGGAGGACGGCCCCTTCCGCGTCCCGACCGTCTTCGACAACCTCATCCACGCCGGCGAGATGCCAATCACCGTCGGCGTCTTCGTCAATCCCGGCGTCCTCCCGCCCGCGAAGGAGGGGCGGGAGCCGCGCAAGAACCGCAGTTTCGAATACGACACCCTCAGCGACCAGAACGCCCGCTTCCTCATCGAGGAGATCCTCCCCGAAGTCGGCAAGACCGTGAAGCTCAGCGCCAACCCCGACTGCCGCGCCGTCTGCGGGAACAGCTCCGGCGGCATCGCCGCCTTCACCGTCGCGTGGGAGCGTCCCGACGCCTTCCGCAAGGTCGTCAGCCACATCGGCAGCTTCACCAACATCCGCGGCGGCCACGTCTATCCCGCCCTCGTCCGCAAGACCGAACCCAAGCCCCTCCGCGTCTTCCTCCAGGAGGGCGAGAACGACCTCGACAACCTCCACGGCAACTGGCCCCTCGCGAACCTGCAAATGGAAGCCGCCCTGAAGTTCGCCAAATACGACCACAAGCTCGTCATGGGTACCGGCAAGCACAGCGGCCGCCACGGCGGCGCGATCTTCCCCGACACGATGCGCTGGCTCTGGCGGGATTGGAAGGGGCTGGAGCCTTGACACGGGTTTCGCATCCCGTCGAGGGGCTTGCAATACCCTCTTCCATTTACGGCCATTCGTGTTCCTCCGATTTTTCAGACGCGAATGGCCGCGAATCCTCGCGAATGTTCGCAAATCCGGTCCGGCGAAGAACCTTGTGGCAGCTCTTGCCATCTGCGAAAATCCGCGTTTCATCTGTGGAAATCTGCGTTCCCCCTTTCTTTTTTTGACGCAGATGGCCGCAAATGCCCGCAGATTTTCGTGGATGGGGCGGTTGCCGCCTTTGGGGGACCGTGATGACTCCGGGTGAAGGCTGCCCACGGAAATCACTGAAAAACACGGAATTTTTCCAATGCCGAACCCCTTTCCGTGAAATTCCGTGAATTCCGTTGGCTTTCCCTCTACGGCTTCGTCTGTGGCTGGCCGCGCGTCCCTACCCAAGCCCCAGCTCCCGAATCCTCGCGAGATGCTTCGCGAGCAGGTCGAATTCCAGATTCACTCGCGACCCTGCTCTGACATTCCTCAAATTCGTCACCTCGTGGGTGTGGGGGATGATCCAGAGGACGAAGCGATCCTCGTGCAGTTCCGCGACGGTGAGGCTGATCCCGTCGACGCAGATCGATCCTTTGTGGACGACGAGATGGGCGAACTCGCGCGGGAGAGCGACGGCGAAACGGTGGTCCTGCCCGACCGGCTCATAGGAGAGCACCTCGGCGCAGGCATCGACATGACCCTGCACGAAGTGGCCGCTGAGTCGGTCGCCGACGCGGAGGGAGCGCTCCAGATTGACGGGATCGCCCGGCTTCAGGTCGCCGAGATTGGTGAGCCGCAGGGTCTCGTGGAGCAGGTCGAAGCGCATCGCGCCGTCCCGCACCTCCGTCACGGTGAGGCAGGCCCCGTTGTTCGCGACGCTCTCGCCGAGCGCGACCTCGTGGGCGAAGGGGGCCTTCACCCAGAGCTCCGCCCCGGTCGCGACCGCTTTCAGGGCGGCGACCTCTCCGCAGGTTTCGATGATGCCGGTGAACATGTCCGGAAAGGCTACGGCGGGCGCGGCGCGGAGGCAAGCGGGGCGAATCCGGTCTTTGTTCCCGCCCCTCACCCTTTCAACGACGCGAGATAGGCGACGAGATCGAGGAATTGCTGCTCCGTCAGGCTCGCGGTGAGGCCGGGCGGCATCAGGGTGGGGATGGCTTCGCGCGAGACGATGTCCTTTTTCGTCAGTGGCACGATCCACGGCGCCACGGTGTTGCGGTACCAGACGATGTCCTCGCTCTCGCGCTCGATATAACCAGTGATCGGGGTCCCCTTCGTGGTGGTAAAGGTGATGGCCTGGTAGCCCTCCTTGATCTGGCGGTCGGGCCAGAGGATGGATTCGACGATCTGGTCGAGCGGCATGCCTGCGCCGACGCCGTTGAGGGCGGGGCCGATGACGCCGCCCTTGTCGCCGATCTGGTGGCAGGCGACGCAGGCGAGCTGGGCCATCTGGTAGACTTCGGCACCCTTGGCCGCGTCGCCTTTGCCCTCGCGGATGGCGGCGACGACGGCGGCGACGCGCTCGGGGTCGTAGTCCGGCGCACCCGTCTGGCGGCCGATGGCACGGTTGAGGAGGGGTGTCAGCTTCGTGTCGGTGCGACCGAGGCGGTTCATCGCGTTGAGGACTTCCTGCGCGGTCGAGGCGTCGGGGTCCGTGCCCGACTCGAAGGCGGCGGCGAGGGCGGCGGGGCCTCCGGGGTGCTGGAGCAGGGTCGGGAGAAGGGGGATGGGCTTGTGTACGAGTTCCTGACTGAACTCGACCGGAATGGGCGTTTGGTTGATTTGGGCGAGGATGAACTCCGCAGCGAGCTTCACATTGATGATTACAATCCCTTCAAGTGCGGCTCTCCGATTCGCTTCCTCCAGGAATGTATCATCGAGCGTCTTCCGTAGATAAGGAATCGCCTCGTTGCCAGAAACACGAGCGAGAGCGACTAGCGCCAGTGTCCGATGTGGCGTGTAGCCGCCTTTTGAGATCTCCTGAAGAGTTAATGAGGTGCTTTTCGCCTTCCAGAATCCCGCCAGTCGAATCGCGCTGGCGACGATCTCGCGATCCTCATGGATCAGCAGGGACCGCAATTTTGCCTCGACGGATTCGTCGGGAACGATCAGATGAGTTTCAGCAATGCTCGCCAGTTCCTTCAAGAGGTTCACGTCACCACGATCACTGGCTTCGACAAAAATCTGCGCGAAATCTTTCGGGCCGCCAAGCCGGGCGAGCACGGCGAGAAGGCGGTTGCGGTCCTCGGGAGCGAGTTCGCTTTTCAATGCCTCGCGGGCGAGCCCGGCGGAGACTTCGCCACCGCAGGTTTCGAGCACGAAGGCGAGGTGGGCGGGCTTGGCGAAGGAAAGCGTTCCGGCCTGGACGGAGGGCAGCCATTGCTTCTCCAGCGCGAAGACGGCCTGGGCCAGCGAATACTCCACGAAACGATCCGGCCCGGCGTCGAGAGCGGCGAGGGCGAGCTTCAGCGAACCGGCTTCGGGACGGCTCGCACAGGCGAGCACCGCTTCGAGGCGAGGACGGGGATGCGGATCGGCAAGAAGTTGGGCGAGACGCTCTGCCGCGTCTGGGAAGGGCTCGGCGCTACGGGCGAGAATCCGTGCCGCCACGGCGCGGACACGGGGTTCGGTGGAGGACTGGAGACGGTCGAGCAGGGGCGGGTCGGCGGCTCCGAAGGATTCCAAGACACCCGCCGCCTCGGCGAGGGCGATGTGCTCTTCCGGCTTCAACTCCCCGATCCATGCCTTCAACTTCGCAACCACCGATTCCATCTTCGCGTGATCGCTCAGCATCCGCCGCGCCTGCTCGCGGGGCCAGCGCTCGGGATGGCGGAGCTGCTCGACCAGTTCGTCGAGGTCCATCGCCTCGAGGGCGGGCCGCTTCATCGGCTCGCGCCCCTTCGCGGCCAGCCGCCAGATGCGTCCCCGCGTGTAGTCGCGGTCAGGGTGGCGGAGCGAGACCTGGTAGTGGTTGATGATGGGATTGAACCAGTCCGCAATGTAGAGGGCTCCATCGGGACCCTGGCGGATATCGACGGGGCGGAAGCTCTCGTGCCCGCCGTAGATCAACTGCACCGGCGGCGAAGCGGCGAATCCGGCGCCCTCCTCGACGAGCGGGATGGCCGAGACCTCGCGGGCGAAGTAGCCGGCGATGATGGCGTGGTCCTGGATCCAATCCGGCAGGTGCGCGGAGTCGGCGATGTCCACGCCCATGCTCTTGCCCGGCGTCTGGCCGACCTGGGCGAACTGCATCAGTTCGCGCGAATGGGTCGTGGGGACGAGGCCCGGAGTCGCGAAGCAGAGATGCGGTCCGTTGCTCTTCACGAAGAGCGCGCCCCAGCGGTCGAGGGCGATGCCGCAGGGATTCTGGCTCGCCATCGAGGGGAAGCCGTAGGGATCGAGCCGCGCCAGCCTCGGATCGAAGCGCCAGAAGCCGGCGGTGTCGCCGCGGGACACGCCCCAGGGCGTCTCGACTTGCGAGAAGGCGTGGAGGCCTTGGCAGAAATACAGGAAGCCTCCCGCGTCGAAGGCGAGGTTGCGGATGTTCTGGTGGGTGTCGCCGGTGCCGAAGCCGCTGAGGACGATCCGCCGCTCGTCGGCGCGGTCGTCGCCGTCGGTGTCGCGGAGAAAGAGCAGGTCGGTGTCCGCCGCGATCCAGACGCCGCCGTGGCCGAGCGCGAAGCCCTGCGGCATGTTCAGCCCATCAGCGAAGACCGTCGACTTGTCGGCGCGACCGTCGCCGTCGGTATCCTCGAGGATGTAGAGCTTGTCGTCGGGCGATTCGCCGGGCCGGAGTTGGGCGTAGGCCGAGGTGCAGAGCACCCAGAGCCGTCCGCGTGGATCCCAATGGATCGCGACGGGATCGGCGATGCCGAGCGACTCGTCGGCGTAGAGACTGGCCTCGAAGTCGGGATGGACGACGAAGGAGGCTAGCTCCGCCTCGGGGGAGGGGTCGGAGCCCGGAGCCTTGTCGGGACTGACGGCGGAGGCGGAGCCGACAAGTGCGAAAAGCAGCACGGCGGCGAGGGAAAGGTCGAAACGGGTTTTCATTGGGCGGCCTCCTTCGCGTATCGTTGGATGTCGGCTTCGCTTTCCGCGATCAGCGCGGGCAGGGAGTCGATCTCGCGGACGAACCAGCGCTCCTCGCGCTTCTCCACGTCGCGCGAGGCGGGGACGTGCTGGCGGTCGCCGAAGAGGAAAGCCCAGTTCGTGGGGCGGTAGTACTGCTGCCAGAGATGGTTTTTTCGCTCGATGGCGTCGGAGAGCGCGGGAGGCGCTTCGGGCAGCCGTCCGGTGAAGCCGAAATGGCGAAGCGCTTCGACAGCGAAGGTGCGGTGTCCCGCCCCGTTGAGGTGGACTCCGTTGTCGGAATGTCCGGCGTTCCATTCGGCGGTGGCGGAGGCTCGGAGGAAAAGCAGGTTCCGCTCTTTGGCGAGCGTTTCGATGGCTTCGATGTAACGGGAGAGGACGCGGTTCCGCTCGTCCGCGAGGGAGGCGGCGGGACCGCTCCAAAAAAACGGCGTCGGCTCCACGAGCACGATCCGCCCCGTCAGCGGAGCGAGGTCGTCGAGGAGCTTCGCATAGGCGGCGACGAAATCCGGGAGCCGCTCCGCGCCTTCGAGCGACTCCATCTTCCCGAAACAGACGAAGACGATGCCCGGCTCGGTGCGCTCGCGGTGGTCAGGGATGCTGCCGGGCTGGGAATCGCCCTTTTGCGTGTAGTAATGGAGAGGCCGCGCCTGATGATAGACCGTGTCACCCTGCCACGCGAGGTTGCGCCAGCGCAGGGCCTGTCCCGGCCAAGCGAGGTGAAACCCGGCTTCGAGGAATCCGTGACGGTCCAGATCGAAGGTTTCCGTCCCGCCGATCCAAGCGAGGGTTTCGCCGGGCCGCGGCTCGAAGCGGCCCTCGGGAAAAGGCGGGATGGGCGTCGCGACCTCGGCGAAGCTGCGGCGCAGCACCGATCGCTCCCCGTCTTGGGCGAGGAGACCGGGAGAGGCGCCGACCAGCGCGAGGGTGGAGCCGAGTCGAAGGAGTTGCCGGATCATGCCCCAGTTTGGCTTGGGTAGCCCCCTTTTGGCAAGACCGCGATGAAGCGGGATCCGGGGGTGTGGCTACGTAGGGGACGCGCCGGATCGGACGTCCTTTCGCCAGCAAACCAAGGAGGGGGACTTTTCAAGTCCCCATTGATGAAAACGGGACTTGAAAAGTCCCGCTCCTTGGGTGCCGTCGAATCGAATGTTCTCGCAACGACCGACCGAGGCCAGTGGCCTCGGCTACAGATACATGATCCGGAGTGTCCCGGCACTCACTCGATCACCTTCATCACGCCCTTCATGATGGCGAAGTGGCCGGGGAAGGTGCAGAGATAGGGGTAGTCCCCTGCGACGGCGGGGATTTCGACTTCCAGCACGTCCGTCTCGCCGGGGTTGATGAGCTTGGTGTGGGCCACGACGTCTTGGGACTCGGGGACGTAGCCCTTGGCCAAGCCTTGCGGGTCGGCCATCATGCCCATGGCGCCTTGGATCACGGCGGCATCCTTGCCGGGCTTGATGATGACGAGGTTGTGCGGCTGGGGGATCGCGCCTTGGGGGGCCACGAGGGTGATCTTGACTTTCGTGCCCGCCTTTACGGTGAATTCCTTGATGTCGTAGATGAACTGCGTCTTGTCGGTCGTGATGGTGATTTCCGTGACCGGATCGGCCGCACGCAGAGACAGGGTCGAGAGGAGCAGGGCACCCGGAATGAGGAGGAGGAGATGGCGCATGGATATGGAGGGATAGGGGTTGCTTTGGCTGGCGGCTTCCAGCCCCGGAGGCTTTCGCCGACACGCGGGGCGGGCGCACGCCCGGAAAGTGGGACAACGCTAGAGAGATTGTCGCCGGGCGCAACTCGAAACTGGACCGGCGACCGCCTCACTCGCGGTTCCAGAAAATGACGAGATTCTTCGTGGAACGTCCCGAGACGACGAGGTCGGGGCGTCCGTCGCGGTCGAGGTCGGCGACTTTCAGATCCTCGGCGGCGACGAGGTCGCGGGCGACCCAGAAGGGGGGATACCACGAGCCGTCCTCTTTCTGGAAGTAGAGCTTCACCCCGACGTGGCCTTCGGCGTCGGGGTTGCGCCAGCCGACGACGACGTCCTCGCGCCCGTCGCCGTTGAAGTCGCCGACGCCGAGGGCGTGCCCTTGGTTCAGGGAGTCGGTGAGGAGGGTGCGAGTCCACTTCCCGTCCTTCGCTTCGCGGTAGACGACGAGGTCGTTGCCGTGGAATGGCTCGACGGCGGCGATGAAGTCCGCGCCTTTCGCGATCTCGCCGACGCCACGGGTGGGCGGGGTGGAGTTCTCCGCGGTGACCAGCGGGGTGGATTCCCCTCCCCCGGCTTTCTCCTTCACAATGCCTTCGGCTCCGCCGAGGTAGAGGAATCCGTCGCGGAAGTCGAAGTTGTGGGCGACGTGGAGCTTCGCCCCGAGCACTTCGTGGGACCACGCGGCCGCATCGCCGGCCTTCGCGGGAGCGATGCGGTAGGCGCGGGCTTGGACGAAGTTCTCCCCTTCGCCGTTTTTGTTGCCGATCCCATGCAGGGGCAGCACGACGAGTTCGTGTCCCGCTTCCGTCGGAATCCAGCGCATGCGGTGGGTGGTGGGGTCGTGATGGAGGGGGACGGGCCGCCAAGGCGCGCCTTCCTGGGTGGGCCGTTCGAGATGGAAGACCGCGCCGGATTGCGCCGGGTCGGTCGTCTCGCCGGGATTCCACTGCGCCCCGGCGGCGATCTCGACTTTGCCGTCTCCGTCGATGTCGGCGGCGGCGACGCAGACGTGGTCGCGCAGGGTGAGGTTTTTCACGATCGCCGTTTCCTGCCAATCGGGATTGCTGAACCAGGAGATCTCCCGTTTGTCGACGAGGATGATGTCGGTCGCACCGTCGCCGTCCACGTCGCCGATGGCCAAGCCGTAGCCGATCTCGACGGCGTCGTCGATGACCTGCGGCTCGAAGCGGGGCAGCCCGGCGGGCGGGGCGGCGACGAGAAATCCGCAGGTTCCGAGGCAAAGAAGAATGCCAAGGGGGAGGTGCGGGGATTCCATTGCGAAGGGAAAAGGGATGGGAGGGTTCAGTCCAGAATGAGTCTGGCAGGACCGCCCGCCGGAGCAGCCGGGGGTGGAGTCGGCTTGCTGGGGTCCGGGGGAGGCGTCGGTTTGGATGGCGGACCCGAGGCTTGGAAGATTCGGATGCCGGGAATTTCGGGAGGATGCTCCTCGATCATGATTTCGGTCTCGCCCGAGGCCTTTTGCGCGGCGAGGGCGGTTTGGAAAACGGCGAGGGCCCAAGGCTGGATACGGGTGGCTCCCCAATCGCGCCGCTCGGTCGTGAGCTTGGCGATGAACTCGTCTTTCGCCGCCTGTTCGGTGAGTTCGGCGGGCATGGCCTTGGCGACTCGGTCGGCCAGTTCGGCGTGCTCCTTGTTCCGTTCTTCGACGAGGTAGGGGCCGACGGCGTTGGCGAGGTTCATGTAGTCGGCGTCGGGGAGCCGGTCGAGGTTGTAGCGGATCGTGGCCCGCGGCGGGGCGGCCCGGGGTTCGAGCTTGTCGCCCTCCCAGACCGACCAGCCGGCGGGCACGCGGAATTGCTCCGATTTCGAGCGAGCCTGGAGGTAGGTCTCGAAGCTGTCGGGAGCGACATAATAGTAGAAAAGGCTGCGACGGTTCGTCGAGACCTGCTTGCACTGCTGCTCGAATTCGGAGTTGGCCGCGAGAAATTGGTCGGGGGTCCAGCCGCCCTCGGGCTTCATTTCAAGGGCCATTTTGATGCGGTCGCCGCTGGACGGGGAGACATGGTATTTGAAGTCCTTCGGCCCGAGCTTCCCTTCGCCGAAGTAGGCTTGGATCTTCTTGAGGTCGTAGCGGAACTTGGCGACGATGAGCTCGGCCTCCTCCTGGGCGCCGAAGATGCGGTCGACGACCGTGGCCGGTTTGGCTTCGACGCCTTCGCGGTTCGCCCAGACGGGGGTCAGCGAGGCCCAAGCGGACAGCGACTCCCGGTCGCGTCGGTTCAGGCGGTAGCGCTCGCGGAGGGGGAGGGGGGCGTCGTTGTCGCCTTTCTTGGTGCCCTTCACCTCATAGGTGTAGGAGCCGATGGCCTTGTCGGTGAAGGCGAGGTCCGTGAACTGCTGCTCGATCACGTCGCGGATCTTGAGGGTGTGCTCGTAGGGGTCGCCGATGAAGTAGAGGCGTCCCCCCTTGCAGACGAGATAGAAGGCGCGGGACTCGGTGTCGGCCACCCGGGGGTTGGGCATCAGCACCTCCTTCGCCGCTAGCGCCTTGGGTTCCGGCGTCTGCGCGAGGAGGGCGGCGAGTTCGCGGTTGCGGGTGTCGGAGGTCTGGACTTTGGCGTCGTTCTCCTCCTTCGACTTCTCCTCCGTGGTGACCTTGAGCTGCCATTCGGCGATGTCGGAGGTCTTGTCTGCGAGGTCCTTGTTGTTCTTCTCGAATTCCTCCAGTTCGACAATGAGCTGGCGGGCCTCGTCCTCCTTGGGCGTGTTCTTGACCGTCCGCTCGTGGAGCTGCTGGAGCTCCTGTAGGTTCTTGAGGGTCTGCTCCCGGCTCTTCTTCAACTCCTCCATCTGCTCGGCGGTGACCTCGGGCAGGTTTTCGACGACCTTTTTCACCACGGCGCTGATCCCGAGGCTGCTGATGATGAGGATGAGAAGGAGGATGCCGACCACGTTGGTGAGCGCGTCCATGAGCGAGTCCATGCTGCGCTCTTCTTCGGCTTTGGGGCGGCGGGCCATGACTTGGCGGCGGTCGTTCGGTCAGGGTTGGAGGAACTGGGCGAAAAGCTGGAGGTCGACCTTGCCTTCACCGGGGAGGGGGAGGCGTCCGGGGATGATCTCGGTGCCGTTGGCGCGGTTGTAGGCGGCGACGACCCCGCCCGCCTCGTTCAAGGTCTTCACCGCCCCGGGAGAGCCGCGGACGAGGAAGATGAGGCGGTTGTAGGGCTGAGACGCGATCAATTTGAGGAACTCGATGAATTCGGGGTTCTGGTTCAGCGAGGCGACGGGGATCACGGCGGGTTCCTCCGAGAGGCTGCGGTGGATGTAGAGGCCGCGGTCGGAGATTTCGACGAAATGCGGGCGGGTCGTCCCGCTGCTGCCGCTCGGGCGCACCTGCAGGGCGGCTAGCTTGGGCGGCTCGGCCCGCTTCGCGAGTTCCTCCTCCTTCTTCTTGATCTCCTCCTGGAGGAATTTCTCGTCGGCGACGAGCTTCTGGTTGGTCGTCCGTAACAGGTTGAACTTCGCGATGAGCTCCTCGCGGCTCTTGTCGATCTCCTCCTGGTTTTCGAGGGTCTTCTTCAGGATCGTGAGCTTATCGCGCACGTTGAGGATGTCCCGGTTCTGCTGGATGAGCTGCTCGATCAACTGACGGAGCTTGTCGGCTTCCTTCCGCTTCTCCTCCTGCTCCTTCTGCAGGGCCACGTACTCGCGGGCACGCTCGACCTCGTCCGGGGTCTTGCCCTCGCCCTTGTTCATCGCGATGAGGTTGATCACCACGATGATGAGGGTGAGGCACCCGATGATGCAGATCAGGATGCTGAGGAAGGGGAAGAGGTTCACCGATCCCCCGTTGTCTTTGGCCCGCCTCGCCATGTCTTCTTCGGTTGGAGCGGATCAGCCGCGGCTGAACCAGCCTTTTTTCTGCACCACGACCTGCTTGCCGTTCAATTCCTTGAGGACGGCGTTGAGGTTCTTGATCCCTTCGGCGAGGGAGGCGACCTGCGTATCGAGGGACCGGTCGAGCTTCCTCTCGTATTTCTCGGTGCGCTCGTCGATCGAGGCGATCTGCTTCTCCACGGCAGCAGCGACCTTCTCGTACTGCTTCGTCTGGTTGCCGAGGCTTTCGGCCATGCCTTTCTGGACGCCTTCGAAGCGGCTCATGATGTCCCTCTGGCCGCTCGCGAGGGTGTCGCCGATGGCCTTGAGCATGGCGGGGTCGGAGCCACCGGCGGCAGAGGCCGATCCCCCGCCGTCGTTGAGGCGCTTGAGCAGGTGGTCGACGCAGTATTCGTCGACGTCGGAGACGAGGTCGTCCTCCTGCCCCTGCAACGAACTCGCGGGGAAGCTCAGGAGGATGGAGACGACGAGCGCGAGCAGGGTCGTGTCGAAGGCGACGGCCATGCTGGAGAGCACGCTCAGGAGCGGCTCCTTGATCTGGCTCATGTCGCCGCTTTCGCCGGCCCCGAAGACCGCGCCGAAACCGCCGATGGCCTGCCCGATCCCCACGACGGTGCCGATGAAGCCCATGATCGGGATGGCCCAGAGGAAGACCTTCACGATGCCGTAGCTGCCGCTCGCCTTGGCCGCGTCGACTTCGGAGAGGGAGCTGATGGTGGAGGCGACCTCGGGGTTGTTCCGCCGCACGTAGAAGAACTCCAGCGCCTTGCGGACGCGGTTGACGATGTAGGTGTTGCGCAGGGGCTTGGGGAAGTTCAGGACGTGGTCGTGGAATTCCTTGAGGTTCTGCGGGGTGATCTCCTCGCCAATGTCGGTGGGGAGGGCCTGGATCATCATGGCGCGGCGCTGATTGCGGAGGTTCACCCATTTCAGGACGAGCAGGCCGATGCACCAGAAGGAGAGGAGGGTGGTGACGTACTGGGTGGCGCCGCGCTCGCAGAAGAGGTCGCGCATGTAGACGCCCCAGCCCTCGTCGGCGCCGGCGACCTTCCGCGCTGGCAGCAGCAGCATGATCACATACCAGATGAACGTGGCGAGGAAGCCGAGGCCGCCCGCGATCCAGACGTTCACCGTCGAAGGATGGGGGCCGAGATGGCCCGTGGCGAGGTTCAAGGGGGGGAGATGGTCGTGGAGGGAGTCCGCGGCTTCTTCGTCGGCAGCTTCGGAATCCTGCTGGGCGAAGCTCGACGGAATCTGGAGGCGGGTCGAGCAGCCGGGGCATTTTACCGTTTTTCCCGCGAGTTCGGCGTCGGCTTGGAGCGTGATGTGGCAGGTGGGGCAGGAGAAATTCATGGAGACGTTGAAAGGAATGGCTGGCGTCGTTTATAGCCTCCGCCCAGCCAGTGGCTGGACGGGAACGTGAATGATGACGCCTCCTAACAGAAATTTCGAGAAAAAAATAGCGGAAATCTTCCCTCTTGCGAAACCGTTTGCGGTGGGGCCGTGTCCCCCCGTATAGTTACCGGGTTACCGACACGGAACAACAGATGAGGGGACGATGCCATAGCAAATGGATGGCGGGTGCTGTCGCGCCCCTCCTCCTCGCATCCTGCTCGCTGAAGGTGAAGGTACAGGAGGACTGGCGGCCTTCCTACCGCCAAGCCATCCCTCTCGGCGAGGCTGCTCGCGCTTGGGCCGAGCTGAAGGCGGGCCGCATGCCGACGGAGGCCGATCTGGAACTCTACAACACCGTCGTCCGCGATTCCGTCGTCCAAATCGCGCGGGGCCGGACCGGGGACGACGTGATCGGCCCAGTCCTCAAGACCGACGCCGGCGAGGTGGAGTTGCGGGTGGACTCCGCCGCCATCCCGGACTTCACTTTCGAAGAGAAGATCGTGCCCGCCGATTTCGTGAAAGTGCGGCAGGGCCTGCGCGCCCAATCCGTCGTCTCCGGGGTCGGTGCCCCCCTCATCGTGCGTCGACCGCGCAGCGAGGCCGATCCCATGATCCCCGAGTCCGGGCTCTGGGTGCCGGTGACCGCCCTGCTCCACCTCGACCAGCCCGGCAACCCCGTGCTCGAACTGGTCGACCCGACCCGGCGGCGGAGCGTCACCTATGGCGGCAGGAGCTTCCCGCTTTCGGCGAACTACACCGCCGCTTTCGCCCGTGACTTCCAAGGCCGCCAGCTCCAGTTCGAGAACCTCACGGGCCTGTTCCGCTTCGAGCAGTTCGCCGACCGCATGGGGATCTCCCGGGCCACCCCCCTCGACCCGGCGAAGGAGGTCTGCGTTTTCATCCACGGCATCAACTCCAGCCCCTCGACCTGGGACGAGGTGCTCAACCGGCTCTATGGCGACGAGGCCATCCGAGACCGCTACGAGTTCTGGCTCTTCGGCTACCCCACAGGTGCGCCCATTCCCTACATGGCCGCCGAGTTCCGCGCGGCCGTCCATCGGATGCTCGAATTCCGCCATTCCCAAGGGGCCGGGCCGCAGCGGGTCACCGTCGTCGGCCACAGCATGGGCGGCCTCCTCGCCAAGAGCCTGACCTTCTCCGGCGGGGACGCGGACTGGAACCGCCTATTCAAAGTGCCCCTCGACCAGCTCGACATCCGGGAGAACGAGCGCGAGGAACTGCGGCGCATGATCTACTTCGAGCCCATCCCCGAAGTCCGCCGCGTCGTCTTCTGCGCCGTGCCCCATCGCGGCAGTCGACTCGTCGAGCAGCCCGCAGCGAAGCTCCTCGGCGACGTCGTCCAAGTGCCCGCGCAGCTTCTCGTGCTCTCCGCCCAGATCATCGCGCAAAGCGCCAACGCCCTCACCCCCGAGGGGTTCGAGTTCGCCCGCGACCGCCTCACCTCCATCGACCAGCTCCGCGCCGAGACCTGGGTCACCTCCGAGTTCCTCAACAAGCCCCTCAACCCCGCCGTCTCCTACCATTCCCTGATCGGGAATTTCAGCGTCGCCGACCGGCCTGCCGAGAAAAGCAACGACGGCGTCGTGCCCTATTCGAGCTCCCACCTCGACGGCGTCGCCTCCGAACACATCGTGCGCCCCGCCGGCCACAGCGTCCACCGCACCGGCGCGGGCATCGAGGAGATCCGCCGCATCCTCAAGCTGCCCTGACGGTGTCTCCCGGGTGAGAATTGTCCTTGCCCATCCGCCCCGTCCGCCGCTACCATCGCGCGGCATGGCAGACCCTCTCGAAAACGACCCCGGCGGCGAAGCCGACTCCCTCCTCGAAGGCGGCTATGGCTGGCGCCAGCGCGGCGGCCTCGTCGCCGGACTCGTCCTCCTCGTCGCGACCTTCCTCGCGCCGCCCTTCTGGGGGCTGTCGCCCGAGGCCTCCCGGGTCGCCCTCCTCGCCCTGACCATGGCCGTGCTCTGGGTTACCGAGGCCCTGCCCATCCCCGCGACCGCGCTCCTCCCTCTCGTGATGCTGCCCGCGCTGGGCATCACCGGGGGGAAGAATCCCATGAAGGAGGCCGCCGCGCCCTACGCCGACCCCATCATCTTCCTCTTCATGGGCGGCTTCATGCTCTCCCTCGCGATGGAGCGCTGGAACCTGCATCGCCGCATCGCCCTCGCCATCATCGGGACGGTGGGGACTCGCCCCCGCTCGCTCGTCCTCGGTTTCCTAGTGGCGTCGGCCTTCCTCAGCGTCTGGGCGAGCAACTCGGCCACGGCGATGATGCTGATGCCCATCGGTCTCTCGGTCTTCGCCACGATCCGCGAGGCGCAGGGCATGGGCCGAGCCGTCGGCTTCGGTGCCGCCATCGTCCTCGCCATCGCCTACGGGGCGAACGTCGGCGGCATGGGCTCGCTCATCGGCACCCCGCCGAACGCGATCCTGAAAGGCTACGCTCAGGAAATCCACGGGATCGAGGTCGGCTTCGCGCAGTGGCTCTGGTTCGGCCTGCCCCTCGTCGCGGTGTCGATCCCGCTCGTGCATTTCATCCTCACGCGGATCAGCTTCCGGGTGGACAACACCGATATGCCGGGCGTCCGCGAGGCCCTGCGGGAGGAGCGGCGCGGGCTCGGCCGCATGAGCTGGGCCGAGTGCGCGGTGGCGGGCGCTTTCCTCCTCGCGGTCACGCTCTGGGTGAGCCGGGAGCTTTGGAAGTCGCATTTCCCCTCCGTCACCGACGAGGTCGTCGCGATGGGAGCGGCCCTGCTCCTCTTCGCCATCCCGGTCGATTTGAAAAAGGGCGTCTTCGTCCTCGACTGGACCTGCCTGCGCAGGATGCCCTGGGATGTCCTCTTTCTCTTCGGCGGGGGGCTCAGCCTCGCCGCCGCCATCGACAAGACGAAGCTCGCCGCCGCCATGGCCGGCGCGCTGGAGGGCATGGCGGGCTGGCCGCCCATTCTCATCGTCCTCCTCGTCGGCGCGGTCATGGTCGTGGCCACGGCCATGACGAGCAACACGGCCACGACGGCGGCGCTCCTGCCGGTGATCGGTTCCCTCGCCGTGGCCGTCGACCTGCCCGTGCTCCTCCTCTGCGTGCCGGTGACCCTCGCGGCGAGCGCCGACTTCGCCCTGCCCGTGGGCACCCCGCCGAACGCCATCGCCTTCGGCACCGGGCTGGTCTCCCTGCCGAGGATGGTGAAGGCGGGGATCTGGGTGGACTTGCTCTTCGTCTTCCTGATCCCGCTGATGATGTGGACGCTGGGACGGTGGGTGTTCGGGCTGTGACGCTCCGATTTTTTGCCGATGATTGCGGCAAGCCCAAGGAGGGCCGACATTCCTGCCGGCCGACAAGCCCGGTCCGACCAGCCGGCCGGCAGGAATGTCGGCCCTCCTTGGATTCCGGAACCGCGTCTGTAAAACGATTTGGGTTAATGCCATCCCACCGGCTGGACCCAAGCCTGCTCCATCTGCCCCTCGAAGGACGGATTCCAGTGCTTGCGTGAGGAGGTCACGGTGGCGCGGAGGTAGAGGGCGTCTTCGGGAATGGTGAAGGAGGGCGAGTTCCCCGTTACCGTCGCGAAGACCTCGCCGATGCCGTTCCTTTCCGCCGTCGCGTCGTAGCCCTTCCGCGTGCCGATGAAGGCGGTGGTGAATTCGACGCCCTCGACCGGGGCGATCTCCAGCGAGAGGATGCCTTTCCCGGCATCCCAGCGGATCGCGTCCAGCGCGACGCCGCTGCTCGCGTAGAAGCGTCCCGCGCGCAGGGCCTCGACGATGGAGTCGCCGTCGAGCTTTTCCGCCCCGACATGGACCCAGCCGCGCCCCGGCGAGACGTCCTCGCCATGGTAGGTGTGCGAGTCGTCGCTGGCGAAGCCGAGGAGGGGAGGGTAGTTCAACTCGGCGAGGCGGATGGTGTTGGCGATGTCCCAGATTTTTTCATCTCCCGGACGGGTCTCGTCGCCGAGGTGGTTGACACCCGGGTGGCCGTTGTAAACCTCGAAGAAAAGCCCTTCGGCCACGTCGGCGAGGTCTTCGGCGGTGAGCGCCCACTGCCAGTTAGGATGGTTCAGATGGGCGAGGATGGGGCGGGGTGATCGTGCCGCCCGCGCCGCGATCGTCCTCATGCTCTGGCGCAGGACTTCGCGAGGGGGGAGTTCGTCGTCTTTGATCGGCTCAATCACTTCGTCGAGATTGAGGATGTTGATGTGGACTGGCTGCTTCCGTCCCGAGTTCGACATCTCCTCGGCCGGGAGCAGGTAGAACTCGCCCGGTTTCTCCAAGACGGCGCGGCATTCGTCGAGGGTTTTCAGGACGATGCCTTCCTTGCCTTCGCGCGTCTCGCGCTTCAGCCAGTCCTTTCCGAAACGGGCCTCGGCCTTGGTCACGGCGTCGCGGCCGACGGCTTTCTGACGCTTGCGGATGGCCTCGAGATCCAGCCATTTTTCTCCCTCTTGGAGGACGTTGTGGTCGCTCATGCCGACGAAGTGGTATCCCTTCGAGCGATACCAGTCGAAAATCATCTCGGGAAAGTCGTTCCCGTCACTCCAGAGCGAATGGGTGTGGGTGTTGCCCTTGAACCAGCCGCGGGTGTCATGGTCCTGCGCCGCGAGGGGGGCGGCGAGGGCGAGGAGGGGGAGAAGATGACGGTGCATCCCGCAAGCTAGGGGAAGGCGGGGGCGCGTGTCGATGGCATGATCGTGGCGTTCCGCGCCGCTCCCCTCACTCGATCTTCAACGACTTCGGATCGAATTCCACCTGCGGATACTCCATGCCGAGCGCGTCGAGCGTTTTCACGAGGAGATCGGCGATGGCGAGGTCGCGATACCATTTCCGGTCGGCGGGCACGACGAACCACGGCGCGTGGTCCGTACTGGTCTCGGCGAAGACCTCGCCGTAGGCCTCCATGAATTTCGGCCAGAGGGCGCGGTCATCGAGGTCGCCGGGATTGAACTTCCAGTGCTTGTCCGTCTCGTCGAGGCGGGACTGGAGCCGCTCCTTCTGCTCGTCCTTCGAGATGTGGAGGAAGATCTTCAAAATCGTCGTGCCCTCCTCCGCGAGAAGCCGCTCAAATTCGACGATGTGGCGGTAGCGCCGCGACCAGACCGCCTTCGGGAAGATCTCGCGTACCCGCACCGCGACGATGTCCTCGTAGTGGCTGCGGTTGAAGATGACGACCTCGCCGTTCCCCGGCACCTCCCGGTGGACGCGCCAGAGGTAGTCGTGGGCGAGCTCGACGGCGCTGGGCCGCTTGAAGGAGGCGACGCGGATGCCCTGCGGGTCCATCATATCGAAGACCTTGCGGATGGTCCCGTCCTTGCCGCCCGTGTCCATCGCCTGGAGGACGACGAGGAGGCGGTGCTTGCCCTCGGCGTAGAGGCGGGTCTGGAGCTCGTCGATGCGCTTCGCGAGCTTTTTGAAGAGATCCTCGCCCTCCTTCTTCGAGACGGGGAAGAGGGCCTCGTCGGCGGTGGGGAAGGTGTCGAGATCGACGCGCTGGCCGGGGCGGATGCGGAAGGGATGGTCTTTCGGAAAGGGCATGGAGGAGGGTAGCGCCGGATCGGGGGAGGAGGCAAGGGGAGATGACAGGGTTGGATGGACGAAGAGACCCTGTCCAGTCCCCTCAACCAAGCCGCGCGGCGAGCGCGAGGAGGCCGTCGAGGTGGGCGTCCCCACTCGCCCTCCCGTGCGCGACGCCGAGATGCCGCAGGGCGGAGGCCGTCGCGGCGACGGCGGGGGAGTCACCGACGAGGATCAAGGGGAGGTCGCCGGAAAAGGCGAGCCCCTCGCGGATTTCGTGGCCGACGAGGAGGCCGGAGACGTAGCCGCGGACCTCGGAGGCGGCGAGGCGTCCGGCGAGGAGATGAGTGCGGCCGAGGAAGATCCGATGGAGCAGCCCGCCGGGGCCCTCGGCGGACTCGACCCCGAGCCGGAAGGCGTCGCTCTCCGGATCGGCGGGGCTGCCGTCGCCGGAGACGAGGCTGTCGCGAGTGAGCCGCTCGTAGGCCTCTCCGGTGAGCCAAGTGCGGAAGGTCTCGATCCTCCCTCCCCGGCAAACGACCCATTTGGAATGCGTGCCGGGGAGGCAGAGGACGGAGCCGTCGGCGGGCAGGGTGTCGAGGAGTCCGGCGACTTGCGTCTCCTCCCCCCGCATCACGTCGGTGGTGGTTCTGTCAGGATCGTCGCAGCGCACGCCGGGGACGAGGAGGGCTTCGCCGAAGGTTTCGCTCGGCACGGGCACGACGGCGGACGCGAGATCGTCGAGACCGCAGGGCGCGAGGACGTAGGGGACTTCGCGCCAGCCCTCGCGCGCGCCGGCCATACCGCTGACGAGGACGCGGGCCTCGGGATGGGTGTGCCGCCACGCGGCGCAATGGGACGCGAGGATGGCGTCGCAGTCGCGGTCGGCAAGGTGGCGGATGCCGTCGAGGGAGGAGGCCAAGGCGGCGACCCGCCCGTCGAGGACGAGCTTCGCGCGGAGATGGGTCGAACCCCAATCGACAGCGATGAGGGCAGCAGGCGGGGGAGTCATGGGGAGAGATGGCCCGGCTTCGTTGATTTCGCTAGGATCATTCTTCCCAAGAAGGCGGTCTTTTCGAGGGGGATCGGGGGTTCCTCCTCGGCGGCGAGGCGGGCCATGGCTAGGTTGAGGGACTCGATTTCGGTCTCCCGGCCGTTGCGAATGTCTTGCAAGGTCGAAATCAAGACGCCTTGGGAACCCTCGCTGATCTGCATGATTCGATCCATCACTTCCGCTTGGGTCAACGACACTCCGATGGTTTTCGCCAGAACGACGCATTCGGCGACGATCTCGTCGGCGAGCTTGGCCGCTCCGGCATCCCGCGCGAAGACTCCGTTGTCGGCACCGAGGAGCGGGCAGATCGAATTGAAGACCGCGTTGACGATGGCTTTCCTCCAGACCTCGCACCGGATGTCCCGGACCGCGTGGAACTGGAAGCGCTCGGTTGTCAGGGCGGCCACGCACGGTTCCAAGCCGGAGTCCGAACCTTGCACGGTCCCGATGGGGGAGGAGGCGATCTGCCGGAAGGTGACCCGGTCCGCGGCATCCCGCTGGCTCGTCATATAGAGGACGCAGCGATGGACAGGAGCGGAGGATGCCTCCAGAAAAGGGGTCTCGACTCCGATGCCGTTTTGCATGACGACCAATGGACCCGTGAAGGCTTTCTTCCGCAGTTCGGCGGCGAAGGGTTGGTTGGCGTAGGACTTGACAGCCACCACCACGATGCCGTCCAGTGTCTTCAGATCCGAAAGGGGCACGGTTTCCACCGGAACTTTCAAGACGGCCCCTTCATCCAAGTGGACCGTGACGTGGATCCGCTCCGCAGACAAGGCGCTTTCCCTCGTCCGCACCGCGACCGCGTTGCGTCCGGCCTCGACCAGGAAGGCGGCCAGGGGCAGGCCGACGGCGCCTAGACCGAGGATGTGGATTTTTCCGTTTTCGTCGGGTTTCATCTCATCTTCCCAAGCGTTGCGCAAGATGGCCGAGGACGCCGACGGAACGCTCGATGCGGGGGTTCCACGGGCAGCCGCAGTTGATGCGGATGAAATTGAGGAACCCGCCGTCGGGCGAAAAGAGCGGGCCGGGCGCGATGCTGATCCCGGCTGTGCGGGCCTGATGGAACAAGGCGATCGAGTCCACCTTGGCGGGCAGTTCGCACCACAGGAGGAAGCCGCCCTGGGGACGGGAGAGGCGGATGTCCTTGGGGAAGCTTTCTACGATGGCTTCGCGCATCCGGTCGACCTGGTTCCGGTAGGCCTGCCGGATGGAGCGCAGGTAGCGGTCGTAGCCGCCGTTTTTCACGAACTCGGCGATGGCGAGGGTCGGCAGCACGGGGCCGCTCAGAGTGGTGATCCGTTTCAAGGCGGTGATCCGGGAATGCCAGCGTCCGCCGGCGACGTAGCCCACGCGGTAGCCCGGCGCGAGGGTCTTGGAATAGGAGCCGCAGAGGATCACCGAGCCGTCCCTGTCGAAGGCCTTGAGGCAGCGTGGACGGGCGCCGTTGTGTTGCAGGTCGCCGTAGATGTCGTCCTCGATGACGGGGATGCCCCGTTGCGCGAGGCATTCGACTAGGGGCCGTTTGCTCTCGTCTGGGATCGAACAGCCCACGGGATTGTGGAAGCTGGGGATGAGGAGGCAGGCGGAGACGCGGGAGCGGCGCAGCGCTTTTTCCACGGCGTCGAGATCGATTCCCGTGGCGCTGTCCACGGGCACGGGCAGCGCCTTGAGCCGCAGCTCGCGCAAGAGGCGGGCGAAGCCGAAATAGGTCGGGGATTCGACGAGAACGGTGTCGCCCGGCTCGCAGGTCGCGCGCAAGGCGAGGAACACGGCCTCGGTCGCGCCGATGGTGACGGTGAAATCGTCGGCTTGGAGGGCGCATCCCCAATCGAGGGAGCGGCGCGCGAGTTCGCGGCGCAGGCGTTCGCTGCCGGGGGCCACGTCGTAGCTTGTGCCGGGAGAGTCCGGTCGGCGGGCGATCGCGGCCATGGTCCGGGCCAGCTTGGCACCGGGAAGCAGTTCGTCGCTCGGCAGCGCCGCGCCCAGGGGCACGAGATTGGAGTCGGAATGGTCCGCCAGCAGGGACTCGAAGGGGTCGGTGCTCGCGAAGTCCGTAATCTTCGACGCCCGGCCCAGCCCGGCGGGTTCGGGCACGGCGTGGGACCGCCGGAAGCGGACGTAGAAGCCGGACTTCGGACGCGCCTCGATGAGGCCGCGCGTCTCCAGCAGCGCATAGGCCTGCATCACGGTGGGGATGCTGACATGCTGCTGTCGGCTGAACTGCCGCACCGAGGGCACCCGGTCGCCCGGTCGCAGGGACCGGCTCGCGATGAGGCTTTCGAGAGCGTCGGCCACTTTCAGGTAAACCGGCTCCTTGCTGCTCTGGACGGATGGGCGCATGAGGGAATCTGGCACATGCGGAGAGAGTTGAACAGATGCAATATCTTGTTATTTGACCTTTCACAGATGGATCATTTGGAAATCTGTGAAAGTGAAAAATCTATCGGGCTGTGTCTGGCGCTTTGGCCGCGAGGGAGAAGCTTGTTTCCATGAAAATTCATGCGCTTCCCTTTCTCCTGTTCCGGCAATGGCATGATGCGCGGTCGCATTCGCCATCGGCGGAGCCGCGCGTCCTTTCCCTGCCCGCCGACGGAGTTCTGCGTCTCGACCGGTCTTCTCGCGTGAAGGGAGTCGCGGTGCGGAGCGGCACGGTTTGGCTGACCGGCACGCCGGCGAAGGGGGATGTGATCTTGCGGCCGGGCGACCGGTGTCGTTTCGATGGGGGATGGCCTTTTGTGCTCCAAGCGATCGGCGATGCCGAGATGGTCCTGCTGCACGATTGAGATTCGCTGGTCTTGTCGCGGGACGGGAAAGTTCGATGAAACGTTTGGCCGTCCGTCGGTGATTCATTGGAAAATCCCCCCTGTCCGCTATGCTCCGTTCCGCATTCCTTCTTGCGATCCTGTTATCCGTCTTCGTTCCGCCCGCGATCGCCCAGACGGGAGCCGGGCTGCCGAAGGTCCTCTTCTTCGCCAATCCGATGAGCTCCGACAACACCGTGATCCGGCGGCCTTCGCCGGAGACGCTGTCCGTGGCCGAGCGACATTTCGAGGAGTTGAGCCGGAGCGTCTTCGACGTGACGATCACGCAGGATGGCAAGGAGGTGGCCGCTGAAAAACTGCCGCAATATCAAGCCGTGGTCTTTTTCACCGCGATCAACCCGCCGGACGTGGAGGTGGACGCCCTCGTGGAGTGGGTGTCGCGCGGCGGGGCCTTCGTGGGCATCCATTCCACCGCGAACACCTACCAGCGCCTCCCGGCTTTCGGCGAGTTGCTCGGTGCCCGCTACGACCGCCGCCCTTGGCGGACGCGGGAGAATCCCCAGATCAAGGTCCGCGTGAAGGTCGTGGACCGTCGGCATCCCGCGACGCGGCATTTCGGCGAGTCATTCGAGATCACCGACGACATCTACCTGTTCAAAGGCTTAGACCGCCGCAAGGTGGATCTGCTCCTCGGCTTGGACCCGGACAGCTTGGACCTGACCAACCCCAACATGAATCTGGACGACAAGGATCTGCCCGTCGCTTGGTCGAAGAGCCATGGGCGGGGGCGTGTCTTCTACACCGCCTTGGGCGATTGGGAGGAGGTCTGGAAAAGCCCGGCCTACCGCACCCATCTGATCGAGGGGATTCGGTGGGTGATGAAGGCGAAGCCTGGCGGGTGAGGGCAAGGGATCCCGTTCAAGCCAAGCCATAGGCCCGCCTCGCCGTCTCGCCAAGAATCGCGGTCTTCTCCGCCTCGCCCAGTTCCGAGATCCAGAACTCGACGCACTGGATCCAGTCGGCGTATTCCCCGCGCAGCAGGCACACCGGCCAGTCGCTGCCGAACATCAGCCGGTCCGGACCAAAGGCCTCGAACACGACATCGAACCACGGTCCCAGCAGGTCGGGGTCCCAGTCGTCGAGGGCCGGGATCACCTCGGTGACCATCCCGCTGAGTTTGCAGAAGACGTTCTCGCGTTTCGCCAGTTCGTGGATCGCCGTCGCCCAACCCGCGTCCACTCCGACGGGACTTCCGATCACGGGCTTCGCGAGGTGGTCGAGGACGAAGGTCTGTGCCGGATGCCGGTCCACGCATTGCGTCGCCGCCGCAAGCTGGTCGCCGTAGATCAGGAGGTCGTAGGCCAGCCCGAAGTCATGCAGGGCGGCGAGGCCGCGGTTGAAATCCTCGCGCAGGCAGTAGTCCCGCTCGGCCATCCCTTGGAGCACCTCGCGCAGCCCGACTGCCTTGGGTTGCTCCGCGAAACGCGCCACCTTCTCCGGCGCATCGGGCGCGGACAGGTCGAGCCAGCCGACCACACCGAGAATCCAGTCATGCGCTGCCGCCTGTTTGAGGAGGAAGTCGTTTTCCACCTCCTCCGCCCGAGCCTGCACTGAGACGACGCCGGCGATCCCGTGCTCGTCGAGGAGGGGTTTCAGATCGACCGGGGCAAAGTCGCGCTTCAGCACCCGCATGTCGTCGCCGATCCACGGGTAGGCCTCGGGCGAGTAGTTCCAGAAGTGATGGTGGGAGTCGATGCGCATGGGGGAAAGTCACGAGGGGCGTTCTTCACCGGTCCGTTTTCCAGCCACTTTTCGAACGAGGGTTCCTCCGACTCGCTTCTTCACGGGTTCTTGGAGCGAATCCTTTCCGGACATGATCGACGATACCGCCTATCGGTCGATTTCACGAAAGGAATCTTCACCTCCCGACAGCATACAGCGCCTTCTCCGAACGAAGCAGCAGCATTCCGCCCGCCACCGCCGGAGTCCCCTGAAAACGAGACTCGTCCCCCTCGATGCGGTTCACGCCGAAGAGCTTGAAGGTCGGCCCGGTCTCGATCACGAAGGTCCCCGCGCTGCGGCTCACCGCGACGAGATGGTTCCCGACGAGGATGGGCGAGGCGTAGAAGGACATGCCTTTCCCAGTCGTGCTCGCCACGTCGAGGCGCTCGCGGTAGAGAAGCTCGCCACTCTCCGGCCGCGCGCAGGCGGCGATGCCGTCCTCCGTGACCCAGTGGAGGAGGCCGTCGTGCTCGATCGGCAGGGGCATGTAGCTCTTCGCCCTCTGGCTTTCCCAGAGCAGAGCCTCGGCGCTGCGGTCCCCTTCGCCGCCGCCGAGGAAGACCGTGCCGAGAGTGCGGGGGAATCCGCCGAAGAGGGCAATACGATTTTCGGACAAGGGGACCGGACCGGCCGAAAGATTTCCCGTGACCGGGCTCGCCGTGGACCAGCGCACCACCCCGCTCGCGGGATCGAGCCCGCGCAGTTCGCCGCGGAAGGCGACGAGGAGATCGACGCGGTCCGGGGCGATCCGTTGCAGCGCGGGCGTCGCGTAGGTCTGCTCCAGCATGGGGTGCTCCATGCGCCAGACCTCCTTGCCCGTGGCCGCGTCGAAGGCGAAGAGGGCGCGGGCCTCGTCGCCGGCGTTGACGACCACGACGCCCTCGTGGACGACGACGCTTGCGGCCGAACCCCAGGTCATGTCCGAGGACTGCGTCCCGGTCGGGGCGGACCAGAGCTTTTTCCCCGCGAAGTCGTAGGCGAAGACGCCGCTCTTCCCGTAGAAGCAGTAGATCCGCTTCCCGTCGGTGGCCGGGGTGCTGCTCGCGTAGCCGTGCTCGGGGACAAAGCCCTCGAAGGCGTCTTCGGCCTGCGTCGCGGGTTCGTCAGCGCTCCAGAGGAGCTTGCCCGTGGCGAGTTCGACGCAGAGGAGATGGCGGACGAGATCGAGCGACTTCGCGTTTTCGTCCTTCCCGTCGCCGTAGCCGGAGTAGCAGGTCAGATAAATGCACCCGCCCCAGACGATGGGCGAGGAGGACCCGGGACCGGGCAGGTCGAGCCGCCATTTCAGGTTCTCCGTCGCGCTCCAGTGCAGGGGCACGTCCACGTCCGCCGCGATCCCCGCGCCGTCGGGACCGCGGAAGCGCGGCCAGTTTGTGCCAGAGGTGGTTTTGTCTGGGGCGGCGTGCGCGGCTTCCCGATCAGACTTCGCCGCGAGGGTCTCAAGGGGGACGTCGGAGAGAGGGAAGCGGGACCAGTCGCGATGGTCGAAATGCCACCATTCGCTCGGGATCGTCATGAAGCCCTGCGCCCGCATCGCCGTCTGGAGGGTTTTCCGGTTCTCCGCGATCTTGGGCGACAGCTTGAAGTAGTCGCGGTGCGCCCTCGGGGAGAACTCGTCGTAGGGCGTGGGCATGGGCAGCTCCTTCTCGGTGGCCAGTTCCACGAGGGTGACATCGACCGCCGCGCCCCGGTTGTGCTTCGAGCCTTGCTTGGGATGGCCGACGTAGCCGGGGCGGGGCGCCTTCTCCCACATGCGATATTGCACCGAGTGGGGTCGGTAGCCGTCCCACACCTTCAGCCCGAGACCGCGGTCGGCGAGGCTGCGATGCGCCGCCACGAGGGCCTCGGCCACCTTGCGGCGGAGGAAGCAGCGCTCCACCGGATAGAGGATCGTCTTGCAGAAATTGTCCTCCGTCGCGTAGGGCAACTCGACGACGAGGGTGGGGTCTAGGCGCTTCAACTCCACGAAGTCGTCCTCGCGCTCCGCCCGCGCGACGGTCGTGGTGAGGAGGAAGACGAAAAGGAGGGCGGGGATGGACATCGCCGGAAACCTAGCCCGCGATCCGGGATTGCGGCAAGCGCTTCCGCAGGCGCAAGAGTGAAGAGGGGGAGAGCTGCGAAGTAGGCACGAGGAGTATCCAAGGTATCTTCCATCGGGCCAGATTCGCGGCGATTCGTGGGCATTCGCGTTAAAAAGTTGGAGCGCGAATGGCCGCGAATGAAACGCGAATGGCCGCAAATCCTGACCGCACCAGCCAAAGACCTCCAGCCCCTGCGGTCGCGCCCCTCGTGACCCGTGACTCTACCCCCTCCCGATCACGCCCCGCTTTCATCTTGCGCAGCCCCGCGCTTTCCGGCACCTTCGCGTCGGATCGCCCCACCTCGCCACCATGCGCCGCCTCGCCCTCATCTTCTTCGCCCTTTCCGCCTTCCCCCTGCTCGACGCCCAGGAATGGACCCGTTTTCGCGGACCAGACGGCACCGGGATCGGGAGGATGACGGGGCTGAAATCGCTGCTCACCGAGGCCGACTGCGCTTGGTCGGTCAAGCTCGACGGGATCGGACATTCCTCGCCGGTCCTCTGGGGCGAAAAGCTCTTCCTTACCATCGCGGCGGCGGACGGCACACAGCGCCGCGTCGAATGCTACGACGGCGCTTCGGGCGCGAAGCTCTGGACTTGGGAGGTCCCGGTCGAGACCCTCCACCTGCACAAGTTCAACACCTTCGCCTCGGCCTCCCCGGTGGTGGACGCGGAGCGGGTCTACGTCGCTTGGGCCTCCGGGCAGCGCACCGAGGCCGTCGCCCTCGACCACGACGGAAAGGTGCTCTGGCAGCGCGAATGGCCCGAGTTCACCTCCGATCACGGCTTCGCCGCCTCCCCCATCCTCGTCGAGGGGACGCTGGTGCTGCACACTGATTCGGTCGAGAAGAAGCGGAGCCTCGTCCTCGGCCTCGACCCGGCCACGGGCGAGTCGCGCTGGGAGGTCGAGCGCGCCACCGAGAGAGAGGAGGAAAAGCACCTCACTGCCTACAGCACCCCGGCGGCGGTGACGGTCGAGGGCCGCACCATGGTCGTCGTCCTGCAAACCAACGACGGCTGGAAAGGACTCGACCCGAAGACTGGCGAAGTGCTTTGGGGCTTCGACGGCGAATACACCCAGCGCAGCGTCGGCTCAATCGCCTCGGGCGGAGGCCTCGTCTTCGCGAGCTTCGGCTCCGGCTCGCAGGGGAGCCAAGGAACGGCGCTGCGTCCAAAGGCGCAGGGCGACCCCGAGGTGGCCTACAGCCTCGGCAAGGCGGATGGGCTTGGCTACGTGCCGACGCCGCTTTTCTACGAGGGCCGCCTCTACCTGATGGTCGATTCCGGCATCCTCACCTGCCTCGACGCGGCCACGGGCAATCGCATCTACCGTGAGCGGGTCGGCGGGAACTTCTTCGCTTCTCCCATCGTCGCCGACGGGAAGATCCTCGCGATGAGCCGCGAGGGCGAGCTCGTCGCCCTGAAACCCGGCGACACCTTCGAGATCCTCGGCCGCAGCAAGTTCGGCGACGGTGCCAGCGCCACCCCGGCGGTGGCGAACAACCGACTCTACCTGCGCACCGACACCGATCTGATCTGCGTGCCGGGGTCGTGATGGAAAGTCCCCCCATGGAAGTCCTCACCAGCAAAACCGAACTGCGCGACTGGCTCGCCGACCGCCGCAGCCGTCCCCGCGTTCTCGTCCCGACGATGGGGGCGCTGCATCGTGGACATACCAGCCTCTTCGACCGCGCCCGCGAGGAGGCGGACGCCCTCGGCGGCGAGGTCGTCGCGACCATCTTCGTCAATCCGGTCCAGTTCGGGCCGAACGAGGACTTCGACGCCTACCCGCGCCCCCTTGAGGCCGACCTCGCCCAATGCCGCGAGCACGGGGTCGATGCCGTCTTCGTCCCCGTCGTCGCCGACATGTACGAAGGCGACCGCTCCATCACCGTGACCGAGACCCGCCTCTCCACGACCCTCTGCGGTGCGAGCCGCCCCGGCCATTTCGACGGCGTCTGCACCGTCGTGGCGAAGCTCTTCCTGCTGACCCAGCCCGATGCTGCGGTCTTCGGGGAGAAGGACTACCAGCAGCTCGCCGTGATCCGCCGCATGGTCCGCGACCTCGATTTCCCCGTCCGCATCCTCGCCGGAGCAACGGTGCGGGAGGAGGACGGGCTCGCCCTCAGCTCGCGCAACGTTTACCTCACTCCCGAGCAGAGGGCACAAGCCCCGATCCTGCAACGCACCCTCGCCGCGACCGCGCAAGGCATCGCCGAAGGCCGCTTCGCGACGCCACAGGCGGCGCGGGAGGGGTTTCTGGAAGCATTTGGCGAAGCGACTCTGGCCCGTCTCGACTATTTCGAGATCGTCGATGCCGCGAGTCTGGAAGCGGTCGAATATTTTGGGAAAGCCGAGCTACGGCTGCTCGCTGCGGCGTTTTTCGGGAAGACGCGGCTGATTGACAATGTGGGGGTGGGGCGAGTGGCACTTGGTTAAGGCAGGGATCGACGCCCCATCCGGCTGGCGACTAAACCTGCGGCACTGCCGGAATGTGCCGACTTGTTCGGGCTTGGTCGTCTAGCGGAGTCGGGCTCGCCAATAGTCAGGTCGTCGGCTGTGGTGGGCCACCGCATAGATTGTGATAGAATCGCTGGAGGCTGAATGCAGATAGAGGAGGTAATAGGGGAAACGGTGCATCCTGAAAATACGAATCCCTGCTCCCACGGGCTGAAATCGCTCAGGGTCTCTGGAAATGGTCGCGATGGCAGTCTCAACGGCCTGAACAAATTCCTCGCCCAATCCAAAACGTTGCTGGGAGTAGAGAGCAGCCTCCCGATACTCAAGTAAAGCCTCAGACTCGAAGGAAATGGTCATCGTGCCTCGCTCAGGGACTCACGAACACGACGGTGAGCCTCAGCGTCAGGGACAAGCACGGAGCGTCCCGCACGAACATTCTCGATGCGTTGGAGAACGACGGTCATCTGCTCCTCAATAAACTCAGGAGAAGGACTATTGCTCTCCAAAATCGCCTCCACCAGTTCGGTGCGCGACTCACTGGGTAGCAAAAGCGCCTCTTGGACCAGACGTTCGACCGTAGAAGTCATGGGGGAGGCTACCTCTTTTGGGCTAGTCGGGCAAGGCGAACTTTCAAGGCGGACTGTCGCTGCGTTGCCATCGCCGACGTGTTCTGCGGGTTCTTTGGATTGGCTTGGAGGCGGTCTTCCTAGAATTCAGCGGTGCTTCCAACGTGAAAACGACCGCTTCCGATGTGAGAACCGCCATTGCTGAAGATAATCGTTCTTCCTGAAATCTTCTCATCAATCTCAGTCAGTGGTCGGAAGATCGCAGTGAATGATGGGGAGAAGAAACCGACATTGATGACTTTCGAGGCGTGGGTGCCGTCGCTCATCATTAGAGCGTCCCATGGGTTTTTCTCCACGTAGTGCAGGCGTAGAATCCCGTACGTTCCAAGCCAAAAATAGAATGCAGAGATCACAACTCCGGAACACAAACGAATGGGGAACCTTTTCATGTCATGCGGAGCGGCGGTATTCGCCCGCTGCCACATCGGCGTTCATCAGCCGAATGCCGCTAAGCGGACATTGAGAAAACCATTTTTGCCGCACGAGGTCAAGGATTTCCGATCTCCCTCCCACGCCCACCCGCCACAATTTCCCATTTACATCCCCCCGGTCCCCATCGTAAAGCAGTCCGGTGAAAACCTACGACTTCATCGTGGTCGGGAGCGGGATCTCCGGACTCAGCTTCGCCTTGCGCGCGGCGGAGCACGGGAGCATCGCCATCGTGACCAAACGCGGGGCGGCGAGCACGAACACGGCTTGGGCCCAGGGCGGGATCGCCTGCGTCCAGAGCGAGACGGACTCCTTCGACAGCCATGTCGCCGACACTCTCGACGCGGGGGCCGGGCTCTGCCCCGAGCCGGTCGTGCGCCGCATCGTGAGCGAGGGTCCCCGCGCCATCCGCGAATTGATCGAATGGGGCGTCGACTTCGACGGAACGGTCGCCGACACAGGCGAGGAGGTCGTCGCTCTCGGACGCGAGGGCGGGCACAGCGAGCGCCGCATCCTCCACCACAAGGACACGACTGGACGCGAGATCGAGACGAAGCTGCTTGCCCGCGTCCGCGAGGACTCGCGCATCGACCTGTTGGAGCACCATTTCGCCATCGACCTCATCACCACCGCGAAGGTCGCGCCCGGCACGCCGCAGCGCTGCGTCGGACTCTACGTCCTCGACGAGGAGCGTGGCGAGGTCGCGACCCTGCGTTCCGACCGCATCCTCCTCTGCACCGGCGGCAGCGGACGGGTCTACCTCTACACGACCAATCCCGACGTGGCCACCGGCGACGGCGTGGCCATGGCGTGGCGGGCGGGCTGCGAGATCGCGAACATGGAGTTCGTCCAGTTCCACCCCACCTGCCTCTACCACCACGAACTGAAATCCTTCCTCGTGACCGAGGCGATGCGCGGCGAAGGAGCCGAGCTGATCGACAAGCACGGACGCCGCTTCATGCCCGACTACGATCCCCGCGGCTCCCTCGCCCCGCGCGACATCGTGGCCCGCGCCATCGACCGCGAGATCAAAAAGACGGGCGGCCCCTGCGTCTTTCTCGACATCACCCACAAGCCCGCCGACTTCGTCCGCGAGCGTTTTCCGAATATCTACGAGACCTGCCTCTCGGTGGACATCGACATCACGAAGCAGCCCATCCCCGTGGTTCCGGCGGCGCACTATCAATGTGGCGGCGTCCGTACCGATGTGAGCGGGGCGACGTCGCTGCCCGGACTCTGGGCTGTCGGCGAGGTCGCCTGCACCGGCCTGCACGGGGCGAACCGCCTCGCGAGCAATTCGCTCCTCGAAGGCGTCGTCGTCTCCGACCTCGCGCTGCGCGACTGCCTCGCGAAGCTCCCGCCCGGATCGCCGGGGGAACGCCATGCCCTGCCCGAGTGGGAGTCGGGCGACGCCTCGGACGTGGACGAGTTGGTCGTGATCTACCACAACTGGGATGAAATCCGGCGGCTGATGTGGGACTACGTCTCCATCGTCCGCACCGACAAGCGCCTCCAGCGTGCCGCGACCCGCCTGCGCAACTTGCGGCAGGAGGTGCAGGAGTTTTACTGGAATTTCCGTGTCACCTCCGAACTGCTCGAGTTGCGCAACCTCGTCGAGACGGCCAGCCTCATCGTCGAATCCGCCGCCAGTCGGAAGGAGAGCCGCGGGCTGCACTACACCCTCGACCATCCCGAGAAGGACGATGCGAACTGGCGGGTGGACACGGTGCTGAGGCGGTGACCGGAGCCGTAGCGAAGTTCGAGAACTTCGGCGAACGTCCCTTGAAACACCAAGGGTAGAGAAGTTCTCACGAACTTCTCTACCCTTGCCTTCGTAGGGGACCGCGAGGGGCGTCCGGTCCGGCTGCAGGCATTGGCGCGTTCTTCGTGGGTGAAACCTGTAGGCGAGGTCATTGACCTCGCGCAGGCGTCGTTTGGGCATCCGATCCGTCCTCAATGAGACAGCTACAGAGGCTGCCGCGTGGAACTTGCATCCCGAGGTCGACGATTTCAGCCACAGTCATTGATGAGGCATCGCCAACGAATATAATTAACATATCTTAAAGAATTTTCTGGAATTTTTCAAAATTTCAGGTTTCCGTATCCGAACGATCACTAATTTTCTTGTGTCCAAGCCCGTCCAGCATTCGATGACCTCCTTCCTCCGAGCAAGCGCCCCCCTCCTTGCGCTCGTCGTGGTCGCGGCGGTGGACCCGCTCCCCGCCCAGCAGCTTCAGGCGGTCGCCGGCCCGCCGAAGCCCTTCGCCTCCTTGGGGATCGAGAGGGAGGCCGAAAAGGCCGCCTTCCCCTTCCTCGCGAACGTGGCGGGTCATCTCGTGCCGGGTGCCTTGCCGACTCCGGTGCCGAAGACGGGTCTGCCGAAGGTCTTCGCCCCGAGCCAGCCGCGCGAGGTCCACACCCGCTATCCATGGAAACGCGACATCGTGACCACGGTCTTCTGGATCGGCGAACTGCCCACCCCCGGCAATCCCACGCCGAACACGGTGAGCGCCTGGGACAAGCTCTGGACCTCAAACTACGGCGGCTACGACGACCCCGACCCTCGCTCCCGCGACGGCTTCCTCCCGAAACGGTTCGTTCCGGGGCAGAATCCCTTCTATTTCGCCCTGCCCTACAACGACATTTCCAAGACGGGCACGAAGGACTCGGCCCGGACCATCCCTTGGTTCGAGGAGACCTTCTACCGCAACGGGCGGACCATCGTGAAGGGCCGTTGGATCGCGATCCGCATGGGCGGCAAGACCTGCTACGCGCAATGGGAGGACGTCGGTCCCTTCGAGACCGACGATTGGGAATACGTGTTCGGCGACGCGCGACCGAAGACCAAGGGCAACAAGGGCGCGGGCCTCGACGTCTCCCCGGCGGTGCGGGACTATCTCGATTTCGGCACGGGCTTCGGACTCGTCGATTGGCGCTTCGTCGATGTCGACGAGGTTCCCGACGGGCCGTGGAAGCAATACGGGACGAACAACCCCTTCATCAACCTCTCCCTCGCCGGTGACGCTTCCGCTTCCGGGGAAGGGTTCTTGCGCGCCTGCGACCTGCGCGAACAGCTCCTCGCTTCGCTTGAGCAGGCGGAGGCGGAGGAAGGGGAAGAATGAGTAGAGGATAGGCTCGCGAGCCTCGACCCCTACGCCGCCGCCCGGCGTTTCAGCATTCCAATCAAGGCCCGTGCCTTCATCCGGCCCTCCTTGGTGAGGGAAAGGGACTTGTCGTCCTCGTGGAGATAGGAGCGGCTTTTCAAGCCCGCGATCGCCGAGGTGATGTGGACGACGCGGGGACGCCCGCATTCGGCGATCACGTCGTTGACGGCGCGGCTGGAGAAACGGTCCTGCTGGTAGGCGTCGGCAAGGATGAGGGCGGCCAGCAGGGCCTGGTCGGCGAGAGTGAGCTCGTAGGCGACGAGATCCTCCAAGATGGCCCGTCCCTCGTCGTGTAGGGCGGGGCCCTCCTCCTCGCGCAGGGACGGCTCCTCCCCGTCGGTCGAGAGCGTGCCTTGAGTCCTCATGCGGATCGCCACCTTCACCGCCATCTCCAAGGCGAGCAGGTCGTGCAGCTCCATCTCGGGGATCAGGGTGATGAGGTTTTCCCTGTGCAGACTTCTCATTTTAATCTCAAATTAAGCAAAATAATTTTCAAATCTCCTCAAATTTGACTTGCAAGTTCTCCTCAAAGGTGAGAAATCCAGCAACAACGCGAGCGATGTTTGAGCAATCTAGCCGAAAACGGCCCCGGAATCAACGATTATCGCTCAAGAAGTTTGTCGAAACGAGAAAAAATCGAGAAAATCCATGAGGGAAATCGAAACGGTCGTCGTCGGGAGCATCGAATCGCTGCTCGAAGAAATGATTCCAAGGCTGGGCTTCCAACGAGTGCCTATCTACCGGGGACAAGCCTCGGCGGAATGGGCGCTGTTGCCGTCCCTCTATCGCGAGGAGGTGGCGAAGACGGAGCATCGCTCCTGGGCCGAGGTGGAGGCTTGCTCGCTGCTCGGCTTCAAACGACGCGCCACCGGCGAGCTGTCCCACGATCCGGCGACGGAGCTGGAATGGATGGCCTTGGGCGCGCATCACGGTCTGCCGACGCGGTTTTCGAGTTGGACCGAGAATGCCCTCGTCGCCCTCTTTTTCGCGACCGACCCCTCGCGTCCCGGCGAGGACGGGGCGGTCTGGCGCATCATGCCGGGCGAGGCGGCCTTCACCATCGCGCAGGACTACGAGCAGGTGCCCGAGAGGCCGCGGCTCTACCATCCCCGCCGTCCAGACGCCTCGATGCGGAACCAACGCGTCTGTTTCCTCAGCCATCCCCTGCCCGAGGAGGACGCCGCGCCCGAGACTTTCGAGGAGGTCTACGAACTCGGGAGCGACCGCCTCGTCCTTTCGAAGCTCGTCATCCCCGCCGAGTGGAAGGGCTACCTTCGCCGCCGTCTCGCGACGATGGGTGTGGACCATTTCCACCTCTTCCCCGGCCTTGGCGGGCTCTGCCGCGACCTCCGCGAGGAGATCCACTGCCACACCGACGCCTACGAGTGGATTTTCCCGCAGGTGTAGGAGGGGCAAAAAAGTCTCGCGCCGCGCGGGCGCCCGCCCTATGCTGCGAGGACATCCTTGTTTCACCCCTCTTTTCTCCCGCCTCCATGGACGCCATCAACATTCTCGGAAAATTGCTCGCCAAAAACGCTCTCGGCTCGAAGACTGGAGGGAGCATCCTCGACACCCTCCTCGGTGGCGCGCCAAGAGGGAAGGCCCCTTCCTCGATGGGGAATCCGGCTGACATCCTTGGAACCCTGCTCGGAGGGAAGAAGGGGGGCAAAGGCGGTGTCGCCGCGCTCCTTGCGATCCTCGCTGTCGCGGCGGCCGCGAACAAGAAGGGCAAGGGCGGCTCGGGTGGTGGTCTCGTGGATCTGCTCGGCGGATTGACGGGGGCTTCCGAGGGGAAAGGCGGCTCGGGCGGCGGCCTCGGAGACCTGCTTGGCGGATTGATGGGCGCTTCTGGCGGAAAAAGCAGTTCGGGTGGTGGTCTCGGAGACCTGCTCGGCGGATTGATGGGCGCTTCTGGCGGGAAAGGCGGTTCGGGCGGCGGTCTCGGGGACCTGCTCGGCGGGCTGGCTGGTGCCGCTGGTGGGAAAGGCGGCTCGGGTGGCGGTCTCGGAGACTTGCTTGGCGGATTGATGGGGGCTGCGGGTGGTGGGCGCTCCGGTATCGCCGCCGATGGATTGCTGTCCCCGTCCGACTCCGCCGAAGCGGAGGAGGGGGCGGAACTCCTCATCGAAGCGATGTGTCTTGCCGCGAACAGCGACGGCCAAGTCGATGAGAAGGAGCGCGAGGCCATTCTCGGCCAGCTCGGGGATCTCGACGACGAGGAGATCGCGTTCGTGAAGCAAAAGCTCGCCTCGCGAGTTTCGGTCGAGGACTTCGCCCGCCGCGTCCCCAAAGACCAGGTGGAGCAGGTCTACGCTTTCGCCCTCCTCGCCGTGCGTCTCGACACGGAGAAGGAGGCCGAGTGGTTCGCCCGTCTCGCCCAAGCGCTTCGCATCGACGGTGGCACCGCCAACGACATCCATGCCCGTCTCGGCCAGCCCGAGATCTTCGCTTGAGCGACCAAGTGCTCTTTTTCCCCGAATGGCCCGTCCCCGACGCGTCAAGCCCTCTGGCAACCGCCCTCGCGAGGCGCGTGCCAACGCCCATGCCAGCACCTCCACCGGGATCGCCCGGCTCAGCGAGGAGGGGCTGCTCGATCATCTCGCGGAGGCGGAGGAGGCAGGGGAGGAGCCGCTCCTGCTTATCCTCGACGGAGTTCAGGATCCGCACAATCTCGGCGCTTGCCTGCGCACCGCCGAGGGTGCCGGGGCGATGGCCGTGGTCGTGCCGCGCCATCACGCTGCCCCCGTGACCGAGACCGTCGTGCGGGTCTCTTGCGGGGGGGCGGCCTTCGTCCCCGTCGTCCAAGTGGGCAATATGGCCCGCTTCCTTGAGAAAATCCGCGAGGACCATGGCATCCGCGTCGTCGGAACCGCCGACGAGGCCAGCGGCGATCTCTACGGGGGCGACCTCACCGGCCCCCTTGCCATCGTCCTCGGAGCCGAGGGCGAAGGGATGCGACGCCTCACCAAGGAGAATTGCGACCTCCTCGTCCGCATCCCCATGCTCGGGCAGGTGCCCTGCCTGAACGTCTCCAACGCCGCTGCCGTCTGCCTCTACGAGTCGCTGAGGCAGAGGGGGCTGTAGTTCTACGTTTTGGATTTTTGTGAAAGGCCGGGCCTTTCACAAAAACCGTTCGATCATCCAGTCGTAGCCCCGGTCGCCGAGGAGGCGTCGCGCCCAGATGACCGGCTTAGCGAGATAGCCCGCGACGTAGCGGGGTTTCGGATGCGGCGAATCGACCGCCTTCACGATGAGGTTCGCGATGAGTTCGGGAGGCGAGGCTTTCCGGTCGAGATAGACGCGGCGGGTCGCGGCGGCCATTTTCTCCGCGAGCCTTTCGTAGGGGCCGCCCTTGGATCGTTCGAGCAGCGGGGCGATGGCGATCTCGGCGAATTCCGTCTCGATGGCGCCCGGCTCGACGACGACGACGTGGATGCTGGAGGGAGCGAGCTCGATGCGCAGGCAGTCCGACCAGCCCTCCAGCGCGTGCTTCGAGGCGTGATACCAAGCCCCCATTGGCGTGTGGATTTTCCCTCCGACCGAGGAGACGTTCACGACTGTGCCTGCGCCCGCCGTACGCATCGCGGGTAGGAAGCGTTGCGTCAGCCGCGCGAGGCCGAAGAGGTTCACCTCGAACTGGCTCCGCGCCTCGGAGAGGGGTACCTGCTCGACCGCGCCGTAGACCCCGATGCCCGCGTTGTTCACGAGCACGTCGAGGCCGCCTTCCTCGTCGAGAACCGCGTCGGCGAGAGCTTCCGTCGCCGCCTCGTCGGCGAGGTCGAGGAAGTGGATCCGCGCCCCTGCCGCCGCGAGGGAGCCCATTTTTCCCGTCCGCCGAGCCGCCGCATGAACCCGGTCGCCCCGGGCGAGGAAGGCCCGCACCGTGGCCTCGCCGATGCCGCTGGAGGCGCCGGTGACGAGGACGGTGCGTGGGGAAGGGGTGGGCATGTACGGAAATGAAGACGTGGGAGCGGACTTTGGAAAGGGATGTTTGTTCAGGTGAAGCCGTAGCGAAATTCGTGAGAATTTCGACGAACGTCCTCTGAAACGTTAGTCGGGAGAAGTTCTCACGAACTTCTCTACCCTTTGCCCAAGTTTTGAAAAGGAGCGAAAAGAGGCGTTTCCAAGGGAACGCGGTTGCGGGGGCTTCCCTTTTTAGCGCCGAGTGGTATAAAAGGAAGAAGACAAACCATCCCCGATATCATGAGCACCCGACTTCGCACCAACCGCCGCGACTTCTTGCGCGCCTCCCTTGCCACCTCCGCCGTCTTTGGCACCGAGTCCGCCCTGACCGTCACGAAAACCCGCGCCGCCTCGGAGAACGGGGGCACGGCGAAGAACGTGATCTTCATGGTCAGTGACGGGATGAACCACGGAGCCCTCTCCCTCGCCCGGCAATTCCGCGAGAACGCGGGCGGCGGGGAGACGCGCTGGACGCGACTCTACCGCGAGCGGCCCGTGGTGCGCTCCCTCGTCGAAACCTTTTCGGCGAACAGTTGCGTCACCGACTCCGCCGCCGCCGCGAGCGCTTGGGGCGGGGGGCAGCGGGTCAACAACGGCTCCCTCAACATCCTCCCCGACGGCAAGCCCGTCCGCACCCTGCACGAGAAAATCCAAGCGGCGGGGTGGAAAACTGGCCTCGTCACCACTGCGACGATCACCCACGCGACCCCGGCGGGCTTCGCCTCGAACCTCGAAAGCCGCGGCGACGAGGCCGCCGTCGCGGAGCAGTATCTGGAGCGCCGCGTCGATGTCCTCCTCGGGGGCGGGCGCAAGTTCTACAGCCCCGAGTTGAAGCAGCGCTACGCGGCGGCGGGCTATGCCGTCGTCGAGACGCGCGACGACCTCCTCGGGCTGCCTGTCGAGGCGGGCAAGCCGGTCCTCGGCGTCTTCTTCGACAGCCATTTGCCCTACAGCATCGACCAACGCAACATTCCCGAACTGAAGGCCGCCGTCCCGACCCTCGCGGAAATGACGAGGACCGCCCTCGACCGCCTCGCCCCCGCGTCGGACGGCTTTTTCCTGATGGTCGAGGGCGCGCGCATCGACCACGCCGGGCACGCCAACGACGCGGCCGCCTCGATCCACGACCAGCTTGCCTTCGACGAAGCCATCGGGGTGGCGGTCGATTTCGCCGAGAAGCATCCCGACACCCTCGTCGTGCTCACCACCGACCACGGCTGCGGCGGCATCCAGATGAACGGGGTCAGCGGCAAGCCCGAACAGGGTTTCGCGCCGGGGATCTACAACGCGAGCAGCGTCTTCTTCGAGCGGCTGGGAGGCTTCAGCCGCTCCATCGAGTGGATGAAGCAGAACGGCGTCCAAGGGCTCAGCGGCCCGCCCCTCGCCGAGGCTATCGAGAAGCACACCGGACTGAAGCTGACCGAGGACCAGATCAAGGCCTCGCAGGGATTGAAGGCCACTTTCGAGGACGTGATCCAAGCACACACCGGAGTCGGCTGGACGAGCGGGAACCACACCGGCGAACTCGTCGAATTCTGCGCCGTCGGCCCCGGTGCCCGTGAATTCCCCGCTCTGATCCGCAACGACGAAGAGCACGCCATTTTGCTGCGGCTTCTTGGGATCTCGTAAGTTCCGAAGCCCGGATTTTGGGATTCACCCCTCCGGCAGATCCAGCGGACGCTTCCCCGCCCTCCGCCGCATCCAGTCGATGGCGCGATGAACCGGTTTCCGCCGGACCAGCCAAACTTCGAAACGCCGTTTGCCGGGAAAATTCAGCAGCAGGATGCCCGCGACCAGTGTGAGCAAACCCTGCCCAGGCGTGAAGAACATGATAAACCCGCCCACGGCGAGGACGAGACCGAGGAGGTTCTTCAGCACGAGCAGGACGAGGCGCAAGACCGGATGCCGCCGTTTCATCCGCGCCGCCCCCTCGCTGTTTTCAAGGAAGTAATCGTACGGCATCCTCCGGATCAGCATGGGCACGGCAACCGCGCTCACCACGACCGTGGCGAGGGAGATCGCGCCGGTCCACCAGAGCCATTCCTCGTGTCCGCGCAGGCGCGACCACTGTTCCAAGAGCCAATCCATGCCGATACGGAAAACCTATTCCGCCATGCCCGCCATGGAGTCACGCCAAAATTTCCCGCACGACCCGCCCATGCACATCGGTCAGCCGGAAGTCCCGTCCTTGGTATCGATAGGTGAGCCGCTCGTGGTCGATGCCGAGAAGATGGAGCAGCGTCGCATTGAGATCATAGATATGCACCGGATCGGCGACGATGTTGTAGGAGAAATCGTCCGTCGCCCCGTGGGTGTGCCCGGCCTTGACCCCGGCACCCGCAAGCCAGAGGGTGAAGCAGCGGGGATGGTGGTCGCGCCCGTAGTTGTCCCGCGTCAGCTCGCCTTGGCTGTAGACGGTGCGTCCGAACTCCCCGCCCCAGATGACGAGGGTGTCGTCGAGGAGACCGCGCTGCTTCAGATCCGTCACCAGCGCGGCGGAGGGCTGGTCGGTATCGCGGCATTGGCCGCGGATCTGCTTGGGCAAGGCGTTGTGCTGGTCCCAGCCCATGTGGAAGAGCTGCACGAAGCGCACGTCGCGTTCGAGGAGGCGGCGGGCGAGGAGGCAGTTGTAGGCGTAGCTGCCGCGGACGCGGGCTTGGGGTCCGTAGAGGGCGAAGGTCGATTCCGGCTCGTCGGAGAGGTCGGTGGCGTCGGGCACGGAGGTCTGCATGCGGCTGGCCATCTCGTATTGGGCGATGCGCGTCAGCGTCTCGGGATCGCCGAGTTCGTCATGGGTGGCGCGGTTGATCGCGGCGATGGCGTCGAGGTTTCGCCGCCGCCCCGCCTCGTTTACGCCGGGCGGATTGTTCAGGAAGAGGACGGGATCGCCGGTGGAGAGGAATTTCACCCCCTGGTGCCGCGAGGGAAGGAAGCCGCTGCCCCAGAGCCGGTCGTAGAGCGGTTGGCAGTTCGGGCGTCCGCTCCCGCGCGAGAGGAGGACGACGAAGGCGGGGAGGTTCTCGTTGTCAGAGCCGAGCCCGTAGCTGATCCACGAGCCGAAGCTGGGCCGCCCCGCCTGCTCCGCGCCGGTCTGGAGGAAGGTGATCGCAGGATCGTGGTTGATCGCCTCGGTGTGCATTGATTTGATAAAGCAGACATCGTCGGTAATGGCGGCGAGGTGGGGGAGGAGTTCGCTCACCGTGGCCCCGGATTGGCCGTGTCGGGCGAACTGGAAGATCGAGGGGGCGACGGGGAAGCGGGTCTGGCCCGAGGTCATCGTCGTGAGCCGCTGCCCCTGCCGGATCGAGTCGGGCAGGTCTTCGTCGTAGCGTTTCGCCAGCTCCGGCTTGTGGTCGAAGAGGTCGATTTGCGAGGGAGCACCGGACTGGCAGAGGTAGACGACGCGGCGTGCCTTTGCGGCGGGAGCGGCGGAGGCTTGGCCGCGGAGGAGCGTTTCCAAAGCGATCGCGCCGAGGCCGAGACGGGAGGCTTGGCCGAGGAAGTGGCGGCGGGTGGCGGCGAAGGGTTGGGGCGTCATGGGATGGAGTTTGCGATTTCTGTTTGGCGAGGCGGCCGGGGCGGCCGCCCTACAGATGGCGGTTCGTGGCGACCCTGTAGGGCGGGCGGAAGGTCGCCCCGCGCCGCGTCCGCCGTTGGATTTTCGCGAATCAACGTCAATGGTCGGGCTTTTCCATTTTACTGGCTCGAAGGGGCCAAAATCCATCGATGGATTCGGGATAAAACGGGTAGTCGTCATGCCATGAGGTCTTTCCATCAGACCGATATAACAGCAGGTCTTCCCCATCGCGCTCAAGCAGCATGATTGGCCAATCTGTAAAAGGGTCAGAGACATCCATTTTTATTTCAATCAAACTGCCATTCAGAATGCTGAATGTGCCGTGAATGAAGTTGATGCCATAGCCCAACGTGTATAAATAGATTTTGGAATCTGCTTGAAGATGCAATTCGCATCGTTGGCCGCTTGGGGGCTCATCCCCATTCCAAGCGCTAAACACGACCTTATTTTTCTCATCAATAAGTGATGCAAGGGTCTCGACGGGTGATTCTTCAATCATCGGATGCGTTTCCCGTTCTGTGCATCCAACAAGAATGAGAAGACTTTGGAATAGGAGAGCGTATGTTTTCATCTCTATCCGAACAGAGTTGAGTCAGGGAGGCGACAGGGTCTGGTCGAGATTCAGGAGAATCTCGGCGATCTCGGTCCAAGAAGCGAGTTCGACGGGATCCGCCGTCGTCGGGAAGGGCAGGGGAGCGATGCGCTCTTTCGCGAGGGCGGGCTCTTCGCTGTAGCGGATGCGGTGGTCGTCCAGAGCGGCGAGGAGGATTTCCGCCTCCGTCGACGAAGGATCGCGAAGGAGGAGCCTTTTCCACATCCGTGTGAGGCGTGAAGTGTCATCCGCGTCTCCATCGAGAACACGCTCCGCAAAGGTGATCGCGGGCAGGGCGAAATTCGGATCGTTCAGGGTGACGAGGGCTTGCAGGGGCGTGTTCGTCGTCTCGCGGCCGACGGAGCAGGCCTCGCGCCCGGCGGCGTCGAAGAGGAGGAGATTCGGCGGCGGGACGCTGCGTTTCCACAGGGTGTAGAGGCTGCGGCGGAAGCGGCCTTCGCCGGTGTCGGGCTGGTAGCGGGTCGTGTTGCTGTTGACCCCGGCGACGGCCTCCCAGAGACCCTCGGGTTGCCAGGGCCGGGCGGGCGGGCCGCCGAGGCGCTCGACGAGAAGACCGCCCGCGTGGAGGACCTGGTCGCGGATCGCGGGGGCGGGGAGGCGCTTGCGCGGACCTCGCGCGAGGAGGCGGTTTTGCGGGTCGATTTCGCGCCCCTCGGCGGTGCCAGCGGAATGGCGGCGGTAGGCTTCGGTGAGGGCGAGGCGGCGCACGAGGGCCTTCACGTCCCAGCCGCTTTCGACGAACTCGGCGGCGAGCCAGTCGAGCAATTCGGGATGGCTGGGCTGTTCCCCTTGGCGTCCGAAGTCCTCGGGCGTCGCGACGAGGCCGGTGCCGAAGAGCTGCTGCCAGATCCGGTTCACGACGATGCGTGCGGTGAGGGGATGGCGCGGATCGACGAGCCAGCGGGCGAGGGCGAGCCGGTCGCGCTTCGTGCCCTCGGGCAGCGGCAGATGGAGGAAGGCGGGAACGTCCGGCGTGACGAGTTCGCCGGGCCGGTCGTAGAGTCCGCGTTCGAGGACATGGGTGGGACGCGTTTCGCCGGGGCGCTCGCGCATGACCATGACGCGAGTGGTAGAGGCACGGCGGAGTTCCGCAAGGGCCTCGCGGAGCCGGTCGCGTTCGTTCCGGATTTCGACGAGGGCGGGCAGGGCGGCACTCTCGCGGAATTCTCGTCGGAGCGTTTCCTCGTCGTTCGCGAGGATGGCCTCGCGCAGGCTTTGAGCGATCTCCGTTTCTGGCGTAGCTCCGACGGCGAGACTGACGCGGAAACGACCGATGAACTGCTGCTCCTCGCGCGAGAGATAAGCGAGGGCGATTTCGAGTTCGTCGTCCGGGACGAAGGTCGCGGCCTCGGCGAGGGTGAAGACGGCGGAGACCGGCTCGACGCGCCCCCCGCCGACGGACCAGCCGCTGAGGGGATCGCCGTCGATGGCAGCGGAAATGTCGCGTCCCGGCGTGGCGGCGGTCGCGGTGGCGGAGCGGATTTCGAGGGGTGTGCCGTTCCGTTTCACGATCAGTTCCGAGAGATGGAAATCGCCGTCGAAGCTCCGCGCGAGCGAGCCTCCGGTGAGATCGGGATGAGGAAGCGCCTCGACCCGGACTGCGGCGAAGGAGAAGGGCGCGGCGGTTTTCAGCGAGAGGCGGTGGGTGTCGTTGAGCGGATTCGCCCCGCCGAAAAGCAGGGAGCGGTCGGGCAGGGGCGTGAAGGTGGATCCGGGCGAATCGCCTTTCACGGAGACCGGTTCCGCGACGAGCCAGTGGCCGCCTTGGTCGAGGATGGCGCGAAGCTCGCCACGCCAGGTGGAGAATTCGTCGGTGAGGGCGTCCGCCACTTTGGCAAGGGCGTTTTCTTGTTCTGTCAGGGATCCTTCGGCGGAGCGGATGCGTTCCTCGAAACCGGGGAGCGAGATTTCCAGATCGGGGGCGGCGGTGGGATCGACGCCATCGACGCCGTTTTCCTCGATGTTGTTGAAGAAGGCGGCGAGTTGGAAGAATTCGCGCTGCGAGAGTGGGTCGAACTTGTGGTCGTGGCAGCGGGCGCAGCCAGCGGTGAGCCCCATCCAGACGGTCGCGGTCGTCTCGACGCGATCGATGACGTATTCGGTGCGGTATTCCTCCTCGATCGCCCCGGCCTCGGCGTTGAGGCGGTGGTTACGGTTGAAGCCGGTGGCGAGGAGCTGCTCCGCCGTGGGCGAGGGGAGGAGGTCGCCGGCGAGTTGTTCGAGGGTGAAGCGGTCGAAGGGCGTGTTGTCATTGAAGGCCGCAACGACCCAGTCGCGCCAAGCCCACATGGAGCGGAGGTTGTCCTTTTGGTAGCCGTGGGTATCGGCGTAGCGCGCCGCTTCGAGCCAATCCCAAGCCATGCGCTCACCGTAGCGCGGACTGGCGAGGAGGAGGTCGAGGGCCGCGCCGAAATCGCCCTCGGCGAGGAAGCGTTCGACCTCGGCGGGTTCGGTCGGCAGGCCAGTGAGGTCGAGGGCGGCGCGGCGCAACCAGACAGCGGGATCGGCGGGCGGCGCGGGTTCGATTCCCGTGTCGGCGAGGCGATGGAGGAGAAAGGCGTCGATGGGATCGACTTCCCGTCCGGTCGTGGGCGCGGGAGGGCGCACCACCGGCTCGAAGGCCCAATGCCCCTGCCATGCGGCCCCTTCCGCGACCCAGCGGGAGAGGATTTCCTTCTCGGTGGCGGTGAGTTGTTTCGGGTAGTCCGATGGCGGCATGGCCTCGTCGCGGTGGGGGGTGGAAACGCGGTGGACGAGTTCGCTTGCCTCAGGGGCGCCGGGGGCGACGACGAGCAGGCCGCTGTCCGTTTCCTGTTTCAGCGAGGCTTCCTCGTCGAGCCGCAACCCGGCCTTGCGCGAGGTCGCGTCGGGGCCGTGGCAGTGGAAGCATTTGTCCGAGAGGATGGGGAGGACGTCGCGCTGGAAGCGCAAGGGTTCCGCCGCACCCAAGGGCAAGGCGAGCGCGATCCACGCGGGGGCGGCGAGGGGACGGAAGGGGGGAGTCACACGGGTGATTCTGACATGGTGGAGATCGCGAGGGAAGCCTCGATCCTGTCTTGACCTACGGGGGTGATTCTGAAAAGATATGTTTTTGCGTCACTTTCACATCTCCCACTCCTTACTCTTACCTCTTACTCGAAATCGGGGATCTCTGCGACGTTCGGATTGAGTAAGAGGTAAGAGTAAGGAGTAGGAGGTAAGAAATATGAACAGAACGAAACTTCACGAAACCTCCCCGCCAAAACGCGTCGCGATCCTCGTCGAGACGGGGCGGTCCTATCCCCGCGCCATCCTCAAGGGAGTGCGCCGCTATCTCGCCGAGCACGTCCCTTGGGCGACTTGGGTCGGTGGCCATTCCCCGGCAGGCCGGGTGCCCGGCTGGCTCAAGAGCTGGAAGGGCGACGGCGTCCTCGTGCAGACCTTCACTGCAGAGATGGCCGAAACCTTGGAGAAGGCGAAAATCCCCGCCGTGGAGTTGCGTTCGCGACGACACCATCCCCTGCGCCCTTTCGTCGGATGCGACAACCGCGAGGTGGGTGCGTTGGTGGCGCGGCATTTCCTGGATCGTGGCTACGAGCATTTTGCCGCCCTTTCCCTGATGAGCGAGGATTTCTTCCGCGAACGGACGGAGAACTTCGCGAACCTGCTCCGCGCCTCGGGACGGGATTGTGCGAATTTGCCGCCCCTTCGCTCCGAGCGCATCGACGACTACGAGGCTTGGCAGGAGCGGCTCATCGAAGGGCTCTCCGCTTTGCCGAAACCGCTCGCGGTCCTCGCCGCGAACGACCAGGCCGGGGTCCATGTCCTCGACGCCTGCCGCCGCGCCGGTTTCGCTGTGCCCGACGAGGTCGCCGTCGTCGGATGCGAGAACGACGAGACCCTGTGCGAATTCGCCGTGCCGGAAATGTCGAGCGTGCGTTTCCACGGCGAGGCGGTGGGCTACGAGGCGGCGCGCCTCCTCGACCGGCTCATGCGCGGCGGGGCGAGGCCACCGCATCCCATCCTGCTGCCGCCTATGGGGATCGTGACGCGCGAGTCCTCCGACGATTTTGCCATCCGTGACGGTCTCGTGATCCGGGCGGTGCGCCTGATGCGGGAGCATCTCGCCAACGGGATCGATGTCGGCGGTCTCGCGAAGCGGCTCGGCTGCGCGAGGAGCACGCTGGAGCGGCGCATGAAGGCCGCGCTCGGACGAAGCCCCGGCGAGGAGTTGCAGCGCCTCCGCCTGCGCCGGGTCGAGTCCTTTCTGGTTCAGACCGATCTCACGGTGGAGGCGGTCGCCTCCTTGGTTGGAATCGCCCAAGCGACTCATCTTCACGCTGTCTTCCGGGCGAAGTATGGGGTGACGCCTGCGGTATACCGGAGGCGGTTTCGGGTGGGGTGAACTTTCCTTGCTCTCACCTCTTACTCCTTACTCTTACCTCTTACTCAATTCGTCGGGGAGTAAAGAGCAAGAGGTAAGAGTAAGGAGTAAGAGGTGAGGATGAGGCCTTTCCCCCTTGCGCGCCCGCACCCCGACCGCTACATCATGCGCACGATGAGCGAATTCCCCCATTTTCTCGAAACCGCCGACGGCGGGCGTTTCCCCTTGATCGGGCTGGGTACGTGGAAAATTCCCTCCGAGGTGCTGCCCGATCTCATCCCCGAGGCCATCGCGGTCGGCTATCGGCATTTCGATTGCGCCTGCGACTATGGGAACGAGCCTGCCGTGGGCGAGGGGTTGCGCCGCGCCCTCGTCTCGGGCGCTTGCTCCCGCGACGATTTCTGGATCACTTCGAAGCTCTGGAACACCTACCACCATCCCGACCACGTCAGGCTCGCCTGCGAGCGCAGTCTGCGCGACCTCGGCCTCGACGAACTCGACCTCTACCTCATCCACTTCCCCGTCACCCTCGCCTATGTGCCCTTCGAGGAGCGCTACCCGCCCGGCTGGTTCCACGATCCGTCCGCGGAGACGCCCGCGATGAAGCCCGTGCGCATCCCCCTCGCCGACACTTGGGGCGCGATGGAGGGCCTCGTCGGGGCGGGTCTGGTGAAGCGCATCGGCATCTGCAACTTCACCACGGGGATGGTCCGTGATCTCCAGTCCTACGCCGTGGTGCCGCCGCAGGTGCTCCAAGTCGAGATGCATCCCTACCTCGCTCAACCACGGCTCTTGCGCTATTGCCAGGATGAGAACATCGCGGTGACGGCCTTCTCGCCTTTCGGGGCGAGTTCCTACGTGCCCTTGGGGATGGCGGGGGCGGACGAGTCCGTGCTGGAGGATTCCGTCGTCGTCGAGATCGCGGCGGCGCATGGCCGGACTCCGGGGCAGATCCTGTTGCGCTGGGCGGTGCAGCGCGGCACCGTGGCGGTCCCGAAGACGCAGACCCCGGTGCGCCTCCGCGAGAATCTCGCCATTTTCGATTTCGAGTTGGGCGACGGGGAAATGGCCCGGATCGACGAACTGGATCGCGGACGGCGTTTCAACGATCCGGCGGAGTTCGGGGAGAAGGCCTTCAACACCTTCTATCCGATTTTTGATTAGAGCATTTTAAATAAGGGTCTTTCCTAGATTATCGCCTAAAACCGGCCTTAACTCTAGGAATATCAA
>ERZ761602.379-NODE-379-length-99876-cov-10.078521_pt1 | contig 99876 bp, 88 predicted proteins | sample MGYA00512165_ERZ761602 | MGnify/ENA primary metagenome ERZ761602 (study PRJEB28899, sample SAMN02445085) | bioreactor sludge metagenome | biome: EBPR sludge; isolation source: Thorneside wastewater treatment plant | place: Australia: Brisbane, Thorneside...
TGACCATCAAGAGCGTCCAGACAAGTCTGGACCCACAAAAGCAGGGGCCTGACATCGAACTTCACCAGTGACCATCAGGAGCGTCCAGACAAGTCTGGACCCACAAGAGCAGGGGTCTGGCATCGCAGCTGATCTTCCCGTGACCCGCTCCACGCTTTCCTCCGTGCCCCGCTCCACGCTTCCCCCGTGCCCCGCTCTTCGCTTCCCCCGTGTCTCGCTCCACGCTTCCCCGTGCCCCGCTCTTCGCTTCCCCCCGTGCTCCGCTCTTCGCTTCCCCCGTGCCCCGCTCTTCACTTCCTTTTGCCCCGCCCTGCCTCCTGCCCCTCTTGCTAGAATCGCGGGCTTTGCTTTCGCGCCCCCTGCCATGACCCCCGAAACTCCGCTGGCGAACCACTTCATTCGCACCCTGATTCGCGAGGACCGCGCCGCGGGCCGCCATGGCGGGCGCGTGGCGACGCGCTTCCCGCCGGAACCGAATGGTTATCTGCACCTCGGCCACGCCAAGAGCATCTGCCTCAACTTCGGCATGGCACTGGAAAACGGCGGCAGTTGCAACCTGCGCTTCGACGACACCAATCCGGTCAAGGAGGATCTGGAATACGTCGAGGCGATCAAGGCCGACGTGCACTGGCTCGGTTTCGAATGGAACGCGCTGCTGCACGCGTCGGACTATTTCGAGGTGTTTTACCTGTGCGGCGAAAAGCTGATCCGCAAGGGCCTTGCCTATGTCTGCGACCTGACGGCCGACGAGGTGCGCGAATACCGCGGCACGCTGACCTCGCCGGGCCGCAACAGTCCATTCCGGGAGCGCAGCGTCGACGAAAACCTGGACCTGTTCCGACGCATGCGCGCTGGCGAGTTCGCCGACGGCACGCGCACGCTGCGCGCGAAGATCGACATGGCTTCGCCGAACATGAATCTGCGCGACCCGGCGCTCTACCGCATCCGCAACATCGCCCACCAGAACACCGGCGATGCCTGGTGCATCTACCCGATGTACGACTACGCGCACTGCATCTCCGATGCCGTCGAGGGCATCACGCATTCGTTGTGCACCCTGGAGTTCGAGGACCATCGGCCCCTGTACGATTGGTGCCTCGACCAGTTGGAGCTGACCGAAGATCCCAGCCTGACCGCGCCCTTGCGCGCCAAGGGCCTCAGCATGCCGGTTTCGCGCCCGCGCCAGACCGAATTCGCGCGCGGCAATCTCGATTACACGGTGATGAGCAAGCGCAAGCTGATCTCGCTGGTGCAGGATGGCCTGGTCGACGGCTGGGACGATCCGCGCATGCCGACACTCTCCGGCGTGCGCCGACGTGGTTTTCCGGCGGCCGCGATCCGCGCGTTCTGGGAACGCATGGGCATCAGCAAGCAGGTGGCGACGATCGAGTTCAGCGTGCTCGAAGCCTGCGTGCGCGAGGAACTCGACGCCAGCGCGCCGCGACGCCTGGCGGTGCTCGATCCGCTCAAGGTCACGCTGATCAATCTGCCAGAAGATCACGAGGAACACCTGACCTTCCCCAACCACCCGAAGGACGAGTCCTTCGGTACGCGCATGGTGCCGTTCTCGCGCGAACTCATGATCGAGCGCGAGGACTTCATGGAAGTGCCGGCCAAGGGCTTCCATCGCCTGGTCCCGGGCGGCGAAGTGCGCCTGCGCGGGGTCGGCATCGTGCGCTGCGAGGAATGTGTGAAGGACGCCGACGGCCAGATCATCGAACTCAAGTGCACGCTCGATCCGACCACGCGCGCAGGAATGCCGGGCGCCGACCGCAAGATCAAGGGCACCATCCACTGGGTCAGCTCGCGACACGCGCTGGCCGCCGAAGTGCGCCTCTACGACCGGTTGTTCAACGTCGCGGATCCGGACGACGACAGCGACGGCAAGACCTATCGCGACCACATCAACCCGGATTCCAAGCGGATCGTGCATGCATGGCTGGAAGCCAACCTCACCCAAGCCCAGGGTGGCGAGCATTTCCAGTTCGAACGCCTTGGCTTCTTCGTGGCCGACCGTGTCGACCATTGCGCCGGGCATGCGGTGTTCAATCGCACAGTGACCTTGCGCGATTCGTACGCAAGACAGAAGTAGAGGGTTGTTGGTTACGGGCTGCTGGTTCCTGGTTGTTGGCAGCAACAGCCGGAGCGCCGAGTATTGCGCGCGATGTTCTAATACCAACAACCAACAACCAACCTCCCACAATGATCCTCCCCGTCCAGATCCACCTGACGCTGCCTGCCTGGACCCAGCAGGTGATCGACATGCAGCGCCGCTACGAGTCGCCGGAAGAGCAGGTCATGCTGGCGGTCGAGTTGTCGCGGATGAACGTCGAGGAACGCAGCGGGGGTCCGTTCGGTGCTGCCGTATTCACTGACGACGGTCGATTGATCAGCATCGGTGTCAACCGCGTTATCCAGCAAAGCTGCTCGCTGGCGCACGCCGAGACCATGGCTTACATGACCGCGCAGCAGCGCCTGCAGCAATACCGCCTGAATGCGATCGGCAAGAAGATTACCCTGGCGACCAGCTCGCAGCCCTGCTGCCAATGCTTCGGCGCGACCATCTGGGCCGGCATCGATCGCTTGCTGATCGGTGCGCGTTCCGAGGATGTCGAGTCGCTGACCGGATTCGATGAAGGCCCACTGCCAGCCGACTGGGTAGGCGAACTCAATCGCCGCGGCATCGAGGTCAGGCGCGATATCTGCCGCGAACAGGCCCGCGCGGCGCTGGCGCGCTATCGCGAACTGGAAGGACAGGTGTATTGAGTTCCGATGGCGGCGAGCCTGCCTTCGAGCCCGAACTGGCGGCGCAAGGCGACCATGCCTGGGGCTAGCCGGCTCCCAATCCCAACCGCTTTCGAATCAAGGGCGCGATGCGCGCCAGTTCCCGCAGCGGCGCATAGCTCCAGACCGCCGGCTCGGGTCGTAGCGGCCGCAGGCGCCCTGCCTCGACCTGGGCGCGGTGGAAGCGACCGATCTTGCCGCCGGGAACGCCCTCGCACAGGCTGTAAACCGGGCGGCCCGTGGCCAGCGCCTCGCACTGCATGTTGACGGAATCGGCGGTAACGATGAAGCGGTCGCCCCAAGCCAGCGCGCCGCGATAAGGATTGTCGCCATCGGCGGCGCCGAACCAGAGCACGTCTGCGCTGGCGTACATGCGTCGCGACCAACGCACCCAGGAACCTGGCGTGCGCCGCGATCCGATCACCATCAGGCTGCCCGCTTCGCGCAGACGCCAGTTCTCCAGCGTCTCGGCCAGGCGCACGAAACTGCGTCGGTCGAGGGTCACGCCGCGCCGATGTCCGCCGATCAACACCACCGTGCGCGGGCTCGACAGCCGCTTGAGCTTTGCATGCGCCAGCCGCTCGCGCGCCAGCCAGGCGTCGTCGATGGCATGCAGCGAGCCCTCGATCGAGATCACATTCGCGGCATTCAGGCGATCGTGCACGGGTGCGATGACCAGGTCGAAGCGCGCCGGATCGATGCGCGGATCGAGGATCTGCAGCGCGCGCGTGCGACCGCCGCTCGCATGGCGCACGGCGAGCAGCGCCGCCGCTCCGACACGTCCGGCGCCGATCGCCAGATCGGGCCACGACGACGGCTGCAACGGCGGATCGAATTGCGCCGGCGCCAGCAGCGGCGACCATTGCGGCGCCAGTGACGACCACGGCCAGCACGCGCGCCCGCGCCAGATCTGCGGCGGCTCGCTGCTCAACGCGCCGGCCAGCGCCAGCGCTTGCAGTTCGTTGCCGGCGGCGCCATCGCTGACGACCATGATCGAGGGCGCAAGTGCCATCGCCGCGGCTTCGCCAGTCGTGGTGGCCTGCCGGGGCATCTCATGCGCCGCCATTTTCGCCGTCGTCATCCCCAGCTCCCACCAGTTTGTACTTGCGCAGGTACCCACGCAGCTGGTGGTAGCTCAAGCACAGCAACTCGGCGGCTTTGCGCTGGTTGAAGCGCGCCTGCTGCATCGCCGCCTGCAGCCACTCGACTTCGATGCGCTCGATCTCGGCGCGGAAATCGGCGGGCAATTGCGGCGCACACTCCGGGTTCTGGGCGACGGGCATCGACGGTGCTGGCGCGGCACTCGCTTCCGCCGACTCCGGCACTCGCCTTCCCGTCGGCCGCCACGGCGACTGGAACGGATCGAACGGGATCGAGTCGATCTCCTCGTCGATATCGTCCATGCGGTAGACCGCGCGTTCGATGACATTCTTCAGCTCGCGCACGTTGCCCGGCCACGGATACTCCAGCAACTGCGCCTGCGCGCGCTGGCTGAAGCCGGGAAACAGGTCGCGCTTGAGTTCCTGGCTCATGCGCGTGGCGAAGTGTTCGGCCAGCGGCAGGATGTCGTCGCGGCGCGCGCGCAGCGGCGGCAAGGTGATCACGTCGAAGGCCAGGCGATCGAGCAGATCCTCGCGGAAGCGACCGGCGCGGGCTTCGCTCGGCAGATCGAGGTTGGTGGCCGCGATCAGGCGCACGTTGGTGCGGATCGTCTCGCGTCCGCCGACGCGCTCGAACTCGCCGTACTCGATGACGCGCAACACCTTTTCCTGCACGCGCTGCGAGGCATTGGCCAATTCGTCGAGAAACAGGCTGCCCTCGTGGGCAATCTCGAAACGACCGAAGTGGCGCTTGGTGGCGCCGGTGAACGAGCCGGCCTCGTGGCCGAACAGTTCGGTTTCCAGCAGCGTTTCCGCCAGCGTTGCGCAGTTCATCTTGACGAACGGCCGATCCCAGCGCCGCGACAGGAAATGCAGTCGCGCCGCGACCAGTTCCTTGCCGGTGCCGCGCTCGCCGATCACCAGCACCGGCCGATCCAGCGGCGCCGCGCGCGACACTTGTTCCATCACGGCAACGAAGGAGGCGGCGGATCCCAGCAGCGACAGATCGTTCTGGTCGTTCGGGTCGGACGGGGCCATCGAGACTTCCGGGTCAGGTTCGACCGCCGATTCTAGTCGGTCGCCGCGACCACCCGACGCACGACCTCTGGCAGGGGCACCGGGCGCCCGTCGGCAGGACTGACCCAGACCAGCACGGTATTGCCGTCAGAGTACAGCACCTCATCGTCACCGGCAGAGGTCATGCGATGGCCCACGGTCAGACTGCTGCGGCCGACGCGCTCAACGCTCAGGCACACGCGCACGCTTTCCGGATACAGGATCGGGCGCCGGAAATTGATCGTGGCCGCGGCCAGCAACGGCTCATGGTCGGCGCTGCGCCAAGGTCCCGGCAGGCCCTCGAACCACTGGATGCGCGCCTCCTCGAGAAAACTGAGGAACAGCGAGTTGTTGACGTGGTTGTAGGCATCGAGATCACGCCAGCGGACGGGGATGGTGGTATCGATCAGCATGGGTTCTCGAAAAGTAGGAGCGACGTGTACGTCGCGACCGGAATCCTACGTATCGGCGGTCGCGACGTACACGTCGCTCCTACAACGGCGCCGATCAGCCTCTGTGCCTGTCCTTCAACAACTCCTCCGCATACACCGCTGGACTCCCATCCGGCCGCGTCTTGAAGCGCCGATGCGCCCACAGATACTGCTCAGGGGTCTTGCGCACCTCGGCCTCCAGCAGCGCGATGATGCGTGCGGTGTCGGCGACCGGATCGGCGCTCGGAAACTGCGCCAGCGGCGGATCGATGCGCAACCGGTAGCCGTAGCCGGAGGGCTGGCGCGTGACCCACACACACAGTACCGGTGCGCGCGACAGACGCGCAATCCGGCTGGTCATCGTCAGCGTCGCCGCCGGCTGGCCGAAGAACGGCACGAAAGCCATGTGCAGGTTGAAGTTCTGGTCCGGCGCGTAGCCGACCGCGCGGCCCTCGCGCAGCGAACGCAACAAGTCTCCGAGATCCTTTTTCTCCAGCGTGCGCTCGCAGAATGCGCGCCGACCGTGATCGATGACTGCCTCGACGGCGGGATCGTTATGGCGGCGCACCATCTGGTGCATGGGCTGGCCGAGCGCCTCGCTGAGCAGTCGTCCGCCGAGTTCGATCATGGTGAAATGGCTGAACAGGCAGAGCGCACCCTTGCCGCCGCCGAGCGCCTGTTGCAGGTGTTCGACGCCGTCGACTTCGACGATGCCCCGGGTGACCGCTTGCGGCGCGAACCAGGCCAGACTGGTCTCGAACAGACTGATCGCGGTCGAGCGCAGGTTGCGCGCCACCAGGCGCGATTGGGCACTGGCGTCCAGTTCGGGGAAACACAGCGCGATGTTGGTGGCGACGACCTCGCGGCGCCTGCCGGCCAGCGCCGCCAGCGGCCACGAAGCGGCGCGGGCGATCGCCATCTGCCAGCGATACGGCAGGCGCGCCAGCGCGCGTGCCGCCGCGAACAGCAAACGCCAGCCCGGGCGCAATCGCTCAGCGGCCAGATCGGCGTCGGATTTCATGGACCTTGGCGTACTTCAGGAACACGTAGAAGGCTCCGATCGCGCTCTGGATGAATCCGGCCCAGCCGTTCAGGAACTGGCGTTTGCCCAGATACTGGCGCAGGAAGAACCACGGCGGATAGAGCAGCATGCGCAGGCGCACGAAACGCACGCCGCGCTCCAGCTTGTCGGCCACGAGGCCGCTCGAATAGGCATTGATCTTGGCAACCTTGGTGTGGATGTCCGGTTCGCCGTCGTGGCAGAAGGCAGCGGCGATTGTGCCGACCGGCCCATCGACTTCAGGTGCGGCGTGGACCGTCGACGCGCTCATCCGAAAGCGCGTGCGATCGACCAGCCTCAAGTACCGGTTGAGCCGCGCGCCCGGATGCTGGTACTCCCAGAACAGCAACTCCCGACGCGGAATCCGGTATCCGGCCAGCGACTCGCCGGCGGCGATCCGCAGCAGCAGCGCCTCGATCTCCTTCCGGCAGTCGTCGGGCACCCATTCGTCGGCATCCAGCAACAGCACGTAGCGATGGCTGGCCTGCGCGATCGCCCAGGCCTTCTGCGGCCCATAACCGGCGAACGGCTTGTGCAGGATGCGGCAACCGCGCGCGGCGGCGATCTTCAGCGTGTCGTCGCTGCTGCCCGAGTCGACCAGCACGATCTCGTCTGCAAAAGCGGCGCTCGCCAGGCACTTGTCCAGTGTCGCCGCGTTGTCGAGGGTGGTCACCACCACAGACAGTGGCTCACGCGCGCGCGCGGCGGACGCCGCCGGCGTGTTCACGACCGCAACCCGTCGCCCGCAGCGCGCGGCGCATAGAGCCGCGCCTGCAGGCAGGCCAGCGTGACCAACCAGGCGAGCACGATGGCGAGAAAGCTTGAGTAGAACGCAAGATGCGTGTTCAGCGGGAACACCAGCACCGCCAACGCGACCCACGGCGCCTGTACCGCCGCCTGTTCGCCGCTGCGCCTCGCGGTGCGCCACAACAGCACCGCCGCGGCCAGCCACAACGCCAGTCCGACGATGCCGGTCTCGGTCAGTATCTCCAGAACGATCTGGTGCGCGTGCGCGGCGCCGGTGCCGAGCACCGGATCCACCCATGGATCGTCGGCTTCGGCGTAGTCCGGGTAGGCATGACGGAAACTGCGCACACCAACGCCATTGACCGGATGCGCCAGCGCCATCCTTGCGGCCGTCGCGAATATCGGCACGCGCCCGGCCAGCGCCAGATCGATCTGGCCACTGCCCGCCGCCAAGGTGCGCTCGACCCGCGCCCGGAAGGTTTCCGACCCGTGGTAGGCCAGCGTGGCGAATGCAGCCGCAGCAACCGTCGCCAGCACCAGCCAGGCCAACAACGCTGGCCAGGAGCGCCGCGCCAGGCGCCAGGCCAGCAAAGCGCTGACCAGGCCGTAGCTGATCCAGCCGGCGCGCGACCCGGCCAGCAGGACCACCAGCAACAGCGCCAGCCAGACCAGTGCCAGCAGAGCGCGCGACCCATCGAGCAGCGGCCACAACAGCAGCGGCGCCAATGCAGGCAGCAGCGGTCCGAGCTTGAGGTCGTCGGCGCCGAAGATGCCACTGAGGCGATCTGCGTCGAGTGTCCCGCCGAGCGAGTATCCAGTGGCGGACTGCACCAACGCATCGATCGCCCACAGCGCCACCGGGAGCGCGCCCACCCAGGCCAGTGCGTTCGACAGGCGGACACGCTCGACGCCGCTCGCCAGCGCTGCCTCGAGCAAAGCCAACATGCCGGCGGCGAAAGCCAGAAAGCGGAATGCGGCAACTGCCGTCGACCAGGACTTGCCCGGCTCCAGCGCGTCGAAAGCGGAGATCAGGGCCGCCAGCGCGTAGAACGCCAGGGCCAACAGCAGGACCCGCCCCTCGCGGGCCGCCAGCAAGGCGCAACGGCGACGCGCCAGCGCCAGCAGACCGATGACCGCACCCACCAATATCGGCAACTCGGCCGAACGCGAGAATGGCAGCAACAGCGCGACAGCGAACATCAGCAGCAGAACGCCCCGCGCCGATGCGGGGAGCGAGCCGATCATGACCCGCGGGCCGCGCTGCGCCCGGACGGCACCAGGTCGGGGTCGGCGGGCGTTCCGTTGATCAGCTCGGCGTAAACCGAGAGCGTTCGCCGCTGCAAGTCCGACACCTTGGGGACCTTGGCGGTATCCACGCTGGGCGCGTTCGTCAGCAGTTCTTTCGCTCGCTCGCAGGCCGCTGCGAGATCCCGCGGCGGCACGCAGCCGGCCGGATACAAGGCGCGCAGCAGTTCCCCGACACCCCCGTGGTCGTAACCGAGCACGGGCCGGCCCAGACACAGCGCTTCGGCGACCACGCGTCCAAAACTCTCCGGGCGCGTCGACAATTGCAGGATCAGATCGCTGACCGCATAGATGTCGCGAACATCGCCGCGCGACGGCGCAAACGCCACCTGCTTGAACACGCCCATCTCGCGCGCCACCTGGCGCAGCTCGGCGACGTACTCGTCGCGTCGACTCTCGCTGACGCCGACCAGCAACAGTCGGGCATCGATGCGTTCGGCGCGCAATCGCGCGATCAGTTCGATGGCTTCGGCATGACCCTTGAGCCGGGTGCCACGCCCGGGCAACGTCAGCAGGCGCCCACCGGCGAGCGCCGGATACTCGGAGAAAAACTGCTCGCGCCATTCGCGCGACGCCTTGTGATCGGGCGGGAACTCGGCCGGATCGGCGCCGCGCGGAATCACGCGCAGACGATCGACAGCGGTGTCCGGATAGGCCTTCAGTACAAAATCGCTTGCCGTCGCAGAGACGACAATGACACGCTCGGCGCGCGTCAGCACCCGGCTGTAGTTCGAGACCGAGTTCAGACCGTGGACGGTACTCACCACGGCCGGGCGCGGGCGCATCCCGATCATCGCGAAACGCGCCAGCCACGCCGGCAGTCGCGAACGCACGTGGACGATATCCGGACGCAGCTTCTGGAGACGCTTTCTGAGCCTGAGCACAGTACCGACCACACCCAGCGACTTGCGGCCGATCGGCAGTTCGTAGTGTTCGCTACCCTCGGCCTTGAGCCGAGTGACCCAGCGCCCGCCGCCCGAAATCACCACCGAACGATGCCCGGCCGCCACCAGGGCGCGCGCAATCTCCATCGTCGAACGCTCGGCGCCGCCCGGGCCCAGCGACGGAATCAACTGAACCACGGTCCAGCCCGACAAACGCCTGGTGTCGTGGTGCCGTCGGCCAGCCATCAGTGCGCGACCGCCGCCAAAGCGCCAGTCCGAGTAGTCGTACCGACCGCCGACATCAGTGGGCGTGCCCTGCGCCGCCCTTCAGCGTGTACTCGGCACCGCAGTAAGGGCACCTCGAGGTGCCCTCCTCTGCGACCGCAAGGTACACCCGCGGATGTGAGTTCCAAAGGTGCATGCCAGGCATCGGACACGCCAGCGGCAGATCGGCCGCAGTCACTTCATAGCGGTTGTCGGCATTCGACGGAATCAGTCGATCCTGACTGGGGTCGTGGCGGGCCATGGCGATCTCGAAGGTGTAAAGACCGGAAAGTCTAGCCTGCATTTCGCGAACCTGCGCGACACGCCCCGCTTGTCGCCCTTGCCGACGCGTTTGTCGGTCATCGAAGCTCTGGGAGTCCCTGCCGCACCGCTTCGGTGCGCACCTTCGCGCATCAAACTGTCAGCGCGGACTGCCTTTTTTGTCCGCAAAGGACGCAAAGGACGCAAAGAGAGCCAAGAACCCAGGTGTTGATGTTCTGCTGGATTTGCTTTGCTTTGCGTCCTTTGCGTCCTTTGCGTCCTTTGCGGAAAGCTCTTCTTTCAGATACTTGCGTTATGTTTGGTGAGAGTCCGTGCACTCGTTCGCGCATCGAACCTGTGGGAGCGGGTTCATCCCGCGAAATCTGTCGCGGAATAAATCCGCTCCCACATGGAAATCAGAGCCTTACGGCATGTTCGGTGACGGCGGAGTTCCGCAAGCTCTGGCGATTGCAGTCGCGACGCAAGAGCGCCGCGCTGAAAAGACGACAGGCATCAATCGCCCAGCGTGCAACCCGCCTTCGGCACCAGATTGTTCAGCACCACGGTGGCCGAGGTGAAGCTGCCAATCTGGTAGCGCATCTCGGCCTCGCTGCAACTGAGGAAGCGCAGGGTCATGAAACCGACATCGCGGGTGACCACTGGTGCCGGCTGATTGAACAGCCCGCCCTGGCTCTCGTAGATCGACAATACGACGTCGCGATTGTCGAAGGCTCCGGGCAGGTTGCAGTTGCTGGCGCCCGGCGCCGAACGGCAGGAATCGAGCGTGTACCACAGATGACGTCCGCTGGCGTCGACACTGTAGGTGTACCAGGTTCCGACCAGGCGGTTCTGCGCCGGTAATGCGTGGAAGCTCCAGCCCTGGCCATTGAGCGCCGGGTTGTACCAGATGCCATCGACACTCTGGTCGACCGCAGCCTCCAGCGGCACGTCGCCGAGCGGCACGGCCACGATGCCGAGCGGCTGATTGATGCCGTCGCCGACGGCATACGCGGTTGCGACGGCTCCGGCAGGCAGGTTCAGCGGTGCCAGATCGATCAGGTTGACGTTGCCGTCAGGACTGGCCACCTTCACGTCGAGCGTGCCAGAGGCAAGCTCCAGGTAATCGCTGCTGGCGCCGTAGGGCACGCTGGAAAGCCCGGCGATGACGTCGCCACCGTCGCTGCGTACAGATACCGATGTTGCTGTCGGAGTCCCCGCGAAAGGTGCAGTGTGGGCGATGCGCAGCGAGTATCGACCGCTCGCCGGTGGTGCCCGCCGATCCTCGAATCGCTGCAACGCCAACGGCTGCAGGGAGCCGTTGCCGACCGCGGCAAGGGTGTAGCTGCGATTGCCGTCGAGTTCCACGGTGCCGCTGATGGCCGGCGTGCTGGACCCCTGCGGAAACACCTGAATCTGGTAGGCGCCCTGGGTCAGGTCGAGTTCCGGCGTGAACTGGCGGAACCGAAAATCGTTGAGCACTTCGGCGCCGTTGACCGTGACGCGGACGGCGGTGCCCTCGACGGTGGGTGCGAACGGCGCAAAGTGGGCGACGCGCACCTTGACCGGCCCGATCGCAAAAGTGGGCAATGGATTGCTCGGCGCTGCACCCGCGGCAATCGCGGTAATGCCGGTCGCATAGCCGTTGGCGCCGCCGGTGGCGACCAGCGTCAGGATGCCACCCGCCGGCAGCGCCGCCGGCTTCGGATCGATCAGTGTGGTGTTGCCATCCGGAGTCGCGACCTTGAGATCGTAGCTCGCGGCGGGCAACGCAAGGTAACCGCTGGCTCCGCGGAAGGGGACGCGAGCCAGACCACCGACAATCGCGCCATTGTTGTCGCGCACCGAAACCTCGGTCGCCGCCAGCGTGTTGGCGAATGGCGCCGCATGCACCACGCGCACCTTGACCTGACCGGCCGCCGGCGCGCTGTTGTCGTCGACCAGCGGCAACAACGACAGCGCCTGGTTGCTGCCGTCGCCGACCGCCAGCACGGTGTAGTCGGTGTTGTTGGCCAGGTCCAGCGTGGCGCTGATCGCCACCGTGGTACTACCGGTGGGAAGCACCTCGACGCGATAGCTACCGGCCGGTCCGAGCGTCAGGTACTCGGTGAACTGGCCGAAAACCACGTTCTGCAGCGCGACTTGACCGTTGACGCGGATCGAGACCGAGGTGCCCTGCAGCGAGGGCGAGAATGGCGCGAAATGCCCGACGGTGACGCGGGCGTTGGCAAATGCGGCGTCGCCGACTGTCGCCAGCGCGAGCGCGGCGACGATCCTGAGACTGCGTGACATGGGCGATTCTCCTGCTGGGGCCATGAGGACAGCGGCGTGCGCCACTGTTCAGCTGCCAATTGGCAGCGCTGGACCAGCATGGAATGTCGAGCATCAACGCTCGATGCAATTCGTATCAATTTCGCGTCGCGATTTCGTCGCCGTCGCGTGCAGCGTCCGTCGTCGATCCGTGCAGGCAGCCTCGGTGCAAGCGGCAGGGCGCGTGCACCGGGCCATACAAGCTTGCGTCCTTTTCGGCGAGAGTCCCGATCGCCGTTGGCGGTGCGCTGATTCGCGCATCGAACTTGTGGGAGCGGGTTCATCCCGCGAAAGCTCTCGCGGAGTAAATCCGCTCCCACATGCAAATCAATGCCTTACGGCATGGTCGTCAAGAGCGAACGAGTCCCGCGAAGCGTCGACCTCAAGCTGGGGAGGTAGCCCGCTCCCAGCGCCGCTACTGCACCGACTGGCTGCGCTTGCGAGTCGACTCCAGATACCTGAAGAACTCCGAATCCGCTCCCAGCATCAGCGTGGTGTTGGCGCCCATCGAGTGATAGCTCTCCAGCGTGCTGAGGAACGCGTAGAACTCGGGATCGGCACCGAAGGATTCGCCGTAGATCCTGGTTGCTTCCGCATCCGCCTTGCCGCGAATCTCCGCCGCCTGGCGCTCGGCTTCGGAGCGGATGGTGCGCAGCTCGCGCTGCATTTCGCCGAGGATCTCCTGGCTGCGGCCCTGGCCCTCGGAACGGAAGCGCTCGGCGATGCTCTGGCGCTCGGAGACCATGCGGTTCTCGACCTGCGCGCGCACGCTGTCGATGTAATTGATGCGCTTCAGGCGCACGTCGACCAGTTCGATGCCGAGCTCAGGTGTCTGCTTCGCGGCGGCGGCCAGGATCTCCTGTTCCAGCCGTTCGCGACCCTTCTTCGGCTTGTCGAGGTCGACCTCGCCGATCGCGACGCCCTCCTCGGTGAGTGTCTTGACGTCGACGTCCCAGTCGGCCGAGCGCACGATTTCTTCCAGGTCGGTGCCGGAGATGATGTCGCGCACCACCGAGTCGATAATGTCGTCGAGGCGCGTGCGGGCACCGGCTTCATCGCGCACCGATTGCATGAACTTGAGCGGATCGGCGATGCGCCAGCGCGCGGTGGCATCGACCAGGATGAATTCGCGACCCAAGGTGGGCACCTGCGACACGTCGCCATCCCACGGCATGATGCGCTTGTCGAAGCGACGCACGTCCTGGATGAACGGCTTCTTGAAATGCAGCCCCGGTTCGGCGATGACCTCGCCCACGGGTTGACCGAATTGCACGAGGATGGCCTGCTCGGCCTGGTCGACGACGAACATTGCCGGTCGCGCCAGCAGCACCAGCAGCACCGCGAGGAACAGGATAGCGACGATGCGACTCATTGCGTGTTCTCCTTGCGCGTGGCGCCTACGTTCATCAGGGGCAACGGTCCGACCTGACCGTCCTGGACCACCAGCACCGATCCGACCTTCGGCAGCACCGCGTTGAGCGCCTCCAGGTACATACGCGTGCGCGTGACTTCTGGTGCGCTCTTGTATTCGACCAGGATGGCGTTGAAGCGCGCGGTCTCGCCCCTGGCCTGGTTGACGCGTTCGGTGGCGTAACCCTGGGCTTCCGACAGGGCCCGGTTGGCTTCACCCTTGGCTTTCGGGATTTCCTGATTGGCCTGCTTGGTGGCCTCGTTGATCATGCGTTCGCGCTCCTGGCGCGCCTCGTTGACCTCGTTGAAGGCTGGCTGCACGGCCGCCGGCGGCACCACGTCCTGCAGTTCCACGGTGACCACGTGAATGCCGTTGTCGTAGGCGGCCATCGCTTTCTGGATCTCGTCGCGCGCTCGCGTGGCAATGGCGACGCGCGCGGTGGTCAGCACCTCACTGCCGAGGCGATTGCCGACCACCCGACGCATCACCGATTCGGAGATGTCGCGCAGCGTGCGATCGGGGTCGCGCTGGTTGTACAGGTATTTCTCCGGATCGGAGATGCGGTACTGGACCACCCATTCGACGTCGATGATGTTGAGGTCGCCGGACAGCATCAGCGACTCGTCGGGGAAATCCTGACTCGAGTAATAGGAACGCTCGCCATCATCCGAGCCCGCGGTGCGGAAACCGAACTCCTGCTTCATCACCCGCTCGGTTGCGACCTTCTGCACTGCATCGACGCCGAACGGCAGTTTGAAATGCAGCCCGGGATCGTTGATCGAAACGACCTTGCCGAAGCGCTTGACCACCGCACGCTCTTCCGGCTGCACCGTGTAATAGGCACTGCTGACGCCCCAGACCACGAAGCCGAGCACGATCAGCGCCATCACGCCGAACCCGCGAGCGCCTCCGCCCGGGACGGCCTTTCCAGCGCCGCCTCGACCGCCACCGGTTTTGCCGGTCACGGCTTTCAGCAAGGCCGCCACCTTCTCGTTTGCGTCGCTCATCGTCGCTGTCTCCAATCGTGACCGTGTCCTGAGCATAGCGTTGTCGACGCCTTGCGCCTGCAATGCAGCCTGCCTTCGTTGATGAGGGTCAACACGCCCGCGAACCGGCGCGCTAATCTGGCGGCCTTGGTGGGCGCTCTCCGGGGTTGAGGCAGCATGCGGCGGCAGTTTCTCTTCAGGTCCTGGCTCGGGTTTCGACGTCGGTCCACACCGAGCGCGGCTGTTTGAGTCATGGATGTCTTCAACTGGAGTCCATTGTTCGAAACCGGCATAACGTTGGTCGACGACCAGCATCGGCGACTGGTTGCGATCATCAACCGACTGGGCGACGTGCTGATCAAGGGTCAGATCGACCCCGCGCGCATCGAAGACGAATACCAGGCGCTGACCGACTACGCGCAGCGACACTTTGCCGATGAAGAAGGTTTGATGGCTGCGGCGCAGCTCGATCCTCACTACATCGAGCACCATCGACAGCAGCACCGCGAATTTGTCGGGCAACTCGGAGCGCTCTGGCTGCGACGGTCGGCGACCCACGAATCAGCCGAGGCACTGCATGGGTTCCTGTCGTCCTGGCTGACCTTTCACATGCTCGATGAAGATCAGGGCATGGCGCGGCAGATCGACCGGCGGCGCGCCGGCAAGGATCCTGCAGAAAGTGCCCTGCATCATGAGTCGGCCGATGCCAAGGGCAATGCGGTATTGCTGGCATCGATGCGCAAGCTGCACCGGGCATTGGCGGACGCCAATGCGCACCTCGAGGAGCAGGTTCGCGACCGCACGCGCGACCTGTTGCAGGCGGAAAAGATGGCGGCCGTGGGACAGCTCGCAGCCGGCGTCGCGCACGAGATCAACAATCCGATCGGATTCGTGACGTCGAATCTCGGATCGCTGGAAAGCTATGCATCGCAATTGCTCGGTGTCATCGATGCTTGCGGCGAGCTGGTGGCTGCGCAACCGGAGACTGCGCAACGCTTCCAGGCGATCAGCGCGGATGCGGATCTGGCTTACCTGCGAACCGATCTGGCCGCGTTGTTGGCGGAAACCAGGCAGGGACTGCAACGGGTCAGCACGATCGTCAACGCGCTACAGGACTTCGCCAGGGCGGACACCGATGAAAAGGTCGATGCGGACCTGCTGGCGGGGCTGGAAAGCACGCTCAACGTGACCGCCAGCCTGCTCAAGGACAGATTGGAGGTGGTACGCGAACTGACGCCGCTGCCTTTGGTGCGCTGCGCGCCGCAGCAGATCAATCAGGTATTCATGAACCTGCTGATCAACGCGACACAGGCGATCAAGGGTAACGGCCGCATCCTGTTGCGCAGCGGATTCGACGAGGATGGCGTCTGGGTCGAAGTCAGCGATTCCGGATGCGGCATCGCCGCGGAGCAACTGCCGCGTGTGTTCGAACCGTTCTTCACCACCCAGCCGGTGGGCAGCGGCACCGGGCTGGGCCTGACCACCGCCTGGGACATCGTCGTCGACAAGCATGGCGGCCGCATCGACGTTCGCAGCACGCCCGGCGACGGATCCAGCTTCACCGTATGGTTGCCGCGCAATCGCAGCGAAACGTCGACACCGAGCGCAGCCGAAGGCGCGGCCTCGGGTCGCTGACTCTGCAGACGCCTTTGTCCAACGGCAGGAAATAGCGCCGCTCAGCGAGTTCGCCAATCTTCGTTCCTATGGCCGCGCCGGCATCCACCGAGAACCGGTAATGCACGCCGATGTAGATGCGCGATAACGCAACATCATCGACATATGCCTTCGGCGCTTCGGAACGTGCCGATACCATCTGCGGCAGCAGGCTCGCGGCGACCGCCGCGGACAGGACCAGGGGTCGACGCAGATCACGCATGGTGTGGCATTTCCGCCGCGGGCGGAAACCGGGTTGAGCAGCCGGTATCGCAACGGCGGATGGCGAATCGGCAAGGCGCCAGCTCTTGTAGAGCGGAGCTTGCTCCGCTGCTCCTTGCTCTTCCGCGCGCCAAGCCGAGCAAGCTCGGCTCTACAAGAGCCCGCAGACCGCAGCCGACGGGCGCTTGCGCGCCACTGGCGCGCGCCCGGCTGAACGCCGGTCGGCTGTGCCGACCGGCCGGATATCCAACCGCTATACTGTTGGGTTCATTGCCCCCGTAGCTCAGTTGGATAGAGCGTCCCCCTCCTAAAGCGCATGGGCGACTATCCAGACGCTACAAATCAACAACTTGGCCAGCACTCAAGCCGACCGATTGCGCTATTTCCCGGTCGAAATAGCACAGTTAGCACAGGTCACATCCCCGCCCGCGTGTCCCGATCCACCTGCCGCGCCAGTTCGTTGCGCTGCGCCTGTAGCTCGCGGTCAGCTTGGCTGCTCCGTCGAGTAGATCGCCACGGCAACCGACGTTCCCGCGAATTCGTTGGCGAACACTTCGGACCAGCATCCGGGCATGCCATCGACGACTGCCGTTCCGCGCATCGATGCCGGCAGGATCGCCACCAACCGACCGCCCGGCTTCAACAGCGATGCCGCAGCCTGGACATGCGCCGCCGCCCTGCCCTGCGAAAACGGTGGATTTGTCACGATCTTGTCCCACCGGCGCGCATCTTGCTGGGCGAATTCGAGGAAGTCACGGCACTCGACCGCGAAGCCCTTGGCCTCCAGCACCTTCGCATGCAACCGCGATAGCTCGACGCACTGGGTATCCGGCGGCATCAGCTCGGCCAGCGCTCCTGAGCCGGCGCTCGGCTCAAGGCATGCGTCCCCCGGGCGAATCTCGGCGATCTCGATCGCTGCGCGTGCCACCAGTTCGGGTGTCGGGTAGAACTGGTGCGTTTTCTGGTCCGGCACGCAGCCGCTGGTGATGATCTCGGCGATGACGTCGTGCGCGTTGTAGTCGAAGTGGAACAGCCCGCGTCCTTGGTCGACGCCGCCGAGCAGTTCAAGGACGCGCCCAGCCTCGCCAAGCACATGCTTGTCGGCGTCATAGGTGCGTAGCTGAATCGCGTTGCCGCCGCGGTCGTGGCGCACCCCGTCCGCATTCGCGAGGACGGACAGCACAGCCGCCGGCAGTGGGCGCTGGATCGCGGCCCATTCGCGCGACTTCTTGGCCGGGCGTTGCCGCGCGTTCGCCGGGATCACCAGCGGGTGCAGGTGCGCCAGCACCGCATTCAAGCGCCAGGCCATTTCCGGGTGCACTTCGATATGCGCTGTCCCGACCTTGTAGACCCGAAGCCGCAACGCGCCGCCGTCGATCGGCCACCACTTGCCCGTCTGCGTGCGGACCTTGCGCATGATCGCGTCCGTGCTCGACCAGTGCGGATCCTCGGCACCGGTGAACTTGGCAACCACGCAACGCAGGTCGTGGATGCTGCCGACTCGGTCGCTTGATGTGGATCCCCACGAGTTGTAGCAGTAGGCGATGATCATCCGTGAGCCGAATCCCTGCGGCTGGTTCGTGACGTGGTTGCCAGAAAGCACCCGGAAGATGCCGTCGACGCGTTCGGCCAAGAACAGCATACGGTCGGCCGCAAACTGCTCCAGCGTCGCCCGCAGGTTAGCATCCGTGAATTCCGGGCACTTCAGTTCCCGAAACTGCTTGTGCCACTGCTCCCGGCGCGGCTGCGGCAAGCACGAATAGATGTCCGTGAGGTCGAGCGCGCGCTTCCAGAAGTCAGCGTTGGCTGCCGCCATCGCGCCGCCAAGGTCGAACATCGATCGCACGTACTCGTCGCCGTGGCGCCGGTCGGGGTTTGTGTTGCCCTCGCGGAAGTAGTGCAGCACCGACGCGAGATCAGATGCCATGACCGCAGCCGTCTGGCGGATGCGCTCGGTCACCAGCGCGTAATCGTCGAGCAGCCGCCCAGCCGGCGACCACACGACCGGAGCGAACAGGTGCTCCGGCTCGTGCAACACCAGTTCGGATTCAATGACGGCATTCACAGGAACGCCGCCTTGAACACGATTCCGCCAGTGGCCAGCGCCAGCGCCGACGCCTGTTCCTGCGTCAGCGGCTCGCTGTTGAGCATCCGGGTGCCGATGCGCACACAGTAATGAGTGCTCATGGCGCGCTACTCCACGCCGGAGTGAGGCCGTCCGCGATCAACTCCAGACGCTCAGCGTGGTCCGATCCGCGCAGTGCCTTCGCTGCCGACCGCAGCGCGCCGGCCCACCAGCCGATCGCTGGCTGCCCTACCCCGTCGACGCGATCAGCAGCGCGAACCAACTCCATTGCCAGTTCGCGGGCCGCTGCCGAACTCATCGCTACGCCAGCAACCGCGATGCCCTCGCCGGCCACCACCACCTGCGGCGCACCGCACAGGCTCACCTTGCACGCTTCACCCGCCTGCGTTACCTTTTCCATGTTCATGTTCCTCCAAGGGATTTGTGGACACCGGGACTTCGACTGCGTTAACAGTCGAAGTCCCCCTTCTTTGCCGGTCAATGCAGTTCCTCACCGATCCCTTCGTCGTCGTACTGGAATCGGTCGGCGAATTTCAGCGTGTCTTCGCTGATTGCCTTGAACAGCCCCTCGATGTTTTCGCGTTCCATCGGCGTCGCCATCGGGTGTGGCTGGATCAAGTCGCGCTCAAGGAAGTGGTGCATTTCGGCAACCAATCGATAGATGTCGCTTGCCATCTGCACCCACGGATCAACCTTTTCCGTGCTCATGCCGGCGCCCCCTGCAGAAGATCACCGGTCGGGATGGTGGGCTTCGGCGCGTCGATTCGCTTTACAAGCAGCGTTGCCAGCTTCGCCATTCCTTTCGGAGTAATCCGCACCATGTGAGAGTTGCCGTGCTCGCCGGTCTTCGGGTTCACGTAGTTGTGAACCTTGACCACGACATAGCCAGCCCGCTCCGCAGGGGCGTGTGCGGTCCAGTCTCCGTTTGCGCGCTTGTAAATCCAGATCAAACTGTGGAGCCAACGGAAGAACTTGTCGCGCGTGATCCCAAGCACCTTGCCGGCATCTGTCACGCACATTGAGCCCTCCGACTCGGTGAGCAGTTCCAGCGCCTCAACCTTCGGCGCCTGTTCCGCCACCTTGTCTTCAAGCACCAGGACCTTGTCGCAGTAGGTCAGCAGAAGACTGCGCATTGCTGCCGGATCATTGAGCGCCCGCATGGGGTCGATGGTCGGCGGCGCCTTCGCCTTGCGCTCGCATTCCAGGAAGTAGGCGCGCGCCTGCTTGCCCTTCTCGTTGCGCTCGACCATCGACAGTTCCTTGGCCATGTCGAGCGTGAGTGCGTACTCGATGCGTCCCTGCTGTCCGAAGTTTCCGCAACCCGTTGATTCAAGGGCTACATTTTTTGGAGCATCGAGAATTTCGGCAATCCCGCCGCCGCTCGACGCCATGCCAGCGCCTGCCTGCAGCTCAAACTGCTGGAAATCGATTCCATCTCGGAACCCGTACTCGGCGACTCGCTTCTTGATCCAGTCGTTGAAGCGCATGCCGTTGCCGAGGAACGCGTGAAGCTCGCGCGCGTTCACGGTTTGTTGCGTTGCGCCCGCCATGTCGCGGGCTTGGATTGGGATCAGGGCGCTCATGCCGTCCGCTCCTGCTGCTGGCGCGCCATTTGCTGCCGTCGGCTCTCCTCCAGTCGGATTACGATCTCGCCGTTGAGCGACCGATGGTTGTCGACCGCCTGGTGCTGCATCCACCGCTTGAGTTCCGGCGGCATCCGCACCGGAGTCCCGCTGATCTGTCGTGCGTCTTTCATGGTCCGAATCCTGTCAATGCGCAACCACCATTGGTTGCGTGGATTCTATTAGACGCCTATCAAGTGTGGGTGTCAAATAGACTCTTTGCGTGGATTCTTGCTGGCGCCCACAATTCGCGCATGAGCGATCGCCATCAACAGAAGCCCTACCCGCTACGCATGCCGGACGAACTACGTGATCGCCTGTCGGCGGCAGCGGATTCCTCTGGTCGCTCCCTCAACGCCGAGATCGTCAAGCGCCTGGAATTGAGCCTTGAATCACAGGCAGGTGGGAGGGAGATGCTTTCCACCATCGTTGAGCGTGTCATCGGTGCCTTGACCGATGAGGATGTTGCTCAGATCAGGGCTCACTCGCGCTCGCTTAATCCGCCAGACTGAGCCTTTCCCGCGAAGCGCCAGCGTGCGACGATGGGCGCCCCGTCGAAGGCTGGAGAAAGCCATGCGCGGATTCATTGCGCTGCTGGCCATGATCTTGTCAGCGAATGTTGCAGCAGCAGTCAACGGGTATCCGGGAACCTGCTTCCCGGATCGCGGGACTCCGCTCCCTGAGCCACAAACCAACGAGCCCTTCGTTGCATCGGGGATCATTGAACTCGACGACAGGTCTGGCTTCGGAAACCCGTACTCGTACGCGATCTACCGGGTTGCTTGCCCAGGCGGCGGGGCAGCAGTCCTCGTCAAGTTCAGATCAACCGGACTTCCGAGCGGCCGGGCGCCGACAATCGTCGTTGTGCAAGGTGCGACTACCTTTTCCAGCGTTCGCTACGGGATCGAGCCCTACACCTACTTCGACGGCATGGGCCGGGAAGAGAACATCGACCTTGGTCGCGTGGTTGTCCTGAATTCCAACGGGATCGATTACACAGCGGCCATGACGATCCGCATCCAGGGGCGAAGCTCGGCAACCGTTGAAGTGCCGGCGTTCAACCCGTCCCTGTACCCCCGCGCATCAGCGCCGATCCCGATCACAGGCTACGTCTCAGGGCTCTACTACGACGCAGCCAAGCCCGGCGAAGGAATGCAGGTCGAAGTCGCGGGCGAGACTATCGTGATGACCTGGTACACCTTCGACGGCGCAGGACGACCACTGTGGCTGGTCGGCGCAGGCCCGGCGTGCCCGGAACGATTCTGCTTTGACTTGCCATCCCACTCGGTTGTCACCCTCGCCGCATTCACGGGCGGTGGGTTCGCCGGGAACTTCGACCCTGCGGCCGTCCGGTCGGAGACTTGGGGAACCGTTCGCCTCGAATGGGATTCGTGCCTATCGGTGCTGATGACACTTACACCAACCCACAACGGCGCCACCCTTCCAAGTGCGACGGGTCAGCGTCGGTGGGCGCGGCTCACGACTATCGGCGGCGCGCGCTGCGACTGATCCGCCCAGCGCATGACGGGGCTCCTTCGAGTGTCCCGTGCGTAGGGTACACCGGGTGGGAAGGGAGGCGTATGGTGGCGGGAACTTGTTCCTTGGTAATCTTCGACCATGAATGATCGAGACCAAGTTACCGTGTTCGCCATCCTTGGCTCGTCCACACCGGACGAGTTGTCCAAGATTGTCATGGCAACATTCGGCGATAGTTCCTGCTTCCGACTTCCTTCAAATGACTGGCTTGTCGCTGCGCGAACGCAGCAGTCGGCACATGTCTACGAACTCATGAAGGAGAACGCCGGAGATGATGTTTCCTGCATTGTCGTCCACATGGATCGGTTCTATGGCTGGAACGACGCGGCGATCTGGCAGTGGATAGAGGCTAAACGCAGTGGCAAGTCCTAAGCAATCCACGCCGAGCACTCACCCGTCGAGCGATGGCCTGCAAAGTGCCATCCGTGATGGCGTGCAGAACGAACTTGAAAAGCGCGGCATGGGTGGCGGTGGCGGTGGGGGAGATCGCCTTGCCGCACTTGAGCGCTCCGTGGCCATCATCCAGGCAACCATGGTCACGCGGGAGTCCATGGAATCCGAACTGAGCAAAATTCGGGTCGAGATAGCCAAGCTCCCGGTTACGCTGCTCAAGTGGCTTGGCGGGGCGATAGCGGTCATCGCGTCCGTTGCCGCGGCCGTCTGGCGGGCGATGAACTGACCCGCGCTACGCCGCCTCGCGTTCCATTTCCTGCACCGCCTGCAGGAACTCGCGCTGCTTCTCGGCGCGCTCCCTCGTGAGTCGCTTGATCTCGGCCTCGCGCTCAGTTGCCGAAAGGTTGGGATCGATGCGTGCCTCGCGAATCTGCTTCGAGAGTCGCTTCACGATCTTCTGCGCGTTCTTCCAGCGGTGCCGCGCCTGGCCGTAGGCGGTCTCCCCAACCGCATCGGCGCCGGCGTCGTCGCCAGACTCAAGCAGTCCTGCGCGCTTCGTTTCAGCGCGCGCGATCTCGTCGCCGATCGCGTAGTAGCGGTCAGCGACAGCGCGCTCATCGCGGAATGTGCCGCCGAAGGCGTTGATGATCGGTGTTGCGGCCATGACTTCTCCAGCCGAATCGAACCGGCCCGTCGCGAGCCCTTCAACCGCGCTCATGCCGCGGCTTGCCGTCGACCCGACGCCACCGGCGACCTGACTCCAGATGAAGTCCAGTTCCTCGGGCGACACGTTGGTCAGTTGCGGCAGGAACCACGGCGGGGTGTAGTCGTCGCCGCCACCGATGCGATTCAGCGCCGTCGCGAAGCCCTTGAAGATCGCCGACGTGGTGTCGCGGCCCATCGTCGAGCGCGGCGGATCGCCGGCAGCGAATGGGTTCTCGCTCGTGATCGGTCGGCCGAGATCGTCCTTGTTCGCCTTGAGCTGCATCACGATCTGCGCGAGATTGCCGAGTAGTGCTTCCGGGCCTTCGTAGATCGGCACCGGGATGAACGAGTTGATCGTCGCCTTGGCCATGTCGCCGATCAGCGAGTCCTTCGGTCGCAGCGTGCCGTGAATCTCATCGTGCGCGCGCTGGGCAATTCGGCCACCGAGGTACGGGAACAGGTTGAACCCGTACTGCAGCGGGATCATGGTGACGTGCTTCGGATCGCCGCCGAAAAGCAGCCCGGTGGGGATGATGAAGGACCGCTCTCGACGGTAGGCCGGGATCGCATCCCATGCGCTCACGCCGTCCCCATCGTCGTCCTCGTTCATCAGCAGCCACGCGAACAGGCCCTGCATCGCGCCCATCGTCGTCAGGCCGGCGATCACTTTCTTGTTGCGCAGGAGCTTCAAGGTCGCGTGCGCGCCCTGCATGCCGGCGTTGAAGAACAGGTAGATCGCGTTCATCACAGCACCGAGCGAGCCCTTACGCCGGAAGTTGACCGTGACGTTCTTCGCTGCCTCGGCGGCTTGGTCGATGGACTTGCCGTTCTTGCGCAGGCTGGCGTAAAGCGCCAGGCGCAACGCGTTCTCGATGGCGTCATTGCTGCGCTCGATCAGGCCGAACGCCTTCTCAGCCGTGCGCCTGCCCGCCTCGCGCATCATCAGGCCGCGGGCACCATCGGCCCAAAGGTCATTGAGCGTGCGCACGCGAGCCGCGAAGTCCTTGGCGATGGTGTCCATGTCCGCGTAGGCCACGGCGTTCATCTTGCCGCCGGACGCCGCGAACTCCCGTGCGAAGTCGACCATCGTCATTTCCGCAACCGGCTTGTCCGCGTCTCCGGCCGCATCGCGCGCGTCCACCCACAAGGCGCGCACCGCCGGGGCGTAGCTCGCCATCGTGTCGCCGAGCACCTTGGCGCCGTGGTTTGCCGCCACACTGGTGAGCCCGAAGCCCACGTCGCGCACAAGGTTCACCGGTACGAACGCCGGGTTGTAGCGAGTGAACACCGCGCTCTGCCAGCGGTTGATCGCACCGAAGACGCGGACAAACGCCTTCATGTCCTGCTCGCCCATCGTCATCAGCGCGCGCTGAAGGTCCGGATCAGCGAAGCGCAGGCGGTAAGTCTTGCCGTTCGGCATCGGAATCACGAGCGTGCTGTCGGCGTCGACTGCTGCCGTGGTGACGGTAAGCACTGCCTCGCCAGTCGCCTTGTCGAACCGATACTCCGTTCGCACCGGTTCAACATCCCACACGGCAGGGTTCGGGTAGGCCATCGCCTGCCTGAGTAATGCGCGCTTCACATGCACCAGTTCGGCATCGAAGATGGCCTGCTGGGCGTCCGAGATCATCTCCGGAAGGATGTTCTTCGGCAGATTACCCTCGCCTCGGCCAAGCGCACGCTCGATGTTGGGATCGTTGCTGCGTCGAAGGATCGTGGCTGGCCGTCGACCACCGACGTCGTTGGCCGGATCAGCGCGCCCGCGCATCGGTACATAGAACTTGTCGGCCTCCAGTGCCGCACGCTGCGCTGCGGACACGGGAATCGAAACGACGCCACGCGAGCGCGTCGCCGCCTTGAACATGCCGAGGTCCTGCCGCGCGGTCTCCTGCTCCGGCGTGGCCTGGACTGGCTCAGGCGCCGCCGTCTCTTGCGGCACCTTGGCGGTCAGCAGCCCCGCTTGCCCTTCTTGACCGGCATCGACTTGCCCTTGGACGGCGGCATTTTGCTGGGCGGCATCTTGCCCGGTGGAAACTTGCCCTTCATTGGTCGGTACTCCAGTAGTAGCCGGCGCGGGCGCGGCGCCGGGCGCGTTCTCGCGGGCCTTCTGGCTAGCGATAATTCGTGCAATGTCCGGGGCAATGCCGAGCTGCTGGCGCTGGTCGCGCTGCGCTGGCGTCGTTGCCACTCCAGCCGGATCGACCTGAATCGGCTCGGGCGGCGGCAGCGCCAACATGGATGCCAGCGGCCCAAGAACCTCCGGTGACGCTGCATCCGGCGCGGCGTCCTGCACGGCCTCTTGTGCAACGGGATCAACCTCGGCGCCCGACTCAGGAAGATCCACGATCCTGAACCCAAACGATGCAGCCACCCCAGCCGGGTCGTCCTTGAACTGCTCGATGCGCTGCAGTTGCTCGATCTCGTCAGCGGTCAGTTCGGCAGGCGGCGTTCCCTTCACCACAAACGGCTGGCCGCCTTCGTCGATTGTCTCGTCTGGAGTCCCATTGCGCTTGGCGTCGAGTTGGGCCGCGTACTCGGCAATCGCCGCCCGGAACTGGTCGAGCGTGACGCCTTCGACCTGCGAGTCATCCGCCGTCGGTGCTGCGCCATCGACGTTTGGCTGCCGATCTCCGACCACCGGATGGCTCACTGGACCACGCGGCCGATCGCCAAAGGCCACGCCCATCGGCGCACCGATCAATGCCGAGATGCCGAGCTGCGTCGGATCGTAGGGGTCGCGCTTGATCTGGTCCGGCAGGAACGGGTTCACCATTGTCGATGCCAATACATCGGCGACGACATTCGTGCCAGCGCCCTGCAACGCATTCGAGACGACCTGTCCAGACACCGCCCCAGCCTTGCTGGCCACGTTCAGCGGCAGGATGTTGGTGAACGCGTTCGCGCCGGCCTCGGATCCAAAAGCCCCGAGCGCCTGAGCGCTGTTGCCGCCAGCATTCAGCACGTCTATCGCGGTCTGCGCGCCATGCGCAACCGAAGGCAGCGCCGAAGTGCGCGCAGCGTCTAGCGCGGCCTGACCGACAACTCCGCGAACCGTCCCGACCCCGGCCGTTCCAGCCGCTGCAGCGGTTCCGCGGAGTCCCATCTGCGCGATCGGCGAGGCACCGCCCGTCAGCAACATTGCGGCCATGTCCGGGACGAATCCGCCGACTGCCGAGCCAGCTTGCGCGCCGAAACTTGCATCCGCCGATGGCGCCACTCTGGCAGCCTCGCGCAAAGGCGGATCGACCATCTGGCTTGCCCACGCATCCTGTTGCTCGGTGCCAGAGCCCATGAGCGCGTCGGTGGCGACCGCGGCCGGCATTCCGGCGATCAATCCGATGCCGCCCGCCAGCCGATTGACACCAGACCAGATGCCGGGCAAGAACTCGCTGGCTGCATCTCCGATCTGATCGCCAAGCGACGACGCGGGCTTATCGATCACCTCGAACTGCGACCAGTCGACCGCTGACGCCGGCTCAATGATCTCGAACTGCGACCAGTCGACCGGGAAATCTTTTCCCTGCGCCATTGCTGTTAGCCCCCAATTGGTACTGGAACGCCACCCCGAACGATGTATTCCTTGCCATCCCTGCCGCGAACACGCGTCCCTTCGGCGGGCGGCACGCCCTGCTGCTGGGACGCTCCGGCGCCGGTTGGACGTCCTTGAGGTCCTGCCGCGGCCTGCGGCATCGCGGCACCCAAGCCGAGCCCACCACCAGCGGGCGCCGCCGAACCGCTGAACCTATCCGCGTACCGCGCAGTCATTTGCTCTGCAGCCGCCTCCGCTCCAGCGCGTTCCTTCTCGGATGCTCCGGGAGGAAGCAACTTGTGAAGCGTCTGCGTGTAGAACGAATCCAATCGGGCTTCCAAGGACAAATCCTTGGTCTCTTGCGACTTGTCGAACGCTGCGATCCAAAGGTCACTATCCGGGACCCCCTTGTACTGGTCCATCTGGCGCATGCGCGCGTAGACCGCATCGGCTGTCGCGACCTGTGCTGGCGGCTTCTCCGTGCCGGCAGGCGTCCGCGACAGCATGATCTGCGCGTAGGTCTCGGGGTTGGTCAGCTTCATCACGGCATCGCCGAGAGCGTCAATGCTCTGGAACACCATCGGTTCGTCACCGCCGTAGTCGACCGTGAACGACCCGTCCTGCTGCCGCTTGATGTCGCGAATCTGGTAGCCGTGATCCTTGCCGATGGTCGCGTTCATCGCCTCAACAACCGGCGCCATGTTGCCGGTGACCTCGGCCGTGGCAAGCGATCCGAACAGGGCGCGCTGAACCTGCTTTGTGCGCAGGTTGAGCTTCTCATCGGTCAGGCCAATGCGATCCATTTCTGCCCGCATCGCGGCCGACCGCATGTTCATGACGTGCTGCGCTTCCGACTGCGCCATCTGCTGCTTTGTCTGCGCGATACCCAGCCCACGAATCTCGTCGGTCTGCGCCTCTTCGATGGGGCGCCGATTCTTCAGGTGCTCACGCTCACTTTGCAGCCAACTCCAGTCGACATCGGCGCGACCCTCGCGCTTGTCCTCGATCTTGATCTTCCGCTCGCGGTCTTCGAGGCCCAATCCGTACAGGTTGTCCTGTTGCGCATCCACGACGCCGCGCCGACCCTTTGCGTAGTCGTACTCTTCCGCGACGCGCCTGTCGTTCGTCTGCTCGCGGGTCTTCTGGTCGCCACGCTCCCAGCCGGCCATCAGGCCCTGAAGGATGCCGCCGAGTGCTGGGTTAGCCATTGCAGTTCACCTTCTGAAAGCGCCAGATCAGAAACTCGTACAGCCAGAACTTGGACGCAGGACGGGAAGCCCGAAGAACGCGCGCGCCGAAGCACCAGACGTGCAAATGCCAGCCCATCACACAAACCCCGAGAATCACGCGGCGGGATTGCCACCAGTGCGGCCACGTCAGCGTCATTGGCTTGGCGTCGCCGTCCATCAGCCGCACCCCGGTATCCAACAAGCCAAAAAGTTCGCGGTCGTCGGGTGCTTGCGTGCCCATGTCAGTCAATCGCCTCTTTTGGAAATGTCACACAAGCAAGTCCAACGCATGCGTATTTCGACGCTGAAACCACGCCATCAAATGCGTCCAGCGCGCGCCGAGAAACATCCATCATCTCGTCTACCTGCTCAGGCGTAGCAACCCCGTCGACACGAGTTCCTTCTGTCCTCATGCAGGTCAGACGGTGCTCATGGTGGCGCCTCCCACCAAGGAGCTTTGCGTCTCGAAAGAATGACAATGCTCCGGGCACATCACCGACCAGCAGACGCTCTTCAGATACCAGTTCGTCAAGATAGCCAATGAAAATAATCAGCCCCTCGCGCGTCATTTCGCTGGTCTTTGCGCCCCACAGTTCGCACTTCATGCCCCTGTCGAACAGCGCAATCGATTCAGTAATGTCCATCAGCCATCCCCCGGAATCACGTTGATCTGCGGCATGCCGAGGCGCTGACTGTTGGACTGCCCCCACTGGCTCGAAAACTGGTTCAGCCCGAACCCGGCCATGTTCGCGCCAGCCGCCGCGGCCTGCATGTAGTTGTTCGCCTGCGCGCCGAACAGGTTCGCCTGATTGCCGAGCGCGCCCTGCATGGCACCGAACCCGCCCTGCATGGTGTTGGTCGCCTGCGCCTGCTGGCCGGCACTCAGGTTTCCGATCTGCGCCAGGCGGTTGAAGCGCTGGTCCTTGGCGCCTTGGCGTGCCTGGTTGAACCCGCCGACCTTCGCCAGCGCACGACCAATGCCGTACTCCGTTTCACTGGCCTGGTTGGCGCCGTCCGTGGGCGAAACGCCGTACCGCTCCATCTGCCGGCGATTCATGCCCTGCGAGGCATCGAACGCCATGCCGACATCGGCCGAGATCGCGCCATAGTCCGGGCGCTGGTCCTCGTAGGCCATATCTCGAAGGTCGCCCAGCACCGGCATGAACATTTCGCGCCAGTCGGCGTACTGCTCGCGACCGAAGGCCAGTTGCTCGCGGCCGAGCTGGAGTTGTGAATCCACGGCGCGTTGCTGTCCGCTGGATGCGCGGCTCGCGCCTCGCGCGCTCATGGCCGCACCAGCGACGCCAGCGACTGCAGTAATTACAGGTACGGCAGGCATCACGCACCCCCTTCGCGGGACATTCCGAACACGATCAGATCCTCCAGGCGACCATCGCGGCGATACGCCCTGGTCATCAGTCCTTCGCGCGCGAACCCGAGCGCGGCATTCATGCGCTGCCCGGCCCGGTTCCCTTGCGGGCACAGCGCCACCAGCTTGTCGACGCCGAAGTCCTGCCAGAAGCGCCGGATTGCCATCCGCCCGAGCCGCATCCCGACCGCTCCGCGCCATTCCGGCAGCAGCGCGCCATGGAACTCGCAGAGCGCCGTGCTGCGCGGCTCGAACATGGCGAATCCAACAGGCTCGCTGTCGACGCAGACGGCATAGATCATGTCGCTCAGCATCGCGTCCGGAATCCGCAGTGCATTCGGGTCGCGCAGCCCGTCGTCGGTAATCCACGGCCAGACGTCCGGGTGCCGCATGATCCGCAAGAGATCGTCAGCCGAACGGAAGCGGTCGATGGTCAGGGACTGGCAATCCATGCGCCGCACCCTATCGGGCGAGCGCCGGAAGCGTCAGTGAATTACGTGGCCAGGCCGCCGGATGTCGTGGTCTGAAAAGCGACGACCTTCCAGCCCTGGATGATCGACATGTTGCGGTCTTCGTACCGATGAATGCGCAGTCGAACCCAGTAGTTTCCAGCCGGAACCCGCACGACATTCATCAGCGTGTACGGCATGGACTCGGGCGAGTAGTCGTCAAGCAGGATGTTTTGGATTTCCAGCACACCGGGCGTTGGTTGCCAGACATCGTTCACCAGCGCCGGAATCGGCGCAGTTGGCGAGTTGATCAGCTCGCAACACAGCCAAAAGAACTTGTCGTCTCCGTCTGCCCCCCCGCCGCCGTCGGAGTAAGCGACAATGAATCCGCTCGCCATGATGACGGTATCTGCCGCCGCCCCGGATCGCAGCGCCCTGATCGGCATGGACGATGCGCTTACCGCCAGTTGAACCAAGGACGAGGCGCGCAGCGTATTGCCGGTCTTCTGATAGGCTGCCCCCGGATTTCCAACCACAAGCGCCGTTGGCAGTGCGAATGCGTTGTTGCCAAGGAACAGGTCTGCATTGAACCCGGCGCGTCCGTTGTCCTTGATCCAGAACAAAGGGTCGCGGGGATCGGGAACATTGGGGTCGCCGTACTTTTCTTGGCGACCGGCGCCATTGGTCCCGTAGGCCGATTGCGGACCGACCCACATTGCATAGTTGCCGTCCGCACCAGCGCCTCCGAACGATGCGAGGTTCGTTCCCGTGGTGCCGATCACGCCATTGCCGGCGACGCTCATGTGACCGCCGACGACCATGTTCCCGGCGCGGTCCAAGCTGAAACGCACGTCGCCGGATGCCGGTTTCCAAAACCGGAACGGGAACTCCGTGCTGATCGCGGTCGGGTTTGCCAGCTCGATCAGGTAATTGCTGTTCAGCATGTACTCGCTGTCGCTGACAGCGCCTGATCCGGTTCCGCCCGCGATGATTCGCTGACCAACGATCACGTTGGCGTCGACCGTTTCGGCTCGCATGTGCGACACGAACGCATTCGTGGCCGTCAGTTCGTCGAACACGCCATCTTGCGCGCGCACCAAGCCATCCACGATCAGGTCGCCGCGGATGCCCACCACATTGCGCGTGGTGTCGACGATGAATGGGATGCTCGACGGCGGCATCGCCGCGCCGCTGAATCGCTCGACCCACTCTCGGTTGTAGCTCGGTTGGTTCGGGTCCGCCCATGCAGGGATCGGCACGAACGTCGACCCGGCGCCGGGGATGATGACGGTGATGTAGTTCGTGAAGCCCGTCGTCCCAACGCCGATGACGAAACTGTCTCGACCTGAGATCCCAGCGAACGGCGACGGGATTGTGGTGGTCGCGTCGATCCTTGCCGATCCGGTGGCGCCTGCGATGGTGACTTCATTGCGGTCGGTGGTGTTAAACCCGTGACTCGCAGTGAACAGCGTCAGCGTCAGGATGACATCCGGCCCGTTCTGGAAGCCGGAAAGGCCGATGATCGCTGCGCCAGGCATGCCACCCTGCGCCCCCATGATCGCGAACTGGTTCGCGTTGATGAGGAACGTCGACAGGCTCTGCCCGGTCGTCTCGTTGGTTTCCATGCCGATGCCGAAGCCAGCGGCATACACCAGTCCGGTCGACGTGTTGTGGCGCATGTTCACGGACCACAGGCTTTGCAGGACGCCGTCGATGTCCGACGCAATCGACGTGATGTAACCAAGAACGCCACCCTGATCCAAGATCGGGTCTTGAGGCTCGACGCCGATCCACGACCTCAGGTTGCCGTAAATCGGCGTCGCCTCGACGTTCTCGATCATCGCGTCGAGCACCAGGACCGGATCAATCGACATCGCCACGGCAGCGCCAAGCAGCGGCGCGAACGGCCCCTTCACGCCGGCAGTTGAAACGAACCGGACCCAGTAGTACCGGACTGACGGGTTGAGCGCCATGTCGAGCGGGTTCACGTCGGTTCGAGCGACGTTGACCAGGTTGCGGTGCATGAAGATCGTGCCCTCCGCACGACCGGCATAGCCCGCAGGAAGATCAGCCTGAAGTTCGCCCAGCGTGCGCGCCGATCCGTCCGGGTTCTCCAGCAGCGCGTAGACCTCAGCGTGCGAGTGGTTGCTGTAGTTCGGCGGATCCCATGTCACCATGATGCTATCAGGCGGGACGCCGCGGCCGGTCACTCCGGTTGGAGCAGGCGGAACCGTAAAGTCGGTGTCGCCGTAGTCTGGTGGCTCGTATGGCACCAACGGCGCGCCATCGCCGCCGCTTCCTGGCGCTGGGGCGACACTCGCGCCACCGGGGCCGACGATGACCGTCCCCAAGTTCGCGCTCTTTAGGTCGCGCATGGTGACGAAGCGGTCGAGCGGATCGCCGCGCCGGCCGTAGCCGACCTCGGTCGCTTCCTTCAGCGCCTTCAGTGCCGCGTCGATCGCGCTCGGCGCGTTCCCGATTTCCGGGATCGACGGAACATTGGTTCGGCGGGGGCCGGACTTCCTCACTGGCGGATCTCGTCCATGACCTCGGCAGCCACGATGCGCTGGACCGCGTGCGTGGTGTCGACGTAGATGCGCCACTCGCGCGACAGGAACCCGTGCGGCAGCCGGAACGGCTCAGGCCCGGACACGACGGCGTTGAACGTGGTCGAGATCACCGCGGACGGCTGCCCGTGCTGGCTGGCGAGATTCGCGTAGCCGAAGGTGAGCGTCAGGGGGTACGCCTACCCACCGAAGCCAGCCATCGACTGGGTCATCTGCGGCGGCGAGTCCGGCCCGCACGCTCGCCCGATGCACCCTGACTGGGCGCGGTCGCTGCGGGATCAGTGCGCGGACGCCGGGGTTCCATTCCTCTTCAAGCAGTGGGGCGAGTACTGCCACCCAACGCAAATGCCTGACGATTGCGACGGGTCCGGCAGTTTCATCGACGACTTCTTTCGTGTCGGCAAGAAAGCCGCCGGCCGACTGCTCGATGGCGTTGAGCACAACGGAGTGCCGGCATGATTCGCCACCCCGAGCAACACCGCATCCGCACTGGCGCGATGGCATCCGCAACCGGCGACGACGGCGGGGCGTTCCAACTGAAGCTGCCATGCGGCGAGAAGTGCTACGTCATCGCGTCCAGCGGCTTCGGTTGGGAGCATGTATCGGTGTCGTTGCCACACCGCTGCCCGACATGGGCGGAAATGTGCTTCGTCAAGAAGCTCTTTTGGGAACCGGAAGACTGCGTTGTGCAGTACCACCCGCCGCAAAGTGAGTACGTCAACGTGCATCCGCACTGCCTGCACCTGTTCCGGTCGCTGGATACGGAGATGCCGCGACCGCCGCACTGGATGGTTGGGCCGCTGCGCAGGGAGGCGACGGCCTGACATGGACTCTCCGGCACTCCCGCTCGACCTGCTCACGGAACAGGAGGCTGCGGCATACTGTCGCGTCGCGCTCTCGACTTTCCGAGAGCATGCCTATGCCGCTGGAGTGCGGCCACGGCGGTTGATGGGCAGGAAGCTCTACAAGCGCGCCGACCTTCTGGCGGCGTTCGAGAGTGCGCCCGAGTGGCAACAATCTACTGGCGCCCGGGCGGGAAGAAACACCAGCCAGGCGCAACCGCATACCTCAACTGGCGAGAGCACGAACAGCAGTTTCGACGCTCCCTTGGCAAACTTACGCCCGCAGCGGCTGAGAAAATACGTTCCGCGAAAGCAGCAGAGTTAGAACACGGCGTTCGCATCCTGCCACGCGGGCCGCTCGCTCGCGACTTCTTCGATTGGTACAAGGAGTGGTACGCATCGGAGCACCCGACCACCGCGAAGCGGCTGATCTCGGAACTGAAACCGTTCCTGGAAGAGTTCGGCGACAAGTCCGTCGACGCCATTTCGCCAAAGGCCATCGAATCCTGGAAGATCGCGCGACTCAAGACCCACGCACCAGAGACAGTCGGCAAAGAGATCCGACGCCTCAAGGCTGCATTTGCGCGCGGCATCGCGTGGAAAGAGATCGACACCAACCCAACCGAGCACGTCAGCGCCCCGCGTGGCGTGCTGGACGTGGCGGTCAGCTTCTACACCACCGCGCAGATTGCGAAGCTCTACAAGGCCAACCCGCAGCGCGCGGCGCTTTGGTCGCTCGCGGTGAACACGGGCCTTCGCCGTGGCGAGCTTGCGAAGGCCACCAAGGCCGACATTGCCACCTACGGCACCGGGAAGGACAAAGCCCAACGCCTGCGCATCGAGTCGACGCCAGACAGCGCCAGCGGCGTCGGCCGCACCAAGTCCGGACGCTGGCGCGAGATCCCGCTGAACAAGGACGCGCTGGCAGCAATCAAGAGGCTGCCGGACGCTCTGGCCAGCGGCGTGCATGCCGATACCCTGTCCGACTGGTTTGCGGTCGACGCGGCCAAGGCCAAGATTGGCGGGTCGCTCCACCGGCTCCGGCATACCTTCTGCGCCCACCTTGCCATCGCAGGCGTTCCGCTCAGGCGCATTCAGATTCTCGCAGGACACTCTGACTACAAGGTCACAGAGCGGTATGCTCACCTGTCGCCACAAGGCGGAATTGATGCCGTGGACCTACTGGCCTTCTCGCGAAGGCCCGGTCGAGGCAAGCAATCCAAGCCAGAATAAGCACACCGATTAGCACAGTATTTTGTAAGTTGTTGATTTATAACCATGCCCCCGTAGCTCAGTTGGATAGAGCGTCCCCCTCCTAAGGGGAAGGTCGCACGTTCGAATCGTGTCGGGGGCGCGCCACTTTCTGGAGCTCCCATGTCCCACACCGTCCTCTCCGCGCTCGGCCTCGGCGCCGACAACAGCGGCACCTACCTCGGCAACGGCGAATGGTCGAAGACCACTGATGCCGGCGTGCTGACCAGCATCAACCCGGCCACAGGCGAGGCGATCGGCCGCACATACGCGTCGAGCAAGGCCGACTACGACGTGATCATGGCGCGCGCCGAAGCGGCGTTCAAAATCTGGCGCACCACGCCGGCGCCGCGCCGCGGCGAAGCGATCCGCCTGTGCGCCGAAGCGTTGCGCCAGCACAAGGACGCGCTCGGTTCGCTGGTGTCGCTGGAGATGGGCAAGATCAAGCCGGAAGGCGATGGCGAAGTGCAGGAGATGATCGACATCGCCGATTTCGCGGTCGGCCTGTCGCGCCAGTTGTATGGCAACACCATGCACTCGGAGCGCCCGGGCCACCGCATGTACGAACAGTGGCACCCGATCGGCATCGTCGGCGTGATCAGCGCCTTCAACTTCCCGGTCGCGGTGTGGAGCTGGAACGCCTTCCTCGCCGCCGTGTGCGGCGACATCACCATCTGGAAGCCGTCGCCGAAGACCCCGCTGTGCGCGGTCGCGTCGATGAAGGTGTGCAACGACGCGCTGCGCGCCGCCGGTTTCCCGGACATCTTTTTCCTGTTCAACGACAACGGCATCGAGCTGAGCCAGGCCTTCGTCGACGATCACCGCATCCCGCTGATCAGCTTCACCGGCTCGACCGCTGTTGGCCGCACCGTCGGCGAGCGCGTCGCCCGCCGCATGGGCCGTTCCTTGCTCGAACTCGGTGGCAACAACGCCATCATCGTCGACGCGTCGGCTGACCTGAAACTGGCGGTCCCGGCGATCGTCTTCGGCGCCGTCGGCACCGCCGGTCAGCGCTGTACCACCACGCGCCGGCTGATCGTGCACCGCTCGCTGGTCGCCGACCTGACCGCCACTCTGGTCAAGGCCTACCAACAGGTCGAGTCGCGCATCGGCAATCCGCTCGATGCGGGCACGCTGATGGGCCCGCTGATCGACCAGGCCTCGGTCGCGCGTTACCTGAAGGCGGTCGAAACCGCCAAGGCCGCGGGTGGCCAGGTGCTGACCGGCGGCGCCGTGGTCGATCGCGCCGGCAATTTCGTGCTGCCGACGATCATCTCCGGCGTCGCGCCGGATTGCGATGCGGTGCAGACCGAAACTTTCGCGCCAATCCTCTACATCATGCCGTTCGACACGGTGGATGAGGCCATCGCGATCCAGAACGGCGTGCCACAGGGCCTGTCGTCATCGATCTTCACCACCGATCTGCGCAACGCAGAACGCTTCCTGGCGGCCAACGGCTCGGACTGCGGCATCGCCAACGTCAACATCGGCACCTCTGGCGCCGAGATCGGCGGGGCGTTCGGTGGCGAGAAGGAAACCGGCGGCGGTCGCGAATCGGGTTCGGACGCGTGGAAGGTCTACATGCGCCGGCAGACCAACACCATCAACTACTCCGATGCGCTGCCGCTGGCGCAGGGGATCAAGTTCGATTTGTGATCGACAGCGCGGCGCCGCGAACGCGGCGCCGCGCGTGCATTTGATCTTGTGGGTCCAGACTTGTCTGGACGCTTCTCCCGCATTTGATCTGGTGGGTCCAGACTTGTCTGGACGCTTCTCTCAAATCAAAGACACCAGCGTCCAGACAAGTCTGGACCCACAAATGCGCACGCTGGCAATCACGCTGCTACAACGGCGCCGCAACCTGGCTCGCCTTGATCCCTTCCATCTTCTCCCGAAACACCCTCTCCTCGCCGAGGTAGACGGTGTCGTCCAGTGCCTCGCGCATGCGCTTCAGCGCCGCATCGCGCTCGGTCGCATTACCCTCGAGATCGGCAATACACGCGCGCACCCAGTCGAACTCGAACGGATGCGAGAGGCCGGCCTCGGCGCGCTGCAACCACTCGCGCGCCATGGCCGGGTCGCGGTCGAGCTCCGCGCTGAGATGCGCGGCGATCATCGCCAGTGACTGGCGCAGTCCATCCGGCAGCTTTTGCCAGTCCGCCAATGCCGGTTCCAGCAACTCCCGAGTCCTTGCCAGATCGCCGGAATCGTAGGCGACTCCCGCATGCAGCATCTGCGCAGCGAGCTTTTCCATGCCCTCCGACTTGTCGATGTCGAGCGCGGCAAGGTCGACCGGATCGTAGTCGCGCGGACGCATGCCGTCGATACTCGCCCGCGCGATGCGCAATACCCGTCGACGCGTGGCCAATCCCTGCGGGTCGGTGAAACTCTTCAGCAATTGCAGGCCATCGGTCTGAAAGCCGCCGCTGCGGAATGGCAGCAGGTTGACCAGGCCAATCAGCAGGCCGATCGCGACAAAAACGCCCGCCAGCAAGCGCAGCGGCCATGGCCCGATCAGTGGCAGCAGCAGCCAGACAATCGCTGCCAACAGCAGATTGGCCAGCGGCCCGCCGAGCAGCATGCACACGAAAGCGCGGCGGAAATTCGGGCCATCGGGCAGGATCGTCTGCGCCATGCCGCCGACGCCCTTCAACGAGCGCATGCGGACTCGGCGATATCCACTGCGAAACAACTCCCAGCGCCATGGCCCGACAATCACGCGGAGTATGCGTCCACCCATCCATTGCCCGACCAGCGCATGCCCCAACTCGTGCACCAGGAAGTGCACCAACATGGCAGCCAGCAGCGCGGGCACGATCAGCAAAACGACCAGGGCTTTGTTGGTCTCCGGTGGCGCCAGTTGCGCGCCACCTTTGAGCAAAAGAATCATCGTTGCGGCGCCGATGACGGCGCCGATTCCCATCTGCAGCAGCAGCCCAAGCAGCTCCCGACCGCTCAACTTGCGCTGCATCTGCGCTTTCAGCGTGGTCGGTTCCACTGGTGGCAGCGCGACACGCTCGCTCATCGACGTACTCCTCGGTTACGGGTGCGCGCTCCGCGCGGTTTGGTTTCATCGGCCGCACTGAGTTCAGTCGGATAAGCAGCGAGCGCGAATCCGTGGAAGTCGCCAGATTCGGGTGGCGTCTGTTCGCTGATCTGCTCGAACTCGACGTACAGATCATGCAAGCGCTGATAAAGACGCTCGCTGTCCGCCGCGGTCAACTTGAGCACGTTTCGATACGCCAGCAACGCGCCCACCTGCGGCGGCTTGCAAGCGACATCGATGCGGCCTGCGGCGCTGCTGCGCTCGATGTCCTCACGCGCACGATCGAACACATAGGCCAGAATCGACTGCAAGCCTTCGTCGCCTGGCGCATCGCCGCCGAAACTGCCGCGATCCAGGCGCAGGCGTCGCGCAACCGCCCGGTAACGGCGTTCGACGATGCCCGACACCAGCCGCTCGGCGGCAACCACAATCAGGCCATGCTTCTCCAGCAGATTCAGGTGGTGATAAAGACGTGTGGTCGGACACTGCATCAGCCGCGCGAGTTCCGTGGCTGTGCGCGGCGCCGACACCAGCGCCTGGTAAATGAACTCGCGCGTCGGTTCGGCCAGCAACTTGAGGTCGCGCGGCTGAATTGCCCGCTCCTCCTGCATCGGCGGTGGCTGGCGACGCGGTCGCGGCCCAACGTTCAATTTCGTCACGGCATTCATCATGTGTTGAATGCTGAAGCCTATTTGAAAGTGTGTCCAGCATGTCGTTGGTCATGCCTGTCGCAATGTGCCCTCGGCACCTGGCGTGTGTCGCATCATTGGCGCCTGTAACCCATGCCCGGAGCCTGCCGCCATGACGACGACCGATCCCACCGCGCGCTTCTCCAACCGCGTCGCCGACTACGTCCGCTACCGTCCCGACTATCCGATCGCCGTGGTCGACACGCTGGCCGGACACTGCGGCTGGAGCGGGCCGGTCGACGTCGCCGATCTCGGCTCCGGCACCGGGCTGTCGGCCTTGGGTTTTCTCGAACGCGGCCATCGCGTGTACGGCGTCGAGCCGAACGCCGAAATGCGCGCGGCGGCCGAGTTGCTGCTCAGCGGACGCAGCAAATTTGTCAGCGTGGACGGTCGCGCCGAGGCGACGACACTGGCGGCGTCCAGCGTGGACCTGGTCATCGCCGCACAGGCTTTTCACTGGTTCGACGTGCCGGCCGCATCCAATGAAACCCGTCGCATCCTGCGCCCGGACGGCTGTGCCGCGGTCGTCTGGAACCTGCGGCGAACGACCGGCAGCGAGTTCCTCGACAGCTACGAGGCCCTGCTGCAGCAGTTCGGCACCGACTACGGCGCCGTCTCCGAGCGCTACGCCGACCCCGCGGCATTGGCACAGTACTTCGGCAGCACCGACTACGCCGAGTACCGTTTCGACCACGTCCAGCAATTCGACTACGACGGACTCAAGGGACGCCTGCTGTCGTCGTCGTACACGCCGGCCGAGGGCGATCGACGCCATGCACCGATGCTCGACGCACTACACCGGATCTTTGCGGCGACCGCCATCGAAGGCCGCGTGGCCTTCGAGTACGACACGCGTCTGTACGTCAGTCGCTGACGCCGCCTGCGGGCCTGCGCAAAGAACCCGGCTCCGGCCACCAGGGCGGCGGCGGCAGCTCGCGCGCGGCGAGGAACTCGGGGTTGAAGAGCTTCGACTCGTAACGCCCTGCGGAATCGCAGAGCACCGTGACGATCGTGTGGCCCGGCCCCAACTGTTCGGCCAGGCGAATCGCGCCGGCCACGTTGATGCCGCTGGACGTACCTACATACAGCCCTTCGCGGCCGATCAACTCCCACAACACCGGCAGCCATTCGCGGTCGGGGATATTGAACGCGTCGTCGATGCGCGCATCCGTCAGATTGCCAGTGATGCGGTTCTGGCCGATGCCCTCGGTGATCGAACTGCCCTGCGACGCGATCTCGCCGTGCTTGACCCAGCTGCAGATTCCGGCGCCGTCCGGATCAGCGACCGCGATCACCACCTCCTTGCGGCGCTGTTTCAGGTACTCGGCAACACCGGAAATGGTGCCGCCGGTGCCTACCGCACAGATGAACGCGTCGACCTGGCCCCTGGTCTGCGCCCAGATTTCCGGGCCGGTGCTGGCGATGTGGCCCTCGCGATTGGCCAGGTTGTCCCACTGATTGGCGTAAAACACGCCGGACTCGTGTCCGGCCAGGCTTTCGGCCAGTTGCCGTGCCTGGTGCACGTAATTCTGCGGATTCTTGAACGGCACCGCCGGCACTGTGCGCAGATCGGCGCCCATGCCGCGCAGGGCCGACTGCTTCTCGGCCGACTGCGTGTTCGGCATCACGATGATGGTGCGCAGGCCGAGCGCATTGCCCGCGAGCGTGAGCCCGATGCCGGTATTGCCCGCCGTGCCTTCGACCACGATGCCACCGCGTCGGACCACGCCACGACGCAACGCGTCGGTCAGCAGATACTTGGCCGCGCGATCCTTGACCGAACCACCCGGGTTCATGAATTCGGCTTTGCCGAAAATGCGGCACCCGGTGCGCTCGGACGCCGCCCGCAAGGGGATCAATGCGGTGTTGCCGATGGTATCGAGGATCGGGCAGTTGAGTTCGCTGGGGGTAACTGCAGACACGCGGCGCATCTCCTGGTCGGGCACACTCCAGCGTCGGCGTCGCGCACGCCCACGACGCGGAGCGGGTGCTTGCGCGCCTGAGCCGAGCGGCAAAGACCCGGAGTATCGCCGGCCGTCGGCTGCCCCTGTCAATAGCCGTTCAGACGTCTGGACGTAAATACGTCCAGGCCTCGACAAACTGGGCACCGGCTTCATCGGGCAACGCTGGAAACCGCCCGCAACCCGCACCCACACCGCCGATCAAGTCTTCTACCTCGCCCCCAACCTCAGGTATCCTCCACGGCTCACTTGGCCGAAGTGGCGGAATCGGTAGACGCAGCGGACTCAAAATCCGCCGCCCTTAAAAGCGTGTGGGTTCGAGTCCCACCTTCGGCACCAGATGAGCGAATTAGGGCGTTCTACAACGTCCGATGCAAAAGCCTAAGCCCGCGCTACTGCGGGCTTTTTGTGCCTGTAGGGGCATGGACGGTTGCTTGCATACGATTCGACGCAGGGTAACAATCGGGGGCACGGGGCAACGGTGCCCCTAAAACACCCCGGAAATGCCCCCATGCCTGCCCTCGCCAAACCGCTATCAGCCGTCGCCATCACCAGCGCAAAGCCACGTGCGAAGCCCTACAAGCTGGCGGATGGCCAAGGGCTGTATCTGGAAGTCATGCCCAACGGCGCGCGCTACTGGCGCATGAAGTACCGCTTCGGCGGGAAGGAGCGCCGAATCGCCTTCGGTGTGTTCCCCGAGGTGCCCCTCGCCGAAGCTCGCCGCCGACGCGATGCCGCGCGCGCCGCGCTGCGCGATGGCACCGACCCGGTGGGTCAGCGCAAGACCGAGCGCAACGCGCGCGCCGTCGCTGCCGTCAGCAGTTTCGAGATTGTCGCCCGCGAATGGATGGCCACGCAGGAAACAACCAAGGCGCCGGCAACAATGGCCAAGAGTCGTTGGCTTCTGGAACACTTCGCCTTCCCTGCCTTGGGCAAGCGGCCAGTGTCGGCGATCACCGCCCACGAGCTGCTGGACGTGATCCGCAAGGTGGAGGCCCGAGGCACGCACGAAACCGCCCACCGGCTGTTGCAGCGGTTCAACAAGGTTTTCCGGTACGCGGTCGGCACCAAGCGATGCGAGCGCAACCCGGCCGCGGACCTGGACAGCGACGTATTGCAGCCGGTCAAGGTCAAGCACCGGTCGGCGATCACTGACCCGGTTGCGGTCGGTGGACTGCTGCGCGCTATCCACGCCTACACGGGGCAGCCGGCGACGCTGGCCGCGCTCAAGCTGGCGCCGTTGGTGTTCGTGCGACCCGAAGAACTGCGGGGCGCTCAGTGGTGTGAGTTCGACCTCGACGGTGCCGTGTGGACCATCCCGCCGCAGCGCCGGAAGCTGACCCGCAAGGACCGCGAAGACCCGAGCACGCCGCCGCACATCGTGCCCCTGTGCGCGCAAGCGGTGGCGATCCTGCGCGAGCTGCACACGCTCACCGGCCGCGGTCGATTGCTGTTCCCGAGCTTGCGCACTTCCGATAGGCCTATCAGCGAGAACACCATCAACGCAGCGCTGCGCCGGATGGGCTTCACCCTGGACGAAATGACCCACCACGGATTCCGCGCGATGGCTTCGACCCGGTTAAATGAACTGGGCTTCGGCCCCGACGTGATCGAGCGCCAGCTCTCGCACGCCGAAAAGGACCAGGTGCGCGCGGCCTACAACCGTGCGGCCTACATGGACGAACGCAAGAAGATGATGCAGGCGTGGGCGGATTACCTGGACGCGCTGCGCGACGGTGCCCCAGTGGTGGCGATCCGCTCCAAAGCCTGACCGTTTCCGCTTGGGATAGCCCGACGGGGCGACAAGCGCGGACACCTTCACCGCGTTTCCCAAGCGACCATTGAAGGGGCGGAGAAGGCCGCTATGGCAAAGAGACAGAGGTTCCCGGCAGTTACCGAGCCGAGCACGCCGGTGTCGTTTGATTACTTGCGTGATTTATTCCCGTCAGCAGAGCAGAAACTCCAGCGTGAATTGCTCGCCCTGCAGATTGAAGAGGCGAAAGCCAAAGAGGCGGCGAGAAGCGCAAATCCAAAATCCGAAGGGTCCGCCCAACGCGCGAGAAAACTGGACGGCGTTGTGATAGCGCTACTGGCTTCTGATGGTGGCTGGCTGGCTGCTGATCTTTCCGACGCAGCAAAAGAACTCTTACGCAACGCGGAGTTGAAGGGCTATTTCCCGGACATAGAGCCGCGTCAGGTAAAAGCGCGCCTTGAAGCAGCTCTGAAAGAGATCGCAAAGCACAAATAAGCGCACGGAGCAAGCAACAGCAGCAGCCGCATGCAATTGCATCCGGTGTGTGCTGTTGATCGCCGTCGTTGCTCGTTTTAGCAAGCCTTTGGCCAACACTTCGCCGAGGGCTTCAAGTGGGAACCGACAAGACCAACGCAGCACCCGCCCCGCACCAGCTCCTACGCATGCCCGAAGTCGAAAGACAAACCGGGCTCAAGCGCTCCCAAATCTACCTGCTGCAAAGGCACCGGCATGGCCTACGGCGAGCTGGTGCGCTGCACCGAGCTTCGTCCTATCCCGACCGCTCCGGAGCGCGCCGGGGAAATCTTCTACGACGCCGCCGAGGTAGAGCGCTGGTTGCGCAAGCACGGCAAGCCGTACTGATTCGCGCGGGAACGAGCGCGGAAGGGACAAGCCGGCGAGTGTCCCGAACAACCCCGGCAGAGCGAGGCGTGCGCACCTCTCAAGAGAATTCCACGGCGCTGATCGCTCAACCCATTTGACGCTGCGGCATTGCACCAGCCGCAACGATGTTGCACACTTTCCCTGCGGTCGCCAAATCGACCGCCGGGCGTGAGAACCCGAGCAAACAGAGGCGCACAAGCGCCGCATCCGTAGGCGCTTTTTTTGTGCCTTCAACCTGCCTTCTATGGCGGGCGTGCAGGGCAGCCGCAAGGCTGGCCGGTTCCTCTGTTCCGGTTTCTCACCCCTGTACGCCCGTCACCTTTGCCCGGTGAGAAATGGCAGTGGTGGCGGTTCCTTCGATGAACAGAGGAACCACCCGATGAACACCAGCAACACCCCGGCAACACCCCCGAGTTATCCCCTGCTGATGCTCGCGCCGCGCGAGTCCTGGCCGACCCTGATCGAGCTGGCAGCCGCCATCCTGGAAGGCCGCAGCGATGCCAACGCCGAGACCGTTGCAACCGAACTGCGCCTGATCGCTGGTGCGCTGGAGGTGCGGTCATGAACCCACGCGCCATGCTGCGCCACCGCATCCTGTTGGTGCTCGAAGCCGCAAGCCCGCGGCCGGTTTCACAGTCGCTAATCACTCGCATCGTGTCCGACGTCGAACTTGCACTGACGCCGGCCGGAGTTAGTGCAGCGCTCAAGGAAATGGCACAGAGCGGGATGGTCGAAGCGACGGGAGAAAAGCACGATAGCTGGCGACTCTCAGAGCGCTTCCTGCACACCAAGCACGCCGCCGCGGTGGACGCAGCGATAGCCGAAGCCCTGGCGTCTGGAGCGATCACGCAGGCAACCGAGAGCTATCACCGCGCGAGCTGCAAAACCCCCGATGACCTGATCCGCTTTCAAGCATTCGCCGCGACGTCCGTGCTTCGGCATGGCGGAGACACCAGCGCCGAACCGCTGCAACTCAACGACGAAGAGAAGGCCGTCTGTCTGGCGTGCGAGATCAGCTATCGCGACTTCGTGAACGCACGCGACGGGGGTGGACGATGATCGAAACTGACGCGCGCCGTATGCAGAAAGCCGACCGCATCGACCACCGCATGAACCAGCGCGACGAGCGCCAGCGCGCGAAGGCAGCAAGGGCGCTGGCACTATGGGATAGCTCGCCGGCACCGGGCGTGCATCCTTGGCTTGAATCCGAGGGCGTCGCCGCGCATGGACTGCGCCAGCGCGACAACCGCTTGCTGGTGCCGATGCGCGACGCGGCCGGCGAGCTTTGGAACCTGCAATTCATCGGCCCGAGTGGTGGCCTGCGGATGCTCTACGGCGCGCGGGTTTTCGGGCTGTTCCACCTGATCGACGGGCAAGACTTCGGCAAGGCTTACACCGCCGACACCTTGGGCGAGCTGTTCGCCACGTGGAATCCGCTGACCGTGGTCAACATCGCCGAGGACTACGCCAGCGCCGCGCGCGTGCATGCGGCCACCGGGCAACCGGTGGCGGTCGCCTTCGAGCTTCACAACCTGCGGCCCGTCGCGCTGGCGCTTCGCTCCGAGTATCGCCGCGCGCGGCTCGTCATCTGGCTACCAGAACCGCCCCAGGGCGCGCGCAGCGCTTCCGGCAACCATCGCGGCGCCCTAACCCATGCCGAAGCCGCAGCGGCAGCCGTGGGCGGCTCTGTGGCCGCTCTGTGGGGGCGCCCATGAGCAAGAGAGCGAACGCGGCCGCACTGGACCCCGAAGCCGTCAAGCGTGAGTTTCTGGAGAAGGCAAAGCGAGGGTTAAAGCTCGACGAGATAGAACCGCCCGCACCGGCCGGTGCCGCTACGCTGGTTCCGCAGAAGCCGGCCGCGTCGCTGGACCTGATCAGAGCATCGGACGTGAAGACTGTTGCGGTGTCGTGGCTTTGGCCTGGCTGGCTGGCGCGCGGCAAATTTCACTTGTTGGCCGGAGCACCAGGAACCGGAAAGACCACGATTGCACTGGCGTTCGCCGCCAGTGTCAGCGCGCGGGCGCCGTGGCCTTCGGGCTTCCGCTCCAAGGCAGCCGGGAACGTGCTGTTCTGGTCAGGCGAGGATGACATCGCGGATACGCTCGCGCCTCGCCTGCTGGCCGCTGGCGCTGACCTCGAACGCATCCACTTCATCGGCGACCGCCGCAGCGCTGACGGCGCGCTGCGGCCGTTCGATCTGGCCACCGATGTTCCGTTGCTCGCCGAGCGCGCGCGAGGCATTCGCGGGGGTTTCTCGCTGATCGTCGTCGACCCGGTTGTGACCGCGGTTATGGGCGACTCCCACAAGAACACCGACGTTCGCCGCGGCCTGCAACCCTTGGTAGACCTCGCCACGAAGAACAACGCCGCCGTGATCGGTGTCAGCCACTTGTCGAAGGGAACCGTTGGCCGCGATCCGTTGGAGCGCGTAACCGGAAGCATCGCCTACGGCGCGCTGGCGCGCGTCGTCATGGTCGCGGCCAAGCGCAGCAAAGGCGAGCACGGCGCCGAACGCCTGTTGACCCGAGTCAAGAGCAACATAGGCCCGGACGGTGGCGGCTTTGGCTACGCACTGGAACAAGCCGACGACGGCAACGCGGCATCGCTGGTGCGCTGGGGCGCCAGCCTGGAAGGCTCCGCCCGAGACTTGCTCGGCGAGTACGAAGAAGACCCGGAAGACCAGGACAGCGAAGCGGACGGCGTAGGTGTCTGGCTGGCTGAACTCCTGGCCGATGGTGAAGTGGTTGTGCGCGACGTGAAGCAATCCGCCGAGGCTGCCGGGCACGCATGGCGAACGGTGCAACGGAAGTCACGGGCGATGAAGATCGACACCCGGCGTGAAGGCTTCGGACCGTCAGCCCGCTACTTCTGGTCGCTGCCCAAGGGGGCATCTTGCACCGCATAAACATGCACAGCGTGCATTTCCATGCACCACCGATTCACCCCATGCGCGCCACTTTTCCCCATGCGCGCCATGCGCGCCACACTCTGAAGGTTGGCGCGCATGGCGCGCATGGAGGAATCGCCGACAGCGAGCGCCACCAACGCGCGCGCCGGTGAATGAATATGCTCTGCTGCCGGAATCGAAAAGGCGGCTAGTTGACCGGCTCAAAGCTCGGAAAGTCGCCCGGCTCTTCCTCCACGTCCTCGTCGTCATCGGCGGGCCGCGGATAGTGCGCCTGGAGGTCCTCCGGTAGCCGGTGCGCCCAGCCCAAGATAGCCGCCATGTCGGTCAAGCTCTTGGTCGGCTCCGGCCCGAGGTTCCACGACCAGGGCGACGGATGAGCGCTCACGGTTCCCCAAGTGGCCATGTCCAGAATGCGCGCAGCGGCAGGGCCGAACACGGCGCCCGTGGTCACGTCCCAATCGAACACCAAAGGCTTTTCGTGCCAGACCGTTGGCGGCAATTCGTAGTGCTTCATGGTCACGGAAGGCCGGCCGTTGTTGGCTGTTGTTGGACGAATCGCCAAAGTGTTCACCCGCTACCGCCCGCTGGCAAGTGTTCCTGGCGTCGAACCGGCCGAAGGCCACCCGTAGCGCACTGTCGCCGGATATCGACCCGAACCGAAGCGAGACTATCCGGAACAATTCGAGATCAGCGCCGGCAGCGAACGCGCGCCCGCACCGGTCGCGGCCTGCATCGCCGCTCGTCGGAAAGTCTGCCGACCGCGCGGGACTCAAAACGTCCGCATCGGTATGCAGACAACCGACAGCAACGCGGCAATCGTGGGGGAACAATTGGGGGCACGTCTGATTTTTAGCTTCTGGCAATCCATACAGAACAACAACATAGGCAATTCTTACGGTGCCCACCTTCGGCACCATCAGTTGAATCAACAACTTGGCGACACATTCAGGACCGGGCCCAGTGCCCGGTTTTTTGTTTCAGGGACGCCGGGGATACCGTGGGGTAGCGGACGCCAGCAACATGCCCGGCACCGCGCCGGTCTCGGCGGGTCTCCGGTGGTGGTCGGACAGGCGCGGATCGTTGCGCGGTAGAACCGATCAGGTCACGCGAAAAGGCAAGGAATCAGAGCAAGCTGACCGGCGATGAACTCAGCGCCAGCCAAGGGCCTTCCCTCGGCGTCCGTCCCTGGTCAATCTGCAACGAGCAGTGTTGGTCCGTTTGAGCAGCAACACTGGCGTTTGCTTGCGCTTCCTGCGGCTTGATGCGCGAACGAGCCACCGGCAGGGGGCGAACGCGGTTGTCACTGCTCGAAGCCGTCGGCAAATACTGGCGTATTGCCGAGCAATCCGTCTGCCAGCGCGTTGAGATAACACTCGAGGTTGGTGTAGCCGGCGATGCCGGTGTAGGCGATCGACAGCGCGCTGCCGTTGGCATCGAAGACGGCGGGACTCAGGCCATAGGCGGCGTTGGCCAGTTCGAAGCTGTCGGGCATCCCGTCACCGTCGCTGTCGAGCGGCGGCATGGGCGGGTTGGCCGGATCGAAATCGAGATCGAAGGTGTCGTTGGCCAGCGGTGTGCCGTAATCGGCGGCCGGGATCGATCCGCTGAGGGTCGAATCGCGCCAGCGGCGGTCGAGCGGATCGGCTGGCTGGGCGCCGACGCGGGGCGGCAATACGCTGGCCAACTCGGCGCCAGCGAGGTAAGCGACTGCGGGAAACGGGTGGCGCAGCGGCAAGCGCGTGGCGTTGCCGGGCGCGCTGTTCGGCGCGCTGCCGGCAAAGTCGTTGCAGCAATAGAACAACTGGTAGTCGGCAAATCCGGGATAGATCGACAGGCTGTTGTCGCTGACATGCAGTTGGTTGCTGGCGACGTCGATCAGGTCGAACAGGAACATGCCGTAAGGGTAATCGGCGCGCGTCAGGAAGCGGTTGCCGACCGCGTTGAGGCGCACGCGATAAGGTCCGGCGGCGGCGTTCTGGTCGACATCGCGGTTGTACCAGACCAGGAAGCCAGGGTCGGCGTAGAGGTTGTTGGCCAGTTCCAGGTGCAGCGGGGTGTCCTGGCAGCTTTCGATCAGCCCCGGTTGTCCGTCGAAGTTGCTGGCCTCGCAACTGATTTCCGGGGTGCGCCCACCGACCCGGTACCAGAGGTTCTTGATCAGCGCGATGCGGTCCTGCGGGTGCTGCGGATGCGAGTAGTTGAGCAGCACGCCACCGCGGTCGGCGTGCTCGCCGACGGTTTCGCCAAGCGTGGAGTACTGCAACGTGATGTCCGAGGCCCAACTGATCTGCACTGCTTCGTCGGTGGCGTGCGCCAGCGACACATGATCGAAGATCGCGCGCTGGATGCCGTCCAGACGCAAGGCGTCGTCGAGGCGCTCGCCGCCGGCGGGCAGCGGCAGGTTCCAACCGGGGCGCGAACGCAAGTGGCGCACGATCAGGTTGTCGCAATCGTTTTGCTCGTAGTGGCCGTCGCAGACGAAACCGCGCACGGTCACGCCGCCTGGCGAGGTCTGGCCGGCGATCGTGACATCGCCATGCACGACGTTGGCGATGCCGTGGATCACGCCGCTGACCTTGAACAGCAGCGTGCGCGGGCCGCTCTGGCGCAATGCCCAGTTGAGCGAACCGGGAATCACGCCGGCCGGATCCGGATCCAGCGTGGTCACATACAGCACTGCGCCGCCGCGACCGCCGCTGGCAACGGCGCCAAAGCCCTCGGCGCCGGGGAAAGCCGGGATGCCCTGGGCCAGGGTCGTCGGGCCAGCAAGGGCAGCCAGCAATCCGGGCAGCAATGTTCCGAGACGCAAGTTCATCGCTGGGTCACTGCAGCACCCGCCGCGGCAACTGAATCTGGAACTCCACGCCCTTTCCGGGTTCGCTGATGCAGTCCAGCGAACCGTGCAGCAACTGAGTCACCAGGTTGTAGACCACGTGCAGACCGAGGCCGCTGCCGCCCTGGCCGCGCTTGGTGGTGAAGAATGGATCGAACACGCGCTGGCGCACGTCCTCGCGCATGCCGACGCCATTGTCGCGATACAGCAGCAACCATTCCTCGTCGTAGCCCTCGCACTCGATGCGGATCTCGCCATTCTCGACGCCGTCGAACGCGTGGATCAGCGAGTTCATCACCAGGTTGACGACGATCTGCGAGATTGCGCCCGGATAGGTCAGCAGCCGCAGATCCTCCGGGCATTTGACGCTGATCTTGTGGCTGGTCTTCTTGAGTGCCGGGCCAAGCGAGACGAGGATCTCTTCCAGGTAGATCTTGAGGTCGATCTCGCGCGCCTGTTCGCTGGACTGATCCACGGCGACCTGTTTGAAGCTCTTGATCAGTTGTCCGGCGCGCCGCAGGTTCGCGAGGATCAGTCGCGCGCTGTCGAGCGCGTCGGACTGGTAACCCTCCAGAGCGGCGCGTGTCATCTGGCCCTGATCGACCAGCTTGATCAGCTTGCGTGTCTCGTCTTCCAGATGCGAGGCCGCGGTGACGCCGATGCCGAGCGGCGTATTGATCTCGTGCGCGATACCCGCGACCAGACCGCCGAGCGCCGCCATCTTCTCCGATTCGACCAGTTGTTTCTGGGTCAGCTTGAGCTCGTCCAGCGTGAATTGCAGTTCGCGATTGGATAGCCGGAGCGCGCGCGTGCGCTCCTCGACACGGTGCTCAAGTTCATCGTTCAGATTGCGCAGCGCTTCCGCCGCCGCGGCGCTGGCGCTGACATCGCGACTGGTGCCGACCATGCGCAAGGCACGGCCACCGGCTTCGCGCTCGACGGCAAACCCGCGCGACAGCACCCAGACCCAGCCGCCATCCAGCGTGCGCATGCGGAAGGTGTTTTCGTAGAACTCCGACTGTCCCTGGATGTGCCGCGTCAACTCGGCCATGACCGTGGGTCGGTCGTCGACGTGCACCTGTTCGAGAAAGTGCTCGCGGCTGGTGAACTGTACCTGCGCCGACGCACTGATGATCGGCAGGATGTTCTCGCGTTGCATCTTGCCGGTGGTGAGGTCGAGGTCCCAGAGTTCGTCGCGGCTGCCCCACAGTGCCAGTTTCAGGCGTTCCTCGCTGCGGCGGATGGCCTCGGCGGCGCGGCGTTCGCGCTCCCAGCGCCGACGCGCGCCGACGCCCACGGCGGTTGCCGCCAGGATCAACGCCAGTGCATACGCCAACAGGGCCGCCGGCGAGCGCCAGGGTTCGGGCGCCACGCTCAGACGCAGGCTCGATTCCGGCCCATAGTCGCCACCCTCGCCGTCGCGCGCACGCACGCGCAGGGTGTATTCGCCCGCGGCCAGATTGGTGTAAGCGGCGGTTCGCGACAGCGTGCGACCCTCGATCCAGTCGCGATCGAAACCATCCAGACGATAGCTGTAACGCAGTCCGTCCGGATTGGCGAAATCCAGCGCCGAATAGTCGATCGCCACGCTGGAAATACCCGACGGCAGGTTCAGCTGGTCCAGCGAATGAATCGCACGCGGCGGCCCGATCCGGCCCTTGGCGGCGGCTTGCAGACCGGGGTCCGCGTTGTCGATGCGCAGATCGGTGAACACCACGCGCGGAATCCGTCCACGCCTGGGCAGGCGCTCCGGGTGGAACGCCAGCACGCCGCGCAGACCGCCGAGGTAGATTGCGCCATCGTTGCCGCGCGCCATGCTGCCCACGAAATAACCGGATTTGTCCATGCCGTCGCTGGCGCTGAAGCTCTGCACCTCCGCGGTGGTCGGGTCATAAGAGTCGACGCCGACCGTGGTGCCGATCCACAATCGGCCGCTGGCGTCCTCGATCAGCGTGCCGATGGCTTCCGCGCCGAGGCCCTCGCGTTTGCCGATGGCGGCGAAGGTGAGCTTGCCGTCGGCGCCGCGCGTCACTCGATTCAGTCCACCCCCCTGGGTTCCGATCCAGAGCACGCCATCGCGGCCCTCGACGATGGTGGTCACCGAGTTGTGGCTGATCGAGGTGAGGTCGCCGGGACGTTCACGAAAGTGGGTAAATTGTCCGGTAGCCCGATCGAACAAAGCCAGGCCGGCACCCCAGGTACCGACCCAGAAACTGCCGTCCGCAGTCTCCGCAAAGGCGTAGACGCTGCCTGCCTGCAAACCGGTCGGGCTGGCAAGGTCGCGCGAGTAAACCCGGAAACCCGACTCGTCGCTGATCCATCGCGCCAGACCGGCGCTCTCGAAACCAATCCAGAGGCTGCCCGAGCGATCGATGTACAGCGCCTGGATAACATTGTCCGGCAGGCTGCCGGGGCGTTGATCCTCGCGCCGGAAGTGATCGAAGCCGCTGCCATCGGCGCGCATCCGCGCCAGCCCGGCACCCTGCGTGCCGATCCAGAGCTGTCCATCCGGCGTGCGCGCGATGCCCTGGACCACGTTTCCACTCAACGAGGCAGGGTCATTCGGATCGTGCACCCAGCGCTGCAATACCCCTTGTTCGAGGTCGTAGTGGACCAGTCCACCGCCCTCCATGACCCCCATCCACAGGCTGCCATCGGCGTCCATCCACAACGCGCGCACCGGACTGGCCGGCAGACTGGTGCGGTCGCGGCCGTGGTTGCGGATCAGGCGTACGGCCTGGGTGGCCGGGTTGTGGATGCTGAAGCCGCCGGTCCAGGTGCCGATCCAGATCAGGCCATCACGGTCTTCGAAAAAGGATGCAATTCGATTTCCGGCCGGGCTGCCGGCATCACCCGCATCGTAACGCCAGGTCAGAAATGAATCGCCGGCTTCCTGATAGGTCGCCACGCCGTTCATGGTGCCGACCCAGACCTGCCCGGCTCGGGTGACCAGCAGCGCGCGCACCTGATCGTCCGGCAGCACGCCGTCGCCGCCGGCGCCATTGCGGTAACGCGCACGCACTTCGCCGCTGGCGCTGACCCGGATCAGCCCGCTGCGTGTGGTTCCCGCCCACACATCGCCGGCTGCGTCGACGGCGACCGCCTGCAGGTCGCCGAGGTCGGCGTCGTCCGGCGCGATCTGCCGCCAACTGCCGTCTGCGCTCCTGTGGCGCCACAGACCGCGACTGCCGCCGAGCCAGATGTCGCCGTTGCTCGCCTGCACCATGCTGCGAATGATGCCGAGCTCGACGCCGGGTTCGATGGTCTCGAAGTGTTCCGCGCCGGCGGCCAGTTGCTGCAGCGCACCGCCGCTGGTCGCCACCCAGAGCTTGCCATTGCCGAGTCGAATCAGGGCGAATACGCCATCGGCGGCCAGGCTGCGGGAGTCGGTGTCGCGATGGCGAAAGGCGACGATCTCGTCGGTGGCCGGATCCAACCGGTTGAGGCCGCCGGCCATGGTGCCCACCCAGAGGGTTCCCTGGTCGCCGCGGGCAAGCGCGGTGATGTGGTTGTCGCCAAGGCTGGATGGATCGCGACGATCGCGCTGGTAGACGCGGAAGTTGTAGCCGTCGAAGCGGTTCAGGCCATCCTGGGTGCCGATCCACATGAAGCCCTGCTCGTCCTGCATCAGGGCGCGCGCAGTGACCTGCGAAAGACCGCTGGAAATGCCGAAATTGCGAAAACGCACCGCGTCGACCGTGGCGACCTCGGCAGCGGCCGGCAACATGCCGCCGCCACACAAGAGCAGGCCGAACAGCCAGAACCATGGGCGCGCGATCATTGCGGACCGCCGACGACTTCGGTGGCGGCGCCCGGCAGGTTTGGCGCCAGACGCGGCAGGACCAGGCGAAAATGCGTACCGGCGCCGGGCGTGCTGTCGCAGGTCACGCTGCCTCCGAGCACTTGCGTCGCCAGGTTGTAGACGATGTGCAGACCGAGCCCACTGCCGCCGCTGCCGCGACGGGTGGTGAAGAACGGCTCGAACACGCGCTTGAGCACCGCCTCCGGCATGCCTTTGCCATCGTCCCGGTAGTCGATGACAACATCGTCGCCGGAAAGCAACGCGGAAATCCCGATGCGACCGCTGTGCTGCTCGTCGAAGGCATGCACCAGCGAATTGATCACCAGGTTGACGATGATCTGGTAGAGCGCCCCCGGATAGGTATCCATCACCAGATCCGGATCGCAATCGATGTCCACCTCGGTGCGCAGCTTCTTGATGCGCGGGTGCAGCGACAGCAGGATCTCGTCGAGGTACTCGCGCAGGCGGAAGGCGCGGCGTTGCTCGCTGGACTGGTCAACCGCCACTTGCTTGAAGCTGCGCACCAACTGGCTGGCGCGATCCAGATTGCGCAGCACCAGATCGCTGCTCAACTGCGCCTGTTCCAGATAATGGTCCAGATCGGAGCGCGTCATGCGCCCCTGCTCGACCGCGCGCAGCAGGCGCACGGTTTCCTGCTGCAGGTGCGAGGCAGCGGTGACGCCAACACCGAGCGGCGTGTTGATCTCGTGGGCGACGCCAGCGACCAGGCCGCCGAGCGCGGCCAGTTTTTCCGACTCGACCAACTGCCGCTGCATCCGCGTCAGTTGCTCCAGCGTGTGCTTGAGTTCCGAGTTGGATTTCAGCAGCGCTTCGGTCCGTCGTTGCACGCGGACCTCCAACTCCTCGTTGAGGCGCCGCAAATCGTCTTCGACCTGCTTCAGTTGCGAGATATCCCGGTTGGTGCCGACCATGCGCAGCGCGCGGCCTGCGGCATCGCGCTCGAGCACGCGGCCCTTGCCCAGCAGCCAGATCCAGCCACCGGCGCGCGCGCGGGTGCGATAGCTGCATTCGAAATGATCGACGCTGCCCTTTACGTGCGCAATCAGCGCGTCGCGCAGCTTTCCCTGATCCGCCGGATGGACGAACTCCATGTAGTCGATGAGCCTGGGAAACTGCGTTTCCGAACCCAGCTCGGTGCTCTCCAGCCGGTTTTCGCGGCGGACGTGGCCTTTCACCAGGTCGATGTCCCAGATCTCGTCGCCGCTGCCCCACAGCGCGAGGTTGAGCCGGTCTTCCGAACTGCGTCGCGCCTGCTCGCTGGCGCGCAGATCGGAAATGTCGAAGGTGGTGCCGACCATGCGGATCGCGCGTCCCTGGACATCGCGCGCGAACACCCGGCCACGCGACAACAACCAGCGCCATTGACCCTCCAGATCGGCGCTGCGATAGCTGCACTCGAACAGATCCTGGGTGCCCTTGACGCAGGCAACCAGCGCATCGCGGAAATGCGCGCGATCATCGGGATGCACGAAGGGCGTGTACGCTTCCAGCGTCTCGGCGCTCGCACGCCGACTCACCTCCAGGTGCTCGAGACGATTGCGCCGGGTCAGCTTGCCACTGCGCAGGTCGGCATCCCACAACTCGCCGCGACTGCCCCACAGCGAGTACTTCAGCATTGCCTCGCTTTGCGCCAGGGCATCGCGAGTACCCTCGCGCTCCTTCAGGCGCACGCGATAGCGCCAGCCGGCCAGTGCGATCAGCATTCCCAGCAGCAGCGCATAACCGAGCCGCGCCAACGGCGACAACCACGGCGCCGGCAGCACCTCGATGTCCAGCGCGCGCGCACCGCTGAGCGTTTCGCCATCGCGCGCCTCGACCTCGAAGCGGTACTTGCCGGCGGGCAGCCCGGTATAGGTCGCCACCCTGCGCAGGGCATCGGTGTCGATCCAGTCGGGATCGCGACCGAGCAGCCGGTAGCGATAGCGCATGGTCGCCGAACGGCGCAGATCGAGCGCGGCGAACTCGAGCATCACCAGATCCTGGTCGTGCCTGAGCTCCAGTTGCTCGGCGTACTCGATGGCGCGCGCCTGTGGCAATGCCGACGCCTCCACGCGGCGATTGGCGATGCGCAGTTCAGTGAGCACCACGGTGGCCGGCTGTGATTCGAAACGCACCTGTGCGGGTTCGGCGATGCTGATCAAGCCGCGCGAACTGCCGAAGTGCAATCCGCCGGCAGCATCGCGCGTCGCCGCACCGACGAAAAAGTCGACCGCCAGTGCAGGATCGCGGTCGCCGAGACAGGTGAAGCTCTCGGCCTCGACGGCAAAACGACACAGTCCGCGCGTGGTGCTGATCCACAACTGACCGTCGCCGCCATCCAGAATGCCGCCGACCATGGCCGAAGCCAGCCCTGCGGACTCGGAGAAGTGCTTGATGGCCGTCGGCTCGCCATTGGCGTCGCGTTCGATGCGGCTCATGCCGCCGCCCTGGGTCCCGATCCAGAGCACACCACGATCGTCTTCCAGCAAGGTGGTCACGCTGTCGTTCGCCAGCGTCAACGCGCCCTCGGAACTGCTGCTCATCCCGCCCCAACGCTGGCTGCGCGGATCGAACCAGGACAACCCGCCGCGGCGCACCGCAAACCACAGGCGGCCGTCGCGGCTTTGCAGGATGTCGTTGATCGAACCGCCCAGAGGGCCGTCGCGGCCTTGCGAATCGACGGCCCAGTTGTGCAGGTCCTCGCAACTGGCGCAGAGCGCATACAGCCCACCGCCGAGCAACCCGATCCACAAGGTGCCGTCACGATCCAGCAACAGCGCCTGAGTGGCGCTGACCGGCAACGCGCGCGGGCCCAGTCCGGTCGGTATGCGGCGCACGCTGCCATCGTTCTGCAGCAGATCGACGCCACCGCGAACGTAGCCGACCCAGACGCCGCGCGGCTCGACCAGCAGGCTGGTGACATCGTCGGACGTCAATCGTTGGGCGTTGTCCGAGCGACTGCTGTAAGCGCCCAGCAAGCGACCATCGGCAGCCAACTGCACCACGCCGCCGCGATCGACCATGCCCAGCCACAACTGGCCCTCGACGCCGGCGGCGATCGTGGTTACCGCGTTGGCCGGAAGGTTCACCGGCCCTTGCTGACGGGACACCCGAATCCGCTCGCTGTCCGGGTCGAAACGTGCCAGTCCGCCGGTCCAGGTACCGATCCACAACAAGCCACGGCGGTCGCTGTGCAGGCCTACGATGCGATCGCCCGGCAGCGCGTAGGGATCTCCCGCCTGATGACGCCAGGTCGACACCCGGCCGTCGCCTTCGAGGCGCGCCAACCCTTGCACGGTGCCGATCCACAAGCGTCCGGACGGATCGAACAGCAGCGCGCGTATCGCATTGTCCGGCAAACCGGCGCTGCCGCCGTCGGCGCTCAAGTGCTGTTCGACCTGACCATCGGCCGCTACAAGGTAGACCCCGCCATCGGCAGCACCCAGGGCATACCCGCCACCCGGGCTGGGCGTCGCCACGACGAAACTGCTGCCCTCGGGCAAGACGCCTGAAAGCAGACGCTGCGATGTCGAGCGGCCGGGATCGACGACCCATACCTCGGCGTCATTGGCCAGCAGCAAGCGACCGTCGGCGTGCAGATGCAACAGCCGCTGGCGATTCACGAACGGCGGCAGCGCGGGAACCGGTTCGAAATGGCGGGTGCTGTTGACGAAGCGCTGCACGCCGGCGCGCCGTGTCGATACATACAGCGCTCCGTCGGGGCCGCCGTGCAGCGCGAGAATCGTTGCATCGCGCAGCATGCCGGGAGCGGTTCCGGGGGCAAAACGTTCGGCCCGGTCGTGCACCGGATCGACGCGATTGAGCCCATTCTGGGTGCCCACCCAGATGCCGCCGTCGCTGTCTTCGGCGAGCGCAAGGATATAGTTGTCGCTCAGCGAATCTTGATTGTCGGCAACATTGCGATAAACCCGGAAGCCATAACCGTCGAACCGGTTGAGGCCATCCTGCGTGCCGATCCACAGAAAGCCCTGCTGGTCTTCGAGAATCGCGGCAGCGGAAATCTGCGAAAGCCCCTGATCCGGCCCATAGCTGCGAAAGCGCACCGCATCGGCCGCCGCGTTGAGCACGGGCGGCGCCAACAAGACAAGCAGCCAGAGCAGGGCGCGACCCACGCCGAGCAGCGTCGGCCAGCGTTGCCGACGAACCCGCTGCCGCCTGTTTGGCTGCGATTCCCCCATGAGCGCAGCCTAACGCAGAGCAGGTTGCGCTGCGATAGCTGACCCGACGTTTGGCCTGCTTGCGACTATGGTTGGGCACGCAAAGCTTTGCTGCACTGCCATAATCGCAGTCCCTGAAGTCAGCGCGCGGGTTCACCGCCAGAGGTTGCAGATGAGTTCATCCACCGTCGTCATCATTGGCGCCAAGCGCACGCCGATTGGTTCGTTCAACGGCGCGCTCGCGGGCGTGCCGGCACCCAAACTCGGCGCCACCGCGATTCAGGCCGCGCTGGTGCAGGCTGGCGTTGCCCCCGGCGACGTTTCCGAGGTGTTGATGGGTTGCGTGCTGCCGGCCGGCCTCGGCCAGGCACCGGCGCGCCAGGCCGCGTTGCAGGCGGGAATCCCGGCCAGCAGCGGTTGCACCACGCTGAACAAGGTCTGCGGTTCGGGCATGAAGGCGCTGATGATCGGGCACGACGCGATCAAGGCCGGCTCCGCCGAAGTGGTCGTCGCCGGCGGCATGGAGTCGATGACCAATGCACCCTACCTGTTGCAGAAGGCCCGCTTCGGCTATCGCTTCGGCCATTCCGAAGTACTCGACCACATGGCGCTCGACGGTTTGCAGAATGCCGAGGATCGCAAGGCGATGGGCGAGTTCGCCGAGCTCTGCGCCAGCAAGTACGCGTTCACCCGCGAGGAGCAGGACGCCTTTTCCAGCGAGTCGGTGCGACGGGCGATGGCAGCGCAGGCCAACGGCGACTTCACCGTCGAGATCGCGCCGGTCACCGTCGCTGGGCGCAAGGGCGATGTGCTCGTCAGTGCCGATGAAGAGCCCGCCGGCTGCGATCTGTCCAAGGTCGCGTCGCTGCGCCCTGCGTTCAAGAAGGATGGCACGGTCACCGCCGCCAGTTCCTCCAAGATTTCCGACGGCGCCGCGGCGCTGGTGCTGACCAGCGCCGCGAACGCGGCCGCCCGCGGAATCAAGCCGCTGGCGCGGGTGATCGCGCACGCCACGCATTCGCAGGAACCGGAATGGTTCACCACCGCCCCGGTCGGCGCGATCGGCAAGGTGCTGGCGAAGGCGGGCTGGAGCAAGGACGATGTCGACCTCTACGAGATCAACGAGGCGTTTGCGGTGGTGGCGATGGCGCCGATCCGTGAGCTGGGCATCGACCACGCCAAGGTCAATGTGAACGGCGGCGCCTGCGCGCTGGGCCACCCGATCGGCTGCAGCGGCGCCCGTCTGATCGTCACCCTGATCCACGCACTGCAGAGCCGCGGCGGTACGCGCGGTGTTGCCACGCTGTGCATCGGTGGCGGCGAAGCCACGGCGGTGGCGATCGAGCTGATCTGACGTCGAGGAGCGGTGTTGGTGCTGGTGTTGGTGTTGGTGGAGGCGGATTTCCGGTCCAAACCAACAGCGACACCAGGAACCGACACCCGCTCCATGACCTACAGCACTGGCACCTTGGACCGCAAGGCTGATTGCCAGCTACAATGGTGGCAGCCGAAACACTTTTCGGTCATCCGGCCACCCGGATCATCATTGGATTCATCGAGGATTCGACCCATGAAGCTCATCAAGTTCGCGGCATTGTCCGCGTCGCTCGTTCTCTTGGCCGCTTGCGGCGATCAGGGCAGCAACCCCACCGAACCGCCTGCCGCCGCTCCGCAGGAGCAGGCTGCTCCGGCCACCCCGGCAGCCGATGCTGCAGCGGTCGCCACCGATGCCGCCGCTGTTGCCACCGACGCCGCCGCAACGGCGACTGACGCTGCCGCTACCGCAACCGACGCCGCGGCAACGGTTGCCACCGACGCCGCTGCCGTCGCCACCGACGCTGCGGCCGTTGCCACCGACGCCGCGGCCGACGCCGCTGCGGTTGCGACCGATGCGGCTGCCGTGGCGAGCGACGCCGCTGCTGCTGCAACCGAGGAAAAGAAGCCCGACGGTCAGTAATCCGACCGAATCGCGCTGCAACGACGATGCCCGGCCTTGCGCCGGGCATCGTCGTTTCTGCTCTATGCTGAGGCGACGAACCCGCTGCCGTGGCAAAGCCGTCTACCCATGAAGAGCATCCCGCTGCTGTTGATTCCCGCGATACTGGTGCATGCGCTGCTGCTCGGCGGACATGGACTGGCGACGCCATGGCTCAGCGTCACCTTGCCGTCGGGCGCGGTTTTAGAACTGACCGGCGGCACTGCCGTGCTCGTCCTGGCCCTGCTGATGCTCGGCATCGAGGTCTTCAAGTCGACCTTCTCCGGCCGCTCGTCGCTGCTCGACCACATGCTGTCCTTGCTGCTGTTCATCGTGCTGCTGCTGGAGTTCCTGCTGTGGCCTGCAGCCGGGTCGGGCGTGTTCGTTCTGCTGGTGGTGATGACCCTGGTCGACGTGATCACTGGATTCGCCGTCGGCATGGCCGTCGCCCGCCGCGATGTCGGCATCCTGCGCGAGTAGCTGGCGCGGGCGCATCGCGGGAAGCAACAACGCCATTCGACACACGACCGCCAACCAAGGACGCGGCCCATGCCAGCCATTGAATCGCAGATCGACATCCGCTCGCCCGACTACGCCGCCAATGCCGAGCTGATGCGCACGCTGGTCGCGGATCTGCATGCGCAACTGCACCGGGTGGCGCTCGGTGGCGGCGACAAGGCACGCCAGAAGCACACCGAGCGCGGCAAGCTGCTGCCGCGCGAACGCATTCGCGCCCTGCTCGACTCGGGCTCGCCGTTTCTCGAACTGTCGCCATTGGCGGCGTACGGCATGTACGAGGACCAGGCGCCGTGCGCTGGCGTGGTCACCGGCATCGGACGCGTCGCTGGCCGCGAAGTCCTGATCGTCGCCAACGACGCCACGGTGAAGGGCGGCACCTACTTTCCGATGACCGTGAAGAAGCACCTGCGCGCGCAGGAAGTGGCGCTGGAAAACCACCTGCCGTGCGTCTATCTGGTCGATTCCGGCGGCGCCTTCCTGCCGCTGCAGGACGAGGTATTTCCCGATCGCGAGCATTTCGGCCGCATCTTCTACAACCAGGCACGTTTGAGCGCACGCAACATTCCGCAGATTGCGGTGGTGATGGGTTCCTGCACTGCCGGCGGCGCCTATGTGCCGGCAATGAGCGACGAGACCATCATCGTGCGCGAGCAGGGCACCATCTTTCTTGGCGGCCCGCCATTGGTCAAGGCCGCCACCGGCGAGGTGGTCGACGCCGAATCGCTGGGTGGCGCCGACGTGCATACCAGCATTTCCGGCGTGGCCGATCACTTTGCCGAAAACGATGCGCACGCGCTGACCATCGCGCGCGACGTGCTCGGTCACCTGAATCGCAACAAGCCGATGCCACTGGCGCTGCGCGAGCCGCAACCTCCACGCTACCCGGTGGACGAGATCTACGGCATCGTGCCACGCGACACGCGGATCCCCTTCGACATCCGCGAAATCATCGCGCGCATCGTCGACGCCAGCGAGTTCCAGGAGTTCAAGGCGCGCTATGGCAAGACTCTGGTCACCGGCTTCGCGCACATCCACGGTTATCCGGTCGGCATCGTCGCCAACAACGGCATCCTGTTCGCCGAGAGCGCGCTGAAGGGCGCGCATTTCATCGAACTCTGCAACCAGCGCAACATCCCGCTGGTGTTCCTGCAGAACATCACCGGCTTCATGGTCGGCAAGAAGTACGAGAACGCCGGCATCGCCAAGGACGGCGCCAAGATGGTCACGGCGGTGGCCTGCTCGCACGTGCCCAAGTTCACCGTGATCATCGGCGGCAGCTTTGGCGCCGGCAACTACGCCATGTGCGGCCGCGGCTACCAGCCGCGTTTCCTGTGGATGTGGCCAAATTCGCGGATCAGCGTGATGGGCGGCGAACAGGCGGCGAGCGTGCTGGCAACGGTGCGCCGGGATGGCATCGAGGGCAGCGGCGGCGCCTGGTCGCGCGAGGACGAGGAACAGTTCAAGGCACCGATCCGCGCCCAGTACGAGCGCCAGGGGCACCCCTATTACGCCAGTGCCCGGCTGTGGGACGATGGCATCATCGACCCGGCCGACACCCGCCGCGTACTCGGCCTGGCGATCTCGGCAGCCCTGAATGCGCCGATCGAGCAGGATCGCTTCGGGGTGTTCAGGATGTGAGCGTGCGGTTCAACCATGGTCGCGGATCGAACTGGGCAGAGATATGGCGGCCTGTTTTTCTTGTCCGCAAAGGACGCAAAGGACGCAAAGAAAGCCAAGATTGGTCATGGTCATTGAGCAAGTGTGAGTGGCCTTGCGCGCCGACAATGAGGCTCTCCCGCTTTCCTTTGCGTCCTTTGCGTCCTTTGCGGACAAATGTTCTTGTTGATTCCTGCCTGGAGCACCCATGAGCTGGCCCTGGACCACCATCAGCCTGCCGGAAGATTCGACGCCCGCCGAGATTCGTGCGGCGCACCAAGCGTGGCGTGCGCGCCGCGAGGGTGCGCGGCCGGATCCGAGCGACCAGGAGATCGATCGCGCATTCATGGTCGCGCTGGAAATGGCGGAAGAGCGCGATCCGTCGCACCTCGACCCCTCGCAGTATCCGGATCCGTGGCGCGACGCCGCTGCCGCGGATGCGCCGGCAGAACCGGCGCTGCGACCGGAGCACCCGCCATTGCCATCGGCTGATGTGCTGGCGACCACCCTGCTCGGCATGGTGCGCCAGGCGCCGGATTTCGAGGCCTTCACCACGGCGCTGGCGCGCGTGCAGGCATGGCGCGATGGCGAGACGCGCACAGGTGCCGACCGCCACCTGCGCGAGTGGCTGGTCGACGGTGGCGAGCTAACGCCGTTGCAGGTGGTGCGCCTGGCGCGCGTGTTCGACTGGCAACCGACATCGCCCGCGCTGCAAGCGCCGGATCGCGATCTCGATTGGCGCCGGGTGGTGAAGCAGGCATACGACGTCGTCGCGCCACCCGATCCGGCTTACACGGGGTCCATCGGCCGCACCTTTCTGGTGGTCGGCGGCGTTGCTGGCGTCGCACTGGCGCTGCTGCTGTTGCCGCGCGTGATGTCCGGCAGCCTGCGTATCCTGATCCCGGTGGCGCTGGCTGCGCTGTGCGCCTGGGCACTGATTCGCTGGAAACGGTGAGCCGACTGCAGGCGGCAGGGGTTCCGGGGCTCCGGTAGGTCGAGACTTGTCTGGACGCTTCTGCGCTCCAGGCCTTCGGCAGGTCCAGACTTGTCTGGACGCATCCAGGCTGCTGGCCCTTGGTGGGTCCAGACTTGTCTGGACGCTTCTGCGCCGCTGGCCATTGGTAGGTCCAGACTTGTCTGGACGCTTCCGTGATCGGGAATCAAGAACGTCCAGACAAGTCTGGACCCACCAGGGCCGACACGTCCGGCCCGACCGAGGCATCGCCCTTCGCGATCACCTGGCTCAATCGACCCTCATGGTCGGCCTTGCGTACCTGCGACCACAACGCTTCCTGTTGTTCCAGAGGCATGCCGTCGAGACCGCAGCCGGCCGCCGCGGCGTGCTGCTCCATGGCGCGGAAACGGCGCTCGAACTTGGCGTTGGCGCCGCGCAGCGCGGCGCCGGGATCGATATCGAGCTTGCGCGCCAGGTTGCTCATCACAAACAGCACATCGCCGAATTCGTCCTCGATTCTGGCGCGCGCCGCTGCGCCGTCAATCTCGTGCCGCAGTTCGGCCAGTTCCTCATCCAGCTTGGCCAGCACCTGCGCCGTGTCCGGCCAGTCGAAGCCGACGGCCGCCGCGCGCTTCTGCAGCTTGCGCGCGCGGATCCATTCCGGCAGGCCGCGGCCGATGCCGGCGAGCGCGCTGGCGTCGGTGTCGCCGGCACGCTCGGCGCGTTTGTGCTGTTCCCACGCCAGCGTCTGCGCGTCGGCATCGGCCACCGTGGCGTCGCCGAACACGTGCGGATGGCGTCGCACCATCTTGTCGCAGATCGCCCTGACCACGTCGTCGAAGGCGAATGCGCCCTGCTCGCTGGCCATCTGTGCGTGGAACACCACCTGCAGCAACAGATCGCCGAGTTCGTCGCAGAGCTCACCGAGCGCGCCGCGCTGGATCGCATCGGCAACCTCGTAGGCCTCTTCGATGGTGTACGGCGCGATCGAAGCGAAATCCTGCTCGACATCCCACGGACAGCCGCGCTCGCGATCGCGCAGCCGCGCCATGATCGCCAGCAGTTCGTCAATCGTAGAGCGCGATGCCATCGAGCGCGTGCAGCCAGGACCGGGTGTGGTCGCCATAGGCGAGGAAGTTGTGCACGATCAGCGAATCGCGTTGGTTGTAACGCAGCGGCACGCCGTGTTCATCGATGACCAGGCCGCCAGCCTGTTCGACGATGCATTGACCCGCCGCGACATCCCACTCGGAGCAACGGGACGCCAGTCGCGCGTAGACATCGAGACCGCCCTCGGCGAGGCGCGCGAACTTGAGGGCGCTGCCCTGCGCGTTACGTTCCACCGCACCGAGCGCGGCGTAATATGCCTCGACTGCCGGGTTGCCGTGCGAGCGGCTGGCGGCGACCCGCGGCACCTCGGGACAGGGCTGGGTCACGCGCAGCGGCGTTTTCCCGGCGCCGTCGACGCGCCACGCGCCAATGCCGTCGCCGGCGTACCACAGGGTGCCGCTCGGCGGATGCAACAGCAGACCGAGGCACACCGAGCCATCCGTCACCAGCGCGATGTTGATGCAGAACTCGCCATTGCGCTTGACGAACTCGCGGGTGCCGTCGAGCGGATCCACCAGCCACAGATGACGGTGGTGGCGGCGCTCCGCGAACTGCGCCGGACCGGACTCTTCGCTGAGCACCAGCGCGTTGCGGTCGAGCGGCGTCAGCGCCGCCACCAGGGTGCGATGGGAGGCCATGTCGGCCGCGGTCAGCGGCGACGAGTCGGATTTCTGTTCGACCTCGAAGCCAGCGGAATAGACTTCCATGATCGCGGCCGCCGCCGCGCGTGCGGCAACCATCGCGCCTTCGCTCAACTGCTCCAGCGCGGTCGCGGAATAGCGCGGCGACGTCATCCTGGAATCCTCATTCGCTGCGGCCCTGGCGCAGCCACTCGCGCGCCAGGAACAGCGCGGCCATGGCACGACCCTCGCTGAATTCCTCCAACGTCAGCAACTGGTGCAGTTGATCGATCTTCCACGGCACGACCTCGATCTCCTCCGGCTCGTCGCCCGGCAGGCGCTCCTCGAACAGGTCGCGCGCCAGCACCACGTGGGCGATCTGGCTCATGTAGGTCGGCGCCAGCGACAGCGTGCGCAAGATCAGCAACTCGCGCGCGCCGAAGCCGGTTTCTTCCTGCAGTTCGCGCTGCGCACCCTGCAGCAGCGTCTCGCCAGGATCGACGCGACCGCGCGGCAAGCCGAGCTCGTAGCGGTGCAGGCCTGCCGCGTACTCGCGGATCAGCAGCACGGTGTCGGCGTCGAGCATCGGCACGATGACCACGACCTGTCGCCCCGAGCCCTGGATGCGCTCATAGGTACGACGTTCGCCATTGGCGAATTCGAGGTCCATCTGTTCGATCTTGAAGCGCGGCTCGATCAGTCGGGATTGGTGGACGACAGGCAGTTGTTTCATGCCCTGAAGTCTACCCGTTGGCCATGGCGGTCGGCGACCGTCGCGAGCGCATGCCGAGCTAGCATCCCCTGACGCTGCTGCAGCCGAAGGACGAACGGCAAGGCACCCGGGAGGCCTCACTTTTTTGTCCGCAAAGGACGCAAAGAGAAGCAAGATAGATTAATGGCAACGGAGCCTCTCGCGTCCGCGAACAAGCATTGCCTTCTGCTTTCCTTTGCGTTCTTTGCGTCCTTTGCGGACAAGATTCTTTTGACGGCCGACAAGATCGCCGAGAAGCTCGAATTGCACCTCGTTGCTACAGCGAGGTGTGCAGCGTCGCCAGCGCGTGGGCGTGCATCGTCGGGGTGCCGGCGAGGACACTGGTCGTGTCCAGTCCGACCGGGCGACCGGCGAGATCGGTGAACACCCCGCCGGCCTCACCGATGATCGCCACCAGTGCGGCAATGTCGAGGATGTTGACGTCGCTTTCGAGCACCACGTCGATGCGCCCGCTGGCCAGCAGATGGTAATGATAAAAATCGCCGTAACCGCGCGTGCGGTGGGCGCCGCGCACCAGGCCGGCAAGCCGCGACCAGCCATCCGGGTGACCGGCCAGCGTCTTGAGGTTGCCGGTCGAGAGTGTCGCCTGCGCCCATTCGGGCGTCGCTGCGACCATGCATGGCACGCCGTTGAGAAAGGCGCCGCCGCCGCGTCGCGCCCAGGCGGTTTCGCCGAACGCGCTGGCGTGGGAAACCCCGAGCAGCAGTTCGCCCCGGTGCATCAACGCGATTTGCGTCGAGAACATCGGGTAACCGCGGACGAAACTCTTGGTACCGTCGATCGGATCGACCAGCCAAAGGTAGTCGCCGCTGCCGCTGCGACCGCCTTCCTCGCCGTAGATGGCATGGTCCGGGAAAGTCGCCGACAGCACCTCGCGGATGACCCGCTCGCTGTCCTCGTCGGCCTGCGTCACCGGCGTCGAATCGGCCTTGATGCGTACCGCCACGCCGCGCGCGTAATAGTGGTCGATCACCTCGCCGGCGGCCAGCGCCGCATTGCGCGCGACCGCCAGTGCCTGATCCAGATCGATCGTCACAACGTCTCCTCCAGCACCTTGATGTGGCCCTCAACGACCAGCAGGCGTCCGCCCTCGGGGCGTGGCGCGCCGACCCACTGCAGCGCCTCGACCACCGGTCCCTGCGTCACGCGTGGCACCAGGATGGTCTCGCTGCGATAACTGCCCTGATCGATCAATGCGCCGCCGAGTACTTCGACATCGCCATCGCCCTGGTCGGCGACGCTGACCTCGATGCGGCCCTCCTCGCCATGCGCCTCGATGACCAGGGTACCGAGCCGCGCCACCACCTGGCCACGCACCCCGGCATCGCGCCATTCGATGCGCGCATCGATCGCGCGCGGCACGCCCGCGCGCGACAGCAGCAGGCTGGCGCCATCGGTCACCAGGAGTCCGGTGGGCTCCAGTTCCGGGATCGCCAATGCCGGCCCCAGCCAGCCAGCCTCGGCTTCGGCATACATCGGGCCGATGGCCAGCGCGCCGTCGGCAGCACCCGCGATATCGGCCTTGAGCTTCATTCCTGGCCCGGACAGATCGATGTAGACACCGGGATCCCCGCTGAGCAAGCGCATCACCGGCACCTTCCACTGCATGCGCCCCAGCGCCTGACCTCGCACGGCGACGCGTGTCGCGCCGCCGTTCCAGATCGTCCCACTGACACCCTGCAGCTTGAGATCGGGAATACGCTCGCCCCACCAGCGCCAGGCCAAGGCTGCCGGGAAGGTGGCGGCGACCACCACGGTCAGTACCAGTAACGTGACCGCCGTTATCAGGAACCAGGTCTTTTTCATGGATTCAGTGGTGGTCAGCGGGTGGTTTCAAGGGTCATCGCGGCGTTGACCACGCCCGGTGCGAGCGCCCGGTCCACCGACCACTCGCTGATGTCGACCCCTTCGTTGCGGTCGAGTCCTTCCAGCCAGGCGGCGAGCGCATCGAAGGACACGCCATCCATGGTCACGCGCACGCGATTCTCCGCCAACGGCTCGATGCGCGTCTGCGCGCTCATCAGGCCAGCGTCGCGCGCCGAGCTGTCGATCAGCGCGAACAAAGATCGCACCGGCCGAGGTGCGGCCGCCTGACGCGCAGCCAGGATGGCGTCGACCTGGACACTGGCCTGGGCGGTAGCCTGCTGCAGGCTGACGACCGCGGACTGCGCGCGCGTGCGCGCCGACGTCAGGGGCTGCAACAGCAGCTGCCAGTAGGCAATCGCCGCCAGCACCGTCGCCGCCAGTATCAGCAGACGCCGTTCGCGATCCTGCAGACCGCGCCACCAGGCGATCATGAGTTCCTCCGGATGCGGATGCGGCCGATCACTTCCTTGCCCACATAGGACGTGCTGCCGATGTCCACCTTCAGCCGAGGATCGAGCATGACCTGTTCACGCAGTCCCTCGAATCGGGTGGCGTCGGGTGCCCGTACCGCCACTTCGAGCGCGCCCTCGGCATACACGAAACCCTGCAGGACCAGCCTGCTGTCGGCCGTCAACATTGGCGCCAGACCCTTGAGCATCGCCAGCGCTTCGGCGCGCACGGCGCCGCCAGGCCCCAGCCGCTCGAACTCGGTGCGGATCTGGAATGCCGGATTGACCATGCGTTCGTTCTCGCCGAACACTTTGCGAAACTGCGATTCGAGTTGCGCCGCCAGCGCGGCCTCGGTGCGCTGGATGCTGTAGACCTCGATCGCCAGCGTCAGCGTGTGGACCAGCAGTGCAACCAGGGCGACGCGACCGGCAATGCGCCACCAGCCGCCGCCCGCATGTTCGCGCCCCGCCGGTGCGTAGGCGCCCTGCAACAGATCGATGACGCTGGCGTCGATCGACTGCAGAGACACCCAACGCAGCGCCGAATCGATGGAATCCACGTGGCAGGATTCGCTCGGCAGCGTCGCTGTCGCGGTCGCAAGGATGCGCAGCGACTCGCCCAGATCGACCACCAGCGGCAGCATGTCGGCCTCGCAACTGCCGCCGAGCCCGGCGCCGCTGACAAAACTGGCATGTCCGCTGTCGAGCAGCACATCCGCGGCGCGTCCGGGCCCGAGCAATGCCGCCTCCGGCACGATGTGGTCCGGGGTCAAGCCGAGCTGGCGCAGGCGGGCGAGCAGATCGTCCAGCAGGCGCCTTTCGATCACCGCAACCGGGGTGTCGCGACCGGCCAGGCCAAGCGGCGCCACCACGTGCAGGTCCGCAACATCGCCGGCAACCCAATCTTCCGCCAGATAAGCCAATCCGGTGCGCCACTTGGCCCGGCCCGAGGTCGGCAAGGCCGCGCGGCGCAGCAGCAGCGCTTCATCGGCCCATACGACGACGGCTTCGTCGAATCGCGGCCAGTTCGGCGCCTGGCCGTCAGTGCAGGCCGCAGGGCCGTGCAGCAGGCGCCCCTGTGCATCGCGGCACAGCCACTCGATGGCGCCGCCGGGCGCCACGCGCAACCACAATCGGGTGAGACTCACGGATTCGGACGGCCAGACTTCATGGCGCGAAGTCTACCCACACGGGGCTGCGTGTAGTGCGTCGTCGCCGCTGCCGCGGTGGCGGCACGGGCCAGACCGTGGTCGCCGCCGTCATTCATAACCCGATTGCATCCGCTGCAGCACACGGCCACCACTGCCACTGCGCTGCAGCAGGCTGTAGAAGGTGAAATTGCGGCCGGCGAGTTCGACATCCGCGCGCGCGAGGAAATAGCGGCTGCTGACCGTGAGTCCCTGGATTGCCGCCGGATCGAGGGTGACGCCGGCGTTTGCCAGCGCATCCACCAATTCGGTCATCGAACGGTACTGCGCCTGCCCATCTCGCGACAGTTGCCGCGCGAGATCGAGACTGATGCCATCGGCGAGGCTCATCATGCCCGCCGCGCTCATGGTGTTGATGTTGAGACCGACGTCGGCCGGCAACGCGCTGACTTCCGGCGCCAGCAGCCGATAGACCTTGTCGTCGATGCCGCGGATCCGGCGCAATTCCGAAACATGCACGAACGGCCGGTTGGCGGCACGGTAAGGCGGGTCGGCGCGCAGGTAATCAAGATCCTCGGCACCTTGCGGCGCGACCTGGCTGTCGGCATCGATCCAGTCGCTGATTGCATCGAGCAACGCGGGCTCCAGCTCCAGCGCCGCAAGCAGTCGCGCAAAACGCGCTCTGGCGACGGCATCCGGCTGGTCGTTGCGCACCAGCGTGTTCAGGTTGAAGCGCCCGTCCAGATCGCGCAGCACGCCGCCGACGCGACCGCCGGGCACCGGCAACGGCGGCAATGGACGCGCCCAGGCGTCGCTGCGCGTATCGACGCCATCGCCCAGATCCTGATCGCGCTTGAGCAGCACCAGCGCGAAGTCTTCCATCCCTTGGGCCAGCAGGTAGGCATCCTGCAGCCGCGCTTGCGATTCGCCGCGGGCGATGCCGCTACTGGTGAGTTCGAACAGACGCGTGGCGATCAGCGCCGCCAGGGCCACGATCAGCAGCGCCAGCAGCAACGCCACGCCGCGCTGGCGTTTTCCGCCTCTGCACGGGTTCTGACACGCGAAAATGGCAAGCCCGGACCTCATCGCGGCGCCTCCGGCAACTCGACCAGACGCACGATCTCGCCGCGATCGGCGAGCACCAGCGAAACCTCGACGGCGCGCGGCAGTCGCTCCGGCGCCGTGATTCCGGTGCGCGGTGGCCATTGGTCGAGCCGCTGCCGCACACTGGCGACGTAGCGGAACTGCAGCCGTTGCACATCGTCCAGCACCCGGCGCTTGCGCGTGGTATCGCGTGGGCTGCGATCCAGTACCGGATCGCGCGCGCGCCACAGCGCTCCATCGATAAGTTCATAGCGCACGCGTCCGGCATCAGCGTGCACGCCCTCGCGCGAACTGGTCAGGTCCAGCAGCGTCCACTCCGCCGCGTTCGCCACACCCGCGAGCGCCGGCAGCGGGTTGCCATAAGGGCCGCGCACCGGTCGCGCCAGCGCCTGGCGCAAGTCGCGCTCCAGCCCCAGCACCGCCAACTCGATCGCCCGCTGTCGACTCGCCTCTGCCTCCAGCCCACTGCGACTGCGCAACAGCAGATCGAGCCCCGAATAGGCCAGCGTTGCAACCACCGCGAACACCGCCACCGCGACGATCAGTTCGAGCAGGGTGAAGCCGCGCGAAGCAGACAAGCGGGGCGGAGGGCAGGGGGAAGGGGGAAGGGGCCGCACCACGCCGCACAATATCGGCACTTCGCAACCGGGGTAGAGGCGCACTCTCGCCGCAAAATCGATGATTGCCGGAGGCTTGGTCCCCTGCCCCCTGCCACCTGCCCCGCTCCAGCTTTTCAAACTGTTCATTCCGTCCGATCCCGGCCGCTGGCGAAACCGCTCAGACGCACGATCGGGGTTTCGTCGACGACCGCGGTGTCGCCGCCAAAAACCTCCACGTCGAGGCGGCGAATGTCGCCATCGGGGGTTTCGCTGACCACCAGTTGCCAACGCCAGATGCGCCCGGCCATGCGACTCTGGCCCTTGCGCGTTCCCGGCACCGGGAACGGCTCGGCCAGACGCGTCTCGGCGATCAGGTTGGCCGCCACCCAACGTGCATAACTGCCGTCGCGCAGGATCTCGTGCGACTGCGCCTGCTGGCCAACCGCACGAACCGACGCCGCCAGCGCAATCGCCAGCACGGCCAACGCCACCAGGACTTCCAGGAGCGTGAAGCCGCGCGTTCTCATGGACCGGTCCAGGCGGTCAACTCGCTGATGCCGTCCCGATTGAGCGCAATACGCCAGCCGGCGTTACTGCCCACGGGCGCCAGCCGCAAATCATGTTCGCCAATCTCGCCCGTCGGCGCGCACAGCAACTGCGGTTCCGGCGGAAGCACCGGAGGCAATGCCTGGTCGGCATCGGACTCGGTCAGTTGCAGTCCCTCGTGCAGAGCGTGGACCTTGAGCGGCCCGTTGCTCTCCACCATCAGCCAACCGCGCGACGACAGTTCGTAGGTCGAGTAGCTGGTCAGGGCGTAACCGAGGCCGGCAAAGCGTCCTTCGATAACCGCCTGATCGCACATCAACTGCAGCACCAGGGCCAGCCGGCGCGCCTCGTCTTCGATCAGGCGATCGCTGCCGGCGCCGCGCGCGGACAGCAGCAGGGCGCCGGACAGAATGGCGATCACCGCGACCACCACCAGGATTTCCAGCAGTGTGTAGCCGCGCTGGCGCATTCACCAGTTTCCGATGTCGGCCGCCTCGCCCTCGCCGCCGGTTCGACCGTCCGCGCCCATCGAGTAGACGTCGAAATCTCCGTGCTGGCCCGGATTGAGATACTGGTAAGGCTTGCCCCAGGGATCGTCGGGCAGACGGTCGACGTAACGCTTCCAGTTCGGCGCTGGTGGCTCTCCACCCGGCCGCTGCTGCAGCGCTTCCAGCCCCTGCTGCGTGCTCGGATAGCTGAAATTGTCCAGCTTGTACAGCTGCAGCGCCGAAGTCAGCGCCTGAATATCGCCTTTTGCCCGCGCCACCGAAGCCTCATGCGTCTTGCCGACGAGATTGAGCACCACGACCGTGGACAAAATCGCAATGATCGCCACCACGACCATGATTTCGAGCAGCGTGAAACCACGCTGGCTGGCGCCTGTCGATGATCGGCTTGATCGGATTCCATGCATGGGTCGTGTCCATTCGGTTCGAGCTACGTCGATCATATCCCAGCGTTCCGTTGTGCCCCGCAGCGCGCAGCGTGCTCCGCCGCCTTGCCCCTGCCGGAGCCGAGCGGAGCTTGCTCCGCTGCCCTTCGCCCTGGTAGAGCGGAGCTTGCTCCGCTGCCCTTGCCCTTGCCCTTGCCCTTGCCCTTGCCCTTGCCCTTGCCCTTGCCCTTGTAGAGCGTAGCTTGCTCCGCTGCCCTTCGCCCTGGTAGAGCGGAGCTTGCTCCGCCGCCCTTCGCCCTGGTAGAGCGGAGCTTGCTCCGCTGCCCTTGCCCTGGTAGAGCGGAGCTTGCTCCGCTGCCCTTCTGCATCCCCGAGCCGAGCAAGCTCGGCTCTACAAGAACCACGCGCCCGCGATTTGCTGGCTATGCTGCTGGCTCGCCAAACGCCCGATCACCCCATGCGCGCCAATGCCACCCTCGCCGCCCGCGACCTCGCCGTGCTCTGGCATCCGTGCACGCAGATGTCCGACCACGAATGGCTGCCGATGGTTCCGATCCAGCGTGGACAAGGTTGCTGGCTCGAAGATGCCGACGGCAAGCGATACTTCGACGCGATCTCGTCGTGGTGGGTGAATCTGTTCGGGCATGCGCATCCGCACATCAGCGAGGCCGTTGCCGAGCAGGCGCGCACGCTGGAGCACGTGATCCTCGCCGGTTTCACCCACGAACCGGCGATTTTGCTGGCCGAGCGCCTGCTCGCTGCAGCCGGCAGTCCGTTCGCCAAGGTGCTCTACGCCGATTCCGGCTCTTCGGCGATCGAGGTCGCGCTGAAGTTGTCGTTCCACTACTGGCGCAACTGCGGCGAGACCGGCCGACGGCGTTTCGTGGTGCTCGACGGCGCCTATCACGGAGAGACGCTGGGTGCGCTGTCGATGACCCAGGTGCCGTTGTACCGGGAAGTCTACGGACCGCTGCTGCTGCAACCGCTGGTGGCGCCGGCGCCGGCTCCGACTGCGGCCGCGGAAGCCGACGCAGTTGTCGCGGCCGACGCCGCCGCCGATGCACTCGATCTGCTGCTCGGCACCCATGCTGGCGAGATCTGCGCGTTCCTGGTCGAACCACTGGTGCAGTGCGCCGCCGGCATGCGCATGCACCATCCGCGGTACCTCAGCCGCGTGCGCGAGATCTGCGATCGCCACCGGGTGCACTTCATCGCCGACGAGATTGCGGTCGGCTTCGGTCGCACCGGCAGTCTGTTCGCGCACCAGCAAGCCGCCGTGAAGCCGGACTTCCTGTGCCTGGGCAAGGGTTTGACCGGTGGCTACCTGCCGCTGTCGGCAGTGCTGACCTCAGACGTCGTCTACCAGGCGTTCTACGACGACTACGCCAGTCTGCGCGCGTTCCTGCACTCGCACAGCTACACCGGAAACGCGCTCGCCTGCGCCGCGGCGAATGCCACGCTTGACCTGCTCGACGATCCCGCCCTGTGGCCGCGCATCGAAACTCTGGGTGCCGCGCTGGCAAACGCGCTCGCACCGCTGACGGATCATCCGCATGTCCGCGGTTTGCGCCGCCGCGGATTGATCTGTGCGCTCGATCTGGTCGACGCCGCCGCAGACGGCGCGCCCTACCCGTGGCAGCAACGCCGCGGATTGCGCGTTTACCAGCACGCGCTGACGCGGGGCGCACTGCTGCGTCCACTCGGCAACACGGTCTACTTCATGCCGCCCTACGTTGCGACTGCGGATGAACTGCGCTGGCTGGCCGGGGTTGCGATCGAAGGCATCGAGGCGGCGACGTCCACCGCTTTGTAGCAATCATCCGGCGCGCGGCGGCTGGCCCGTAGCGGAGGCTGCTGGCGGAGACCGGATGATGGCGCATCGCGAATGCCCGAGTGATCTCTCGCCTCGCCCGACTACGTACTGGTCTGGCTAGACAAACCCGGAGCACCTCGATGACCCTGCAAATCGCACATTCCGCGGCCGCCCGCGCGTTGGCCTGCATCCTTGCCGCATGCGCGACGAGCGCCGGCGCCGTGAACCCGCCGCTCGACGGTCTGCCCGATCCCGGCTTCGGCACGGCCGGTCGGGCGATCATCGACATCAGCACCCAGCTGGCTGCTGGCGAACGGGCTGTCGCCATTGCCCGGGCACCGTCGGGAACTCTGTACGTGGGCGGTGGCGGCCTGAACACCGGGCGCTTCGTGATCGCGCGGTTGGATGCCAATGGCGCGCGGGTGATGAGTTTCGGCACCAACGGTCTGGCGCGCGACAAACCAGCCAATGACGCCACCCTGGATTTCACGATGGGCGACCTCAAGACCGCCGCCGACGGCAAGCCGCTGGCAGCCGGCTCGGCGACCGGCCCGAACGATTCCGATGTCGTCTTGTGCCGTTACAACGTTGCCGGCAATTTCGACATCAGCTTCGGTGGCGACGGCTGCGTACGCCACGAACTCGATCTGATCCCCAATGGCAGCGAATCGGCGAACGCGCTTGCGGTGCTGCCGGACGGGAAGTTCCTGCTCGCCGGCAGCATCGAAACCACGAACTTCACGTTTCCCGACAGCTCCGCGCTGCTGCTGCGGCTGAACGCCGACGGCAGCATTGACCCGAGTTTCGGAATCAACGGCATGCGCACACTGAACGTCGCCAACAGCAGCAGCGCCGCGCACTCGATCGCGCTCGGCAGCGATGGCTCGATCTACGTAGGCGGCACCTTCAAGCCGGCCGACGAGCCGTTCGACTTCGATCGCTTCGTCGCCAAATACACTGCCAACGGTGCGCTGGTCGGCAGTTTCGGGACGAATGGCGTGACCCGGATCAGCTTCGACGATTTCGACAACAACGAGGACACCCTGGACTCCGCCGGCTCGCTGCTGATCGATGACCAGGACCGCCTGTACGACTGCGGCGCCAGTCGCAGTTTCAACCCCGGCACGCTGATCGTGCTGTCGGCGGCGCGATTGACGCCACAGGGACAGCTCGACGCGAGTTTTGGCAGCGGCGGCCGCGTCTATCGCACTTTCAACGATCTCAATGCGGTCAGCTTCGTCAACGGATGCACGCTGCAGGGCAACCGGCTGGTCGCTGCGTTGCACACCGGCACCACCAATCCGAACTCGGATTTCCGGCTGGCCCTGATGCGCCTTGCCGAGGATGGCAGTTCGGATCCGACCTTCGGCGCCGGCGGCTCGATCGAGTACCCGATCGACCTGGGTGGCGGCGGTGTTGGCCATGAATTCGGCGAGGCCGTGATCAACCAGGGCGACCACCTGCTGGTGCTCGGATCGGCTTCGCCCATTCCTGCCGTGGGCGGCCCGTACAGCTTTGTCGTCGTGCGCGCACTTCGCGACGAGGTTTTCCGCGGCGATTTCGAGCAAGATTAGCCCGAGCAGGGCGCGCTGGGTGTCGCAATCGGCATCGATCGCGACAGTTGACGCTACCGGCCAGACGATGCGCTTCGCTCACGGTATCCACGCGTTCTAGCCTCAGTTGGACGGTGCAGAGTGTGCGGTTATGGGGGTGCAGGGCAAGGCGCAACGAGGAGGAATAGCCAGCTATTCCGACGAGTTGCAACGCAACCATGCGCCGCCAGAACCGTGCAATCTGCCCCGTAGCGGACTCACCCGATGGGTGAGTCGGTCCGGCCGCCCAAAAGGCAATAGAATCATGAGGCTGCGGGCCTCGAAAAGCGGTCAACTGAGGTTTCCAGGTTAAATCGCGTGCCGCCAACACGGCGAACGATTGCCACCCAAACCCGCAAAAACAAAAACCCACCGCTGCGACGGCAGCGGTGGGTTTCGTGATGGTGCTACGAAGGCAGCGCGATCAGATCGCCTGCACTTCCTCGGCCTGGAAGCCCTTCTGGCCCTTCACGACCTTGAAGCTCACCTTCTGGCCTTCCTTCAAGGTCTTGAACCCATTGCCCTGAATGGCGCGGAAGTGCACGAACACGTCCTCACCGCCTTCACGGCTGATGAACCCGAAGCCCTTGGCGTCGTTGAACCACTTGACGGTGCCGACCTGACGATCCGACATCTTTGCTATCTCCGAACTTCTAAACTGAACTATGGCCTACCCGACACGGGTACACCGGACTACTGGTGTGCAGGGTTACAGCGGCGTTTAACGTTGGTGCGGATCGAAAGGATCAGCGCCGCATCAAGCAACCGAGGCGACGCCCTGGCATACACAGCACGGCCATTGTAACGGAATAGCTCGCGCTGTCGATAGTTTCAGCGTGGGTAAAGGTGAGCCGGATTTCACCCCAACTCGACCCGATTGCGCCCCGCCGCCTTGGCCCGATACATGGCACGATCAGCTTTGGCGAGCGCCACCTGAGGCTCGATTGGGTCGAGCGCCGCGATACCGATGCTGACGGTCAGCCGATGCTGCATGTCGTGCACATGCACCGGGGTTCGGGAAGTGCGCTCGCGCAGGCGTTCGGCCAGCGCGTGCGCCAGCGCCTCGTCGCCATCGGGAACGATTGCCAGAAACTCCTCGCCGCCATAGCGACCGAACACCGCAGCTCCGGCCAGCGACTCGCGCAGACACTGCGCGAAATGCACCAGGCAACGGTCGCCGAAGGCGTGGCCGTGGCGATCGTTGACTGACTTGAATTCATCGAGGTCGCCGAGCAGCAGCCAGCCGCCGCGCGCCTCGCCGAGTTCACGGTCGAGCATGCGCCGATTCGGCAAGCCGGTGAGTTCGTCGAGTTCTGCGAGCGCCCAGGCGCGATCGCGATCGCGTTGCAGCGACAGCGCGCGATCGCCGAGCGCAATCGCCCAACCGACGCCTTGCAGCATGCAGGCGATCAGCACCCAGCGGTGCGGATCCGGCGTCTGCGGAAACCCGATCAGGCTGCCAACGCTGAACCAGGCGCCGACCACGACCATCGGCAGCCAGCCAAGCAGGAACAGTCGCGCCGTGCGACCGCCCGACCACGCGGTACCGCCGAGCAGCCAGGCGCTGAGCGCGGCATTCGCGCCGAACGACAGATTGATGCCGTCGAACGCCATTTGCGCAATCTGGAAGTGCGACTGGATCGTCAGCACATCGATCACGCCGAGGCCGATGCCGGCCACGGCAATCCACTGCATCGCCCGGCTGCCGCGCGGGTAGCGCAAGCCGATGCCGCTGGCGGCGCGCAGCAGAGTCACCGCTGCGAGTGCGCTGAAGGTCGACACCAGAACGCCGATCGCGGCTACGCGCTCGGGTGTCAGATCGATGGCCGCGGACGTGCGAAACACCAGCGGGTGACGCAGCGCGATCGCCACCAGCATCAGCAGCAGAAAGCCGACATAAGCGAGATAACCCGGCTCGCGCAGGAGCAGGCTGAAAGCCAGGCTCAGCGCCAGCAACATCACCAGTGCGGCGGTCAGACCGACTTCATAGATCCAGATGCCGCGCTCGTGCGCGTAGTAGCGCTCGGCGCTCTCGACCCGCAGGCGCGGATGCACGCCGAGCACGGAGTCGACGACCACGTAGACGTCGCGCGCGTCCTGCTGCGGAAACTCCAGCGGCAGCACCGCTCCGCGAACGCCAACACTCGCCGGCGTTGGCGCCGCGCCCAGCGGCAGACCGCTGAGCAGGGCGCCATCCGCCGCGTACAGCCACAGACGCTGACCGCGATCGCGCTCGAGTACCAGCAACGGGTACTGACCATGGTCGTCGCCGTTCGCACTCAGGTGATAGTAGCGACGAATTTCTCGGCCCGCGTGGGTGTCGACCGTCGACTGCGACTGCGTTGCCACTGCGGCCGGCAGCGTTTCCACGCGCTGCAACGACCACGCCCACAGCGGTCCGCTCGCCGCGCACAGGGCGAGCGACCACAACAGCAGGCAGGCCAGGCCGACACGTCGCATCGGAAAGTTCGGATCCGGATCAGGCGTCCGAGTCTATCTGCACTGCGCCCCGCTGCGGATGGCGCTATGTTTAGACTGGTCACTCGCGACATCGAACCCGCTTCCCTTCCGGCCCAACGCCATGACCAGCTTTCACCGTTTTCGTGCCTGTCCCCTGTGCGAGGCCATCTGTGGCCTGGATTTCCGTTTCGATGAGGGCCAGCTCGCGGCCATCCGCGGCGACGTCGACGATCCGTTCAGCGCCGGACACGTGTGTCCCAAGGGCAACGCGATTCTCGACCTGGAAGCGGATCCCGACCGCCTGCGCCAGCCGCAGCGGCGCACGCCCAGCGGCTGGGAAACCATCGGCTGGGACGAAGCCTTCGCCTTCGCCGGCGAGCGCCTCGCGGCGATCCAGGCCGCCCATGGGAATCATTCGATTGCCGCCTATGCCGGCAACCCGAATGTGCATCACTTCGGCCACATTGCTTATTTGCCGTCGCTGCTGCGCATCCTGAAGACCCACAATGTGTATTCGGCATCGTCGGTGGACCAATGGCCGCACCAACTGGTGGCGTGGGCGATGTACGGCCATCAGTTCCTGATCCCGATTCCGGACATCGACCAGACCGATTTCATGCTGATGCTGGGCGCCAACCCGGTGGCCAGCAACGGCAGCCTGATGACGGCGCCGGGCGTACCGAAGCGGCTGAAGGCGCTGGCACGGCGCGGCACCCTGGTGGTCGTCGATCCACGCCGCACCGAGACTGCCGAGTTGGCGACACGACATCTGGCGATCCGTCCGGCCGGCGATGTCTGGCTGTTGCTGGCGCTGTTGCAGTGCATGTCGAGGATCGGTCCACCGCGATTGGCCGCCTACGACGGGCGCCTTGCCGGATTCGACGCAGCGCTGGCCGCCATCAACGCGATCGATTGCGGCGCTGTGGTCGCGCGTACCGGAATCGCCGTGGCCGAGATCGAGAACATCGCCGACGGACTTTATCGGGCGCCGACAGCGGCGGTTTATGGGCGCATGGGCGTGTCGACCCAGGCCTTTGGCAGCCTGTGCCAGTGGCTGATCCAGTTGCTGAATATCTACAGCGGCAACCTCGACCGCGCCGGCGGCGTGTTGCCGAACGACCCGGTGTTGCCGATCACCGGCCCCGGAACCTCGAAAGGTCATCGTGATCTGTGGCGCAGCCGTGTGCGCGGGCTGCCCGAATTTGCCGGCGAATTGCCGGTCGCGGCGCTGGCCGAAGAGATCCTGACGCCGGGTGACGGTCAGGTGCGCGCACTGATCACCAGCGCCGGCAATCCGGTGCTGTCGACGCCGGACGGGCGCAATCTCGACCGCGCACTGGAATCGTTGGAGTTCATGGTCAGCATCGACATCTACATCAATGAGACCACCCGCCACGCCGATCTGATCCTGCCGCCGACCTCGTTCTTGAGCCAGCATCACTACGATTCGGTGTTCAACGCCTTCGCCGTGCGTCAGGTGGCGCGCTGGAACCAGCCGCTGGTCGAACAACCAGCCGCGGAACGCGCCGACTGGCAAATCGTCAACGGCCTCGGTGCGGCGCTCGCCGCGGCGAGCGGCAAGGAATGGCGCCACCTTCCGCCGCCGGCGATGATGATCGAAGCGGGTCTCAGGCGCGCGGGCAAGATCGATGTCGACGCGCTGCGCGCGGCCGAACACGGCCTCGACCTCGGTCCGCTGGCGCCAAGCCTGTTGCGCCGGCTGGAAACCGAATCCGGCAAGATCGAATGCGCGCCGGATTTTCTGATTGCCGACCTGCAACGCCTGATGGCCAGCGAGCGGCCGGCGATGTCGGAAACACTGCAACTGATCGGCCGTCGCGACCCGCGCGACAACAACTCGTGGATGCATAACGCCACGCGCCTGACCAAGGGCAAGGCACGCCACCAACTGTGGCTGCATCCGGACGACATGGCCGTGCGCGGCCTCGAGGACGGCGCCCGCGTGCGCGTGCGTTCGCGCGTCGGCGCGGTGGAAATCGAAGTCACTGCCAATAACGCCTTGCGCCCCGGCGTTGCCTGCCTGCCGCACGGCTACGGCCACGACCGCGGCGACGTCGGCTGGACCCGCGCCGCCGCCCTGCCCGGCGTCAGCTACAACGACCTCAGCGACCCGCTCGATCTCGACGCACCGAGCGGCAACGCCGCATTGAACGGCACGCCGGTGTGGGTGGAGGCGGTTTGAGCGCAACCCGAACTCGCGTCGATACCCACAGATTGAATGGAGTACGCAAAGGACGCAAAGGGGCGCAAAGGACGCAAAAACAGCGAGATGCAGTATCAAACTCATTCATCAGGCTGTTGCCTTCCTTTGCGTCCTTTGCGTCCCTTTGCGTCCTTTGCGTCCCCAATTTAAGCCCACGCTTTACGAAGAGGCACCAAGACCCGGCGATTGGCCGGGGTTCGACCGCGTCACCTGCCCCGATCCGCCGCGTGTTTCGCCAGCATCATCCAGGTCTCGACCACGGTGTCGGGATTCAGCGAGACGCTCTCGATGCCCTGATCCATCAGCCACTCGGCGAGGTCCGGGTGATCGGACGGGCCCTGGCCGCAGATGCCGATGTACTTGCCGCGCGCGCGGCAGGCCTTGATCGCCATCGCCAGCAGTGCCTTGACCGCGTCGTTGCGCTCGTCGAACAGCGGCGCGACGATCGCTGAATCGCGATCGAGGCCGAGCGTCAACTGGGTCAGATCGTTGGAGCCGATCGAGAAGCCGTCGAAGTGGTCGAGAAACTGATCCGCCAGCAGCGCGTTCGACGGCACCTCGCACATCATGATCACCTTCAACCCATTCTCGCCGCGCACCAGGCCGAACTCGGCCACCGTGTCGATGACGCGCTTGCCCTCGTCGACGGTGCGCACGAACGGGATCATCGCCCAGGCGTTGCTCAGGCCCATCTGCTCGCGCACCTTCTTCAGCGCGCGGCATTCGAGTTCGAAACACGGCTTGAAGCTGGGATCGACATAGCGCGAGGCGCCGCGGAATCCGATCATCGGATTCTCTTCGTGCGGCTCGTAGCGCGCGCCGCCGAGCAGATTGGCGTACTCGTTGGACTTGAAGTCGGAAAGGCGCACGATCACCGGATTGGGCGCAAACGCGGCCGTGATCGTGGCGATGCCTTCGGCGAGGCGATCGACGTAGAAACTCACAGGATCGGCGTACCCGGCGATCTTGTCGTCGATCTTGCGGCGGATCTCGGCGTCCTGCTGGTCGTATTCCAGCAGCGCGCGCGGATGGATGCCGATATGCGCGGCGATGATCATCTCCAGCCGCGCCAGGCCAACGCCGGCATTCGGCAGCATCGCGAAATCGAAGGCGCGCTCCGGGTTGGCGACATTCATCATGATTTTCAGCGGCGGCGGCGGCATCGCGCCGAGGCGCGCCTCATGGCGCTCGAAGCGCATCGCGCCCTCGTAGATGAAACCGGTATCGCCCTCGGCGCAAGAAACCGTCACCACGTGCCCATCGCCAATGGTTGTCGTCGCGTCGCCGCAACCGACCACCGCCGGGATGCCGAGTTCGCGCGCGATGATCGCCGCGTGGCAGGTGCGTCCGCCGCGATTGGTGACGATCGCGCTGGCGCGCTTCATGATCGGCTCCCAGTCGGGATCGGTCATGTCCGACACCAGCACATCGCCCGCCAGCACACGGTCCATCTCGTCGATCGACTTGACCACGCGGGCCGCGCCGGAACCGATCTTCTGGCCGATCGCGCGGCCCTCGGCGAGCACCGGGCCACGCTGCATCAGCTTGAACTTCTCCTGCACCTGCAGATGGCCGCGGCTCTTCACCGTCTCCGGCCGCGCCTGCACGATGTACAACTTGCCGGTCAGGCCATCCTTCGCCCACTCGACGTCCATCGGACGCTGGTAGTGCTTCTCGATGGTCAACGCCTGGCGCGCCAACTCGTGCAGGTCGGCGTCGTCGAGGCTGAAGCGACGCTGGTCCTCGAGCGCGGTTTCGACGATGCGCACGCGCTCGCCCGGCGCGTCGCCGTAGATCATCTTCTGCTGCTTGGAACCGAGGCCGCGTCGCAGCACCGCGTCATGACCGCCGGCCAATGTCGGTTTGTAGACATAGAACTCGTCGGGATTGACCGCGCCCTGCACCACCATCTCGCCAAGGCCATAGCTCGAGGTGATGAACACCACGTCGGGAAAACCGGACTCGGTGTCGAGCGTGAACAGCACGCCCGAGGCGCCGACGTCCGAACGCACCATTTGCTGGATGCCGGCCGACAGGTAAACGTCCTCGTGCTTGAAGCCGTGATGTACCCGATAGGCGATCGCGCGGTCGTTGTAGAGCGACGCAAACACCAGCTTGATGTTGGCCAGCACGGCGTCGGCGCCGCAGACGTTCAGATAGGTTTCCTGCTGGCCGGCGAACGAGGCATCCGGCAGATCCTCGGCGGTGGCCGACGAGCGCACCGCAACTGCGGCATCGGCGGTTCCGATCCGCTCGCACAGCTGCGCATAGCCACTGCGCACCGCCTGCTCCAGCGCGGCCGGGAATACCCCGTCGGCCACCCAGCGGCGAATTTCCTTGCCGGCCCGCGCCAGTTCGGCGACATCCTCGATGTCCAGCGCCTGCAGGCGCTCGAAGATGCGCTCCGAAAGCCGATTGGCTTCGATGAACTCGCGGAAAGCATCCGCGGTGGTGGCGAACCCACCCGGCACGCTGACACCGAGGTGCGACAACTGGCCGATCATCTCGCCGAGGGACGCATTCTTGCCACCGACCTGGTGCAGGTCGGCCATGCCGAGTTGATCGAGCCACAGGATTTGGGCAGTCACCAGCATCTCCTTGAAAGGGGTCCCGATGCACCGAGTCTGACTCATCCGGCGCCGCGGCAGATTGATCAAGGTCGATGATGATGCGATGCACCGCCTAGAGTGATCCAGCGAGGGTCGCGACTGCGCGTCTGCAGCGCGTTGGCGCACCGCAGATACACTCGACGAACGCTCAAGCGCGACTCCATGTCGACCAATATTCGTAGCGCGCATCATCGTTGGGCTGCGGCAACTCGAACACCGCGCCGGGCGTCGCCACTGGATAGCCCTGTTCGCGCATCCGTTCGGCAGCGGCTTGGTCCGGGTAGTGGTAGAGCACCAGCCGCGAGCGAATCGACGAGCCGTATTCGCGCTGCAAATCGTCCAGTCCGGTGTGCGAGGGATTCGCCAGCGGCGCACAGTCGTGGAAGATGCGCTCGCCATGGCGCCCGTGTTGCTGCAGCCATTCGGGTATCGGCCGGGTGTCCCCGGTGTACAGGAAACTGCCCGGCAGCGAGACGCCATAGGCGCTTTCCGGAGCGTGGTGGCGCACCGGAAACACGACGAAGCGCAGGCCGGCGTGCCAGAAATGGTCGCTCACCGGAACCAGCTGGAAAACATCCCAGAAGTTGCGGCCGCCCTCGGCAACCCAGTTGGGAAAGTCGGCAATCCGCCGCTGCAGCAGGGGAACCACCGTGGCCGGCACATACAAACGCGGCAAGGCCGTCACCTCGCTGACAAAGGCCAGTCGGTAGAACCAGGATTCCAGGTCGCCGATATGGTCCAGGTGGGTGTGCGTGATGAATACCGCGCCGGGCAACGCGGTGTAGGCATCGACGTACCGATCGAGCACTCCAATGCCGATGTCGAGCAGCAACAGCGGCGCGCCGCCGCGTTCGAGCACGGCGCTGGAGCTGCCGAGTGCGCTGGCCTGGGCACTGCCGACACCCAGAAAACGCAGCACCAGCGGCATGCCAGTCGGCTCATCCATGCGTCGACTCCAGCGCAGCCGCATGCGCATCGAGCAGCCGGCGCCAGCCCAAACGGGCGACTTCGGCGTCGGCGCGCGCGCCAAACAGCTTGCGCAGCGATCGCTGCAATCGCGCCAGCACCTGCTCGCTCCAGTCGCCGCGAGCGCGCTGGCGGCCACGGTCCCAATCGATCACCCAGACCTGGTGCTGGTCATCGAGCAACAGATTGTGCGCATTCAGGTCCGCATGCTGGAAACCGTGCGCATGAATACGCCCAAGGGTCGCCCCGATCCTGCCCCAGTCGACGTCGTTCCAGTCGTCGCTCGCGGCCAGACGCGCCGACAAGGTTTCGGTCCCAGCGATACGCGCCATCAAAAGGTCACCGGAATACAGGGCGCCGCGCCTGCGGACCTCGGCCGCCAACGGACGCGGCACCGGCAGCCCCTGCGCAATCGCTGCCGCCAGCAGGCGGAACTCTCGCACCGGACGGGTCTGGGCGTCGCCGGTCCAGACATAGCTGTCCTTGAGCACGCGCGCCACTGCACCGCCTCGTCGGTAACGCCGCAGCACGGCTTCGCCAAAACCGGCACGCAGCGCAAAGGTTGCGCCACGACCGCGATCCAGCACGCTGCGCTCGGGCCAATGCTCCGGCGTGAACCAGGCTGGCGTTGGCGGTGGCAGGCGGGCAGCATCGTAGATGACGATACGCTCGCCATCGGTCAGCATCTGCGCCTGGATCGGTAGTTCGCTCACGATTCCGCGATTGGCCCCTCGCAACCGACAGCATAGCCGTGAACCCAACGCCGTGAATTCAACCTCGCCAGAGTCTGCCATCTGCCTGTTGCGCCTGTCCGCACTCGGCGACGTCAGTCACCTGTTGCCCCTGGTGCATGCCTGGCGCCTGCAGCAGCCACAGACCCGCCTGAGCTGGATCCTGGGCGCCGGTGAGGCGCAACTGCTGGCGGGCCTGGAAGGCGTGGAATTGTTGCCCTACCGCAAGCGCGACGGTTTTGCCGGCATGCGCGCGCTGTGGCGCCAGTTGCACGGGCGGCGTTTCGACGCGTTGTTGTTGATGCAACTGGCGTTGCGCGCCAACCTGTTGAGCCTTGGCGTGCGCGCGCAACGGCGCATCGGCTACGACCGCCTGCGCTCGCGCGAGGGCCACAGCCTGTTCCTCCGCGAGCGCATCGCCGAGCACGGCTACAGCCATGTGCTGGAGACGTTGTGCCGCTTCGGCGAGCCGCTCGGCGTGCATGTCGACGAACTGGTGTGGCCGTTGGTGATACCGGCAGAAGCACACGATTTCGCAGTACGCATGTTGCCCGCCGAGGTACCGCTGCTTGGCATCAGCCCGTGCTCGAGCCATGCGTTGCGATCCTGGTCGGCCAGCGGTTACGCCGAACTGGCGCGCTACGCGCACAAGCGACATGGCATGCAGGTGGTGCTGCTCGGTGGCCGCAGCGAGACCGAGCGCGCCATGGCCGCAGCCATTTGCGAACTCGCACCGGACGCCAACTGCCTGGATCTGGTCGGCAAGGACACCCTCAAGCAGATGCTGGCGCTGCTGCAGCGGATGACCGTCCTGGTGTCTCCGGATGCCGGCCCGGCGCACCTCGCCAGCGCGCTCGGCGTGCCGGTGATCGGCCTGCACGCCGCCACCGACCCACGCCGCAGCGGTCCCTATCGCAGCCTGCACTGGTGCGTGAACCGCTTCCCGGATGTCGTTCGCAAGCAGCGCGGCATCGAACTCGACCAGGTGCGCTGGAGCACCCGCATCGAGTTTCCCGGCGTCATGGACATCATCGACATCGACGAGGTGCTGGCGACACTCGATCGACTGCTGGCGACACCGGTCGAGCAGCGCCTCGCGCCGGCGCGGTTGCGACGAACCGTGTAGCGGCCGCTCCTGATCTGCTGGATCCAGACTGGTCTGGGCGTCGCCGGAGCCGGAATCACGAGCGTCCAGACAAGACTGGACCCACAAAGGCCTCGGTCGCGACGTGCACGTCGCGCTTGTATCAAGTCGCCTGCACCAGCTTCGGCGCCACGACGCCCTCACGCTGGTAGTTCGCGTACGACTTCTCTTCCACCAGATCCGAACCCAGTCGCGCATTCAGATCGCGCTTGAGTCTGGCGCGTACGTCGTTGGTGAAATACACCGCGCGCGCCAGTTCGACGAACTCGTCGTCGAACAGGCCCGCCGCTTCCTTGTCGCGAATCCGGTCCTCGATATCCCAAAGCTCGCCGTTGACCCGACGCAGCTCGGACCAGAGGTCGTCGATCGGCAACACACGCGACGCCGGGTGCGCCTGCCAGGTGTCCATCAGCGCGGCCAGTTCCTTGACCACATTGGCGCGCTTGGCGCCATCGCCGATGCGCTCGGCCTTGATTTCGAGAATGCTGATCTTGTCGATCAGCTCGCCATAGGACACCGGGACCAGCAACTGCGACATGGGCGCGCTCCAGCAAAGGTGACGCCGATGATACGGATCGCGGCGGGCGCATGTTCGCGGCACTCTGGAGCGATCGGGTGTTGCCAGTACTGCCAAGCCCGCGAATCGATCGCTTTCATCGTCGTGCAGCGCCAGGCATGGCGATAGACTGCGGGCGACGGCCCGATGGGCTGAGCAACCCCACTGGAGCCCACGCCCATGATCCGCTACCGCACCCTGCCCCTGCTGATCGCAGCGGGAATAATGCTGTCCGCCACGACACTGAATGCGGCAAGCCTGGAACAGCCCGCAGCGTCCGCCGGCGCACGCATCGATCATGCGGTGCTGGATGCACTCAAGGCCTCGCCCGATGGCCGCGCCACTGTCCTGGTCAAGCTGGGCGAGCAGGCGGATCTGTCGGCCGCAGCGAAGATCGAAGACTGGGACGCGCGCGGCTGGGCGGTCTACCGGGCGCTCTCCGCCACCGCGCGAGCCACGCAACAACCGGTGCTCGACCGCTTGCGCAACGCCGAGTCCGCCGGCGAGGCGAGCAAGATCCGTTCGTTCTGGATCGTCAACCTGATCTCGGTGGAAGCCAGCCACGAAACCATCGATGCGTTGGCAGCGACGCCGGGCGTGGCCGCGATCCTGCCGGCACTCAAGCTGGAGCCGCCGATCGTGGTGCCCGAAGAACCGCGCGCCGCGCCGACCGCCATCGAATGGGGCGTGACCAAGATCCGTGCGCCCGAGGTGTGGTCCACCTATGGCGCCGCAGGCAGCGGGATCATCGTCGCCAATGTCGATACCGGCGTGCAGTTCAACCATCCGGCACTGGTCGGGCAATACCGCGGCAACCTCGGCAGCGGCAATTTCGATCACAACTACAACTGGTACGACCCGACCGGAATGATGCCGGCGCCGGCCGACAGCAACGGCCACGGCACGCACACGATGGGCACCGAGGTCGGTACCGATGGCGGCGCCAACCAGATCGGCGTCGCCCCCGGCGCCCGCTGGATCGCGGCCTTCGGTTGCTGCCCGTCCAATGAAGCGCTGCTCGAGGCGCAGCAGTTCATGCTGGCGCCAACCGATCTGGCCGGCAACAACCCCGACCCGACCAGGCGTCCGCACGTGCTGAACCAGTCGTGGGGCGGCCCAGGCGGCAGCGAGATCTTCGAGGATGTCATCGCCGCGCTGCGCGCCAGCGGTATCTTCCCGGCGTTCTCCGCAGGCAACAATGGCGGCAGCGCGGCGGATGGCTGCGGGCGTCTTGGCTCGCCGGGCGACAATCCTTCGGCGTTCAACGTCGGCTCGACCGACACCAACGACAACATTTCCGGCACCTCCTCGCGTGGACCGAATCCATTCACCGGGCGCATCGGCCCGGAAGTTTCGGCACCCGGCGTCAGCGTGCGTTCCAGCGTGCCGGGCAACAGCTATTCGACCTTCTCCGGCACCTCGATGGCATCGCCGCACGTGGCCGGCGCCGTCGCGCTGCTGATCGATGTCGAACCCAAGCTCACCGGGCAAATCGAACAGATCGAAGAACTGCTGCGCAAGACCGCGGTGCCGCGCACCAGCGCGCAGACCTGTGGCGGCGTGCCCGGCAGTCAGGTGCCGAACAATGTCTATGGCTGGGGCCGCATCGACGTCAAGGCGGCGGCCGACTTCATGTTCCAGGCCGGTTATCTGCAGGGCACGGTGACCGTGGGTGGTACGCCCACGGCAGGCGCGGTCGTCAGCTTCACGCGCCTCGGCGATACCCTGACTACCACGACCGACGCGAACGGCGACTATCGCGTGATTGCCGGCGCCGGCAGTTACGCAATGAGCGCCAGTTACCAGGGCCAGAGCGTCAATGCAGCGTCAGTGGCGGTGGCGCAGAACGCCTCGACGCAGCAGGATTTCGCGATCGGCGCGATCACGCCCTACACCGTCGCTGGTTCGGTCACCGAATCCGGAAGCGGCAATCCGATTCCGGCCATGCTGATGATTGCCGGGCACGACACGCTGCGCCCGGTGTGGGCCAGCGCGGGCGGCGCTTACAGTATTGATGTGCCGACCGGCACCTTCGACCTGATTGCGATCCATCCCGGTTATCAGACGCTCACCCAGAGCGTCAGTGCCGGCGGCACCGTCAACCTGCAGATGACGCCGCGGCAGAACTACCTGTGCCGCGACAACACCGAAGCCGGTGGCCCGGTCTACAACTGGAGCGATGCCACCGGCGGCACCGCATTCCCGCTCGGCGACGACGCCAGTTCCGCGCCGATCGCACTGCCCGGCACCTTCACCTACTTCGGCAACGACTTCACCACGGTGCGGATCAACGACAACGGCTTCTTGTACTTCGGCGCCACCGCCTACTCGACGGCCAACATGGCGCTGCCATTCGAAGGTCGACCCAACAACGACGTCATGGCCTTTGGCGAAGACATGAACCCGGCCAACGGCGCGCAGGGCACCATCTACGCGCAAACCGTCGGCAGCCGCCTGATCGTGCAGTACCACCAGGTGCAGCATTGGGCGAGCGGCTTCCCGGAGACCTTCCAGATCATCCTGGATACCGCCAGCGACCAGATCACCTACCAGTACCACACCTTGAGCTGGCCGGATTTCGCCACCGTCGGCGTCGAAAACAGCAGCGGCAGCGTTGGCCAGTTGTATTCCTACCGCAACTCCGCGGGACTGATCGGCGGTCGCGCCGTGCAGTTCACGCCGGCCAGCGGCACCGGCGTCAACTGGGGCTGCGACCACGCGTTTTCGCTGACCATCGCAGACGACGCCGATCCGGTGGTCGTCGGCGACACCATCCGCTATCGCCTGGACTGGAATCTGGTCGGCTTTGGCGGTTCGCCGCAGGCGAGCCTGGTCGCCACCATTCCAGCGAACTCGACCTTCGTCGACGCTTCCGGCGGCATCGTACCGGTGGCCGGCGTACTCACCTGGCCACTCGGCAACCAGCGCCCTCAGGCGCAAGGCAGCGTCTGGTTCCGCGTGGTTGCCGACAGCGTGGCGCAGTTGAGTGCAACTGCGACGATCAGCGATGCCGGCGGCGAAACCCGCCACGCCGTCCAGACCACCCGCGTCAACGACCCACCGGAGCTCATGTTCCAGAACGGATTCGAGGGCCTCTGAGGCGATTTTCAGCTCGCGACGTTGGCCACGGCGCGAGCTGCTCCCTGCTGGCGCCTGGATCGGGCTTGTGCCGCGAGCTCTGACAGCAAGAGCTCGCGGTGCAAGCCCGCGCCGCCTGTAACGCACGAGGCCGCCTTGTCGCGAGTCAGTACACGTCGTCGGGTGGGATTGCGCAGGCCATCCATGCCTGCGTCCGCTCCACGGACTGCGCGCGGCGCTGTGCGCCGTGCTCGCGCTCTCCGGGCATCCTGCGTCCGGGTCGAACCGCGTGGGGTCTCTCACCCACCCTCTCCGCCAGTAACGCAAAAGGCCGCCTTGCGGGCGGCTCAGCACACGCCGTTGGGTGGGATTGCGCATGCCATCCATGGCCTGCGTCCGCTGCGCGGACTGCGCGCGGCGCTGTGCGCCGTGCTCGCGCTCTCCGGGCATCCTGCCCTTCGAGTGCGCATGCCATCCGTGGCCTGCGTCCGCTCCACGGACTGCGCGCGGCGCTGTGCGCTGTGCGCTGTGCGCCGTGCTCGCGCCCTCTCCGCATCCTGCGTCCGGGTCGAACCGCGTGGGGTCTCTCACCCACCCTCTCCGCCAGTAACGCAAAAGGCCGCCTTGCGGGCGGCCTTTTGCGTTACTGGCGGAGAGGGTGGGATTCGAACCCACGGTGCGCTTACACGCACGCCTGATTTCGAGTCAGGTACAATCGACCACTCTGCCACCTCTCCATTTCGGCAGCGTTGCTGATCTGCTTGCAGTCAGCGCGGCGAAGGTCGCGGAGCATACGGGCAGGATCGCTGGTCGACAAGGGTTGGCTCACGATATGGGGTTGATTCGCTGATGTCCGACGGTGGATCTGCGATCTTCCAGTTGGATGGCACTTTTGACCGCGCCCGAGCGTTTGCGATCTAGGTGATCGAACGAGTGTGTTGCAAGCCGTGTATGCGCACGGCATCCTATCGAACAGGGGGGCCTTGCTTGCATACTCAGTTCAGAGCTTACGGGTTTTCCATGCCGTCAGACGCCGGGCCTCGGGCTTGTGGTGTCGGCGCCGACCGACCGCCGTTTTTGCGCGACCGAGCATCATGATCGAATTCGGACACGGGACGCATACCGGGTTACGGCGCGAACATAACGAGGACACTTATTGCGCGGACCCGGACATGGGACTGTGGCTGGTGGCCGACGGAATGGGCGGGCATGAGCACGGCGAGGTCGCAAGCGCACTGGCACGCGATGTGGTCATCCGCGAAGTGCAGAGAGGCCAGGCGCTGGCGATTGCCATCCAGTCGGCGGATGAGGAGATCATCCGTCACTCCAACGAGAAGCGCAGCGAACGCCCGATGGGCACCACGGTGGTCGCGGTGCGCGTGCGCAACAACGATTACGAAGTCGCCTGGGTTGGCGACAGTCGCGTTTACCTGTGGAATGGTGCCTTGCGACAGATCTCGCAAGATCATTCCTATGTGCAGGAGCTGATCGACCAGGGCGCCATCAGCGCGGCTCAGGCGCGCACGCACCCCCATCGCAACGTGGTCACCCAGGCGCTCGGCGTGACCATGCCTGACCAACTGAAGATCGAGACGCTGCGCGGCACGCTGCAACCCGGCCAGGCGTTGTTGCTGTGCAGCGACGGATTGACCGAAGAGGTCGAAGACACGCTGATCAACGACATCATCGGTCGCGGCCTGAGCGCGCAGGAAACCGTCGATCACCTGATCCTGGCGGCGCTCGACCATGGCGGTTCCGACAACATCACGGTGCTGCTGGTGAAGTGCACGCCGTAGTGCGTTGACCGCGGCAGCGCTGGCCGGAAGGCGCGGCCCGCGTTGACCACGGCAGCACTGGTCGGAGGACGCGGGCTGCGCAAAACCCTGCTACGGTTTCGGCGGCTCCAGTTCGCTCAGCGCAACCTGCTCCGGCATTTTCTGTCGCGCTTGCTGCAACAAGCGCTCGGCGCCGGCGCTGTCACCGCGCTGACGCAGGGCGCCGACCTCGGCGGCAACGGCCTGGACCAGACGCGATTTCAACTCGGCCACGCGCGTCGCTGAGGCCGGTATCGAAGCGGCGTTGGCCAGGCTCTCGAACGCATTGTCGCCAGCGGGTTCAAACCACTGCTTCTGAGCGATCAAGCGCTCGGCCTTGGCCAGATCGCCCTCGACCATGCCCTGCGTTCCACCCAACTGCGGCGAGACTGCTGCCGGGGCTGCCGGTGCCGGTGCGCTGTCCGGGGTAGAAAGCACGCGCCAGGCCCCGTAAGCCAACGCCGCGACCACCAGCAACAAGGTGCCGACGCGCAACAGCGCTCGACCCGCATGGCTCTGGCTCGGCGTCGACGGCCGCTTGAGTGCGCTGGCACGAACGGGTGCGGGTGCGGGTGCGGGCTCTGGCGTTGGGACGGGTGCGGAGGCGGGCGTAACCACGCTCGGCGGCGGACTCTTGACCGCAGGCTGCATGACGGTAGCGGCCGGCGATACCGCCGGAACATCCACCATCGTGGCTGCCAGAGCCGGGGCTGGCGTGGGCAACGGTCGCGTGCCGCCGCTGCGCACCGCCTCGGTACGCGGCTCGCGAACCGTCTTGGGCTCGATGTAGCCATCCAAGGCAACGACCATTTCATGCGCCGACGTGTAGCGAGCCTCGGCCTGCTTCGCCAGCGTCTTGTCGATCAGCGGCTGGTACAGGCTGAGCGCCTCGGACAGTTTCGGCACCGGTTCGCTCAAATGCTTGGAGATCACCGCAAACGGATCGTCGGAATCGAACGGCGGTCGACCGGTGAGCATTTCGTAGAGCACGATGCCCAGACTGTAGAGGTCGGCGCGTCCATCGCCGGTGTGGCCCTCGATCTGCTCCGGACTCATGTAGTGCGGGCTGCCGATCTGCATCGAGTTGCTGGCAGATTGACCCTTGAGGATGCCGAGGTCGCCCAGCACGGCGGCGCCATCGCCGCGAAACATGATGTTCGACGGCTTGATGTCGCGATGAATGACACCCTGCGAGTGGGCGTACTCGAGAGCACTGGCAAGGTCGCGTGCGATCCGCAGTGCCTCCACCGGCGCCATCGGTTGCTGCAGGCGATCGCGCAGCGTGCCTCCGGGCACGAACTCGGTGGCGATGAACGGGAAGCCGCCGGCGGAACCGATATCGAACACCGACAGCACATGCGGGTGATTCAACCGCGCAGCGCTCTTGCCTTCGTCGATGAAGCGCTGGCGCAACGCCGGATCGTCGAAGAACTCCTCACTGAGGACCTTCAGCGCCACTTGCCGAGCAAGCGACTGTTGCTCTGCCAGAAAGGTGCGCGAGCGCTTGCTCTGCTTGAGCACCTTGAGCAGCTTGTAACCGGGGATTTGCGGCAATTGACCCATGAGACTCTACGCCAGGGCATCGGCTCTGATTAGACCTTTGCGCGGTGGTCGCCTGCAAGGATCATGATGGGGCGAGGCGCAAATACGGCGCCCGCATTGTTACGTTTCGTGCGAAAGCGACATGGAAGTCGCGCCGGTGGTCGGACCTCGCAACTGACGCCTGCTGTCAGCGGCCTCCAGCGCACGCTCGCGGCGGACACGCCGCCGCAGCGCTGGCCCGCGGTACGCGCGGGCATCGGCCGCCGGGATCGCGCAGATCGCGCCCCGAGCTTCAGTTCGCCGCAGCGCGCAGCGCCTTCAACGCATCGACGAACTTCGCCATGCTGTAGGCGTCTTCCTTGTCGACCGCGGCGTAAACGCGATCAACGCCCGCACGCAGACCCGCGGCGTCGGCGTCGCCCAGTTGTTTGGCGGTTTCGAAGGCAACCACCACCGACTGTGCCGCCAGCGCAGCCTGTTCGGCGGCCGCGAAATCGCGGAACTCGCCGCGCTCGGCGTCCTTGAGCAAACTGCCGATCACCTGTCCCAAGGTATCCGGCCCAAAATCATGCGCAGCGACCCGCTCGAGTTGACCTTCGACTTGGGCCTTCAGCGCCCTTGCTGCGGCGAACGTGCGCTCGCGACTGGTCAGCGTCGCCTGGTGCAAGGCGCGCGTGCTGGTCAGCAGATCGGCCGCAGCCTTGGCATCCACCACTCCGAGCACGTGGCGGAACATCACCAGATTTGCGTCATTCAGGCGCACGACGCCGGGGCCGAGGCCGGTGCCGGGTCGCGGGCCCCACTGGCGCCCGCTCATCGGCCGGTGGCACGCATGGCAATCGAACAGCACCAGTTCGGGGAAGATGCCGGTCCAGCCCTTGGACTCATCGGTCAGGATGTCGAGCAGGTTTATCGCCGAGATACCCTGGCCGATCGCCCAATCGCGAGCGCCGTTGAACTCGCCCTTGCGTTTGACGTAATCCGCATCGATCTCGTAGTGCGGATTGAGCCAGGTGAAGGTGTCCAGTTCGAAGGACAAGCGCGGGTGGCCCGCGCCCATGATCTTGTGCGTGATCATGCGATCGCGCGTACCCATGTGGCAGGACAGGCACAGCCGCGCTCGCGCCACCGGCTGCTCGGTCGGATAAAGACCCTCCGCCAGCGATGCGGCGCGATCGCGCTTGTCGTCGGTGTGCGACGACAACCAGAGTTCGGCGCCCCCGTGGCACGCTTCGCAGCCGATGCCGTCGGTCAGCAGGAATTTTTCTCCGCGCTTGTCCGCGGGCGGATTGTCGACATGACAAGCGAGGCACACCGCGGCCTCCTGCGGATTGCCCAACCCCAGTTTCGCGGCAATCCGCTGGGAGTCGGCATTGCCGAGCGTGGCCCAGGACTTCGCATGCGGGTCGGTCTGCTGCCAGACGCTGAACTCGTTGAGCAGGATGCGCGCATCGGCTGCGCGTTGGTTGGCGCCATGGCAGGCCGAACTGGCGCAAGTCGCTGCCCCCATGTGCTTGTGGGCGAATATCTCGTCGACCACCCCGGATGCCCATGCCGGCAACACCTGCAAGGCAAAAATCGCCACCAGCAGCAAGCGCCCCCGCGCCCACCACGTTGGGTCCTGTTGCAGTCCGCTCTTTCCAGTGCGCAGCATCTGACGAACTCCCCGGCCGGCGATGAGGCAAGCCGCATTCTGCCACTTGCGTTTACGCTGCGTCACCCCTTCGGCCGTCGAAAACGAAACCCGTTGGGCCACGCGGCTCGCTGCGCCTCCCGGTCGACGTCAGGGCAACCATTGCCGCCAGAGCGAGGTTGTTCCGCTCTTGCGTTCCAGCGCGCCGATGCGTGCGTCATGCAGCATGCACTCCTCGTTGGTGGGTGCGCGTCGTGGAATTCGCAATTGACCGATGCGCTCGACCGTCGGCATCAGCGGGGACCTGCCGGCAATGTCCAGGCTCAGACTGCCCTGTCCTGCCGTCATGCTCAGATAGACATCGGCGAGCAAGCGCGCATCCAGCAAGGCGCCGTGGTAGCTCCGCCCGGAGTTGTCGACCTGGTAGCGCTTGCACAAGGCATCCAGCGAATTGCGTTGCCCCGGGTGGCGTTCGCGGGCAAGGCGCAAAGTGTCGACGACCGCATGGCGGTCCTCGATGACCAGTTCGATCTGCGCCCGTCGCAATTCGGCGTTCAGGAAACCGAGGTCGAAACTCGCGTTGTGGATCAGCAGTTCGGCGCCATCGATGAACGCCAGGAACTCGGCGGCGACATCGGCGAAACGCGGCTTGTCGAGCAGAAACTCAGTGCTCAGGCCATGCACCGCCAGCGCGCCCGGCTCGCTGTCGCGATCGGGATTGAGGTAAGCGTGAAAGCGGCGACCCGTGATCACCCGCTGCACCACCTCGATGCAACCGATCTCGACGATGCGGTTGCCCGCATCGATGGCCATGCCCGTGGTCTCGGTGTCGAGCGCGACCTGTCTCATGGGTTACCTGCCTGCAGCGCCAGTCGTTCGCGCTCCAGGCAAGTGCGTGCGATCTGGTCGACACGCTCGTTGAGCGCCACCCCGCTGTGACCCTTGACCCAATGCCAGCGCACGCGATGCCGGCGCGACTGCGCCGCAAGGCGCTCCCAAAGATCCTGGTTCAGCACCGGCTTGCCGGCGGCCGTCTTCCAGCCGCGCCGGATCCACTGCGGAAGCCACTCCTGGATGCCCTTGCACACGTACTGCGAATCGGTGTGCAGTTGCACGCTGCATCCGCGCTTGAGCGCCTCCAGCGCCGCGATCGCGCCCATCAGTTCCATTCGGTTGTTGGTGGTGGCTGCTTCGAAACCACAAAGTTCGCGCTCGATGCCACGGCAGATCAGCACGGCACCCCACGCGCCCGGTCCCGGGTTTCCGGAACAGGCGCCGTCGGTCCAGGCAATCACCTGATCCGATTCATCCTGCACGGCGCATGCCCTCCGGCGCGGCGACCAGGCCATGGCGACGGTCGCGGGCAACCGGGATCGCAATGACGTTGCTGCTGCGCTTGCGCCCGCAAACCGCATAAATGCTGCCCGGCAGCGGCCACCAGCGGCGGCCGAAGCGATCGAGGGCCCCAGCGTGGCGTTCGATCAGGGCCAGCGGCAGCGGTGGCCAGCACAGCGCATGTTCGACCTCGATGTCTTCCAATCCGACGTCCCGGATCAGCTTGTGCACCCGCCAGTACGGCACCGCGCCACGCTCGCCGCCAAACCGCTGGCGCAATCCCGGCCAGCCCCAGGGATCGACATCGAGAATCATCAGGCGACCGTCATCGGCGAGCAGGCGCACCGCCTCGGCCAGGACCGGCGCATAGGCAGTTCCAGCAATGGCCAGGCGGTCGAGCACCACCAGCGAGAAGGCGCCGTCCGTCAGCGGCAGCCCGGGCCAGCGGCAGCGCAGCAGCCCACCGACCGCCTGACCGGACTGGTCCCAGACCAGATCGAAGCGAGTGCGCCCGGGCCTTTCGACCACGCCGGGCGCGTTGCGGCCGATGCGCAATGCCAGCCCCGACGCGCGGCGCCAACGCTCCTCGATCAGCAGCGCGCAGGCTCGCTCAAGGTGCGCCGGCAACGCCTGATGTTGTTCCGGAATCGACATCGGTTGCGGGCCACCCAGCGACGAATCGCCGAGAGCATAGCCCGGTCGTTGCCAGATTGGCGTCGCGACGGCGCGACGAACGTTCCGCCAGCGTCGAACCGTAACCGGCGACCGACGGGTCGACGCTCGACGCTGAAATTGTCGCGTTGCGCTCCGCTGACTGCCCTTTGCCCGAGAATTGACCGAAATTCGCCTCTCTGCGACCATTCCGCCCCCGTTCGCGGACGCTCTCGCGACCACTGTCTGCGCTCTCGGACTGTCATTCGCGGATCACCTGCCCTTCAATCCCGGCGCCTGCAAATTCGATGCAAGTTCTGTCGCTTCCAGCTTTTTCGGACAACTACATCTTTGCGCTGCACGGCGTCGCCGGCGCGGTCGTGGTCGATCCCGGCGATGCCGGGGTCGTCGAACGACACCTCGCGGCCAGCGGGCAGGCGCTGCATGCGATCCTGATCACGCACCATCACCCCGACCACATCGGCGGCCTCCAGCGACTGGCGGCATCCTGGCCAGCGTCTCGCCGCATCGGCCCGGCCGACACGCGCATCGCCGGCCTGACCGAAGTGGTCGCCGGTGGCGATCGCGTGATGCTCGATCAAACCTGCAGCTTCGAGGTCATCGCCACGCCCGGCCACACGAGTTCGCATATCTGTTATCACGGACGCGACCAGCGGATCGGCGGCGAAGTCCTGTTTTGTGGCGATGTGCTTTTCAGCCTGGGCTGCGGTCGCGTGTTCGAGGGCGAACCGGCGCAGATGCTCGGCTCGCTCGATCGTCTGGCGGCGTTACCCGAATCGACCCGGGTCTATTGCGCGCACGAATACACCCTGGCCAATGCGCGCTTTGCGCGGGCCGTCGATCCCGCCAACGACGACCTCGCGCGACGCGAGGACGACGTTCGCGACCTCCGCTCTCGGAACTTGCCGAGCATTCCGACGACCATCGGCAGCGAACGTCGCTGCAACCCGTTCCTGCGCTGCGACGATGCCGCAGTGAGCGCGGCAGCGTCCGCACACGCCGGCAAGCGACTGACTGACCGCGTCGACGTATTCGCCGCGTTGCGCGCCTGGAAGAACGCCAGTTGAGTGCGCTCATTCGCCCCGCTGCGCAGTTCGCCAACGGCTGCCGCCTGCTGCCGCTGGCCCTGGCGATCTGGATGCTGTCGGCGTGCAGCAGCCTGCCGGTCGCACCGCCGGCGACCGACCAACCTGCCCCGATCCCGCAACCGTCCGCAGCGCCCCCGTCACCCGCCGTTGCGCCAATGCCCACGCCAGCGCAGTTGAGCCCGGCACCCGATTTCTGGGAACGCTTCTCCCGCGGACGCCACTGGAACACTTGCGAACTCGACGCCGGGCCGCAGCGCTGGATAAGCCGCTACGCGAGCAAGCCCGAACGCTTCGCTGCCACGCTGGCGCCGGTGGCGCCGTTGATGGAGTACGTGCTGACCCAGGCCGAAGCGCAGGGTCTGCCCAGCGAGGTGATGCTGCTGCCGATCGTCGAGAGTCATTATCGCGCCGACGCCCGCGGACCCGCGGGAGCCCTCGGCATGTGGCAGTTGATGCCCGATACCGGCCGCCGCTTTGGGCTGGTCGGCCATGGATCCAGCGACGATCGCCTTGATGTCCATGCATCGACCACCGCTGCCCTGCGCCTGCTGAAGCTGAATGCGGATGCCTTCTCCAACAACCCGAAACTGATGTTCGCAGCGTACAACGCGGGCGCCTATCGCTTGCGCAAGGCACTCGCTGGTCGCGACCACCAGAGCCTTAAATCACTTGACGGACTCGGCCTGTCGCGCACCACCCGCGAATACATCGACAAGCTGAAGGCCCTCGGTTGCCTGATCGGTGAGCCGCAGCGCTTCGCCATGCAGTTGCCGACCGTCAACAGCCGCGACCGGTTGATCGAGTTTCACCCGCCCTATCCCGTCGACCCGAACGCGCTGGCGGCGCGTGCCGGCGTACCTGCGGCAAGCCTGAAGCGCTGGAATCAACGCGCGTTCGCGCGCGCCGCATCCGACGCCAGCGCGCCGATGCTGTTGCCTGCGGCGGTATTTGAAGTGGCCAATTCTGCGATCGCCGCCAACGAATTACCCAAGGCCACACCGCGCAGCCCGCGCGCCGCAGCCGTGGCAACCACCGGCAGTCGCATCCATCGGGTCGCTTCGGGCGATTCGTTGTGGACCATCAGCCGGCGCTACCGTGTCCAGTTGGCCGACCTGATGCGTTGGAACGGCCTCGACAAACGCAGCGTCCTGCGCATTGGCCAGACCCTTGTGCTGCAGGAAAAATCCTAGGCGAATTGCCGGCGGCGGGCTGTGCGCGGCGACCTGTTCACGGCATGCTCCGCGATCCTGGCAACCCCACACTTCTGGAGCATGAACGGCATGGGATTCCTAAAGGGCAAGCGCGCACTGATCACCGGAATCGCCTCGCATCGATCGATCGCCTGGGGTATCGCTCAGTGCATGCATCGCGAAGGCGCCGAACTGGCGTTCACCTACCAGAACGAGCGCCTCAAGGATCGTGTCGATGCCGCCGCGGCGGAATTCGGTGGCGGGCCGGTGTTGGCCTGCGACGTCGCCGTCGATGGCGATGTCGACCGCATGTACGCGGAACTGGCGCAGCGCTGGGACGGGCTTGACATCCTGGTTCACTCGATCGCCTTCGCGCCGCGCGAGCAGATCCAGGGGCGCTTCATCGATGCTGTTACCCGCGATGGCTTCAACCTGGCGCACGAAATCAGCAGCTACAGTTTCGCGGCGCTGGCCAAGGGCGCGCGCGATTTGATGCATGGCCGCCGCGGCGCACTGCTCACGCTCAGCTACCTGGGCGCCGTCAGGGCGTTGCCGAACTACAACGTCATGGGTCTGGCCAAGGCCTCCCTGGAGGCCTGCACGCGCTACCTGGCGCAGGACCTTGGACCGGAGGGCGTCCGCGTCAACGCCATATCGGCAGGCCCGATCAAGACCTTGGCTGCCGCTGGCATCGGCAATTTCCGCAAGATGCTCGACCACGTCGAGCGTACAGCGCCGCTGCGGCGCAGTGTCAGCATCGAAGATGTGGGCAACGCCGCAGCGTTTCTGTGCTCGGATCTGGCTGCCGGAATCACCGGTGAGGTGCTTTACGTCGACTCTGGCTACAGCCACGTCAGCATGGGCGATCTGGCTGCCAGCTGAGGCACCTGGCACGGGGCGCGGGAAAGGCTCAACGTAGCGAGCTGTTGGTGGGTCCAGATTTGTCTGGACGCTTTCCCGGGCCTTGATCAACAGCGTCCAGACAAGTCTGGACCCACAAGAGCGCAGTGCCTGGCGCGAATCCGAACCGGCGAATCGCTGCGCGAGACAGCGGCCACCGACAGCCTCGCGTCGCCGTAGCCGACGGCTACAACCGATCTTCCGCAATCACGATCTGCGCGTTCTTGCGCAGCGCCGCGATGTAGGCTCGGGCTTCGGCATCCGCCCACTGCGACACGAGTTGCGTCCTGGCGTTGTCTCGCGCTTCCTTCTCGACGGCTGCCGGATCGGCATCCACCACCGCGGTCAACTCCACCAACGCATGCTGGTCGTCGCTGATGCGGATCGCCTTGCGCACCGGCGACGCGCCCGGCCGCGGCAGCTTGAACACCTGCGAGAGCACTGCCTGGTCCTGATTGCCGGCGGTGCGCACCACTGCTTCGGCAAGCTCGGGCGTCTTGCCGAGTTCCTCGGCGATGGCCAACAACGACTCGCCCGCAGTCAGACGCGCCTCCAGCGCCTTGACCTTTTCGTCCAGCGACTTGCGCTGCGCGCGCTGCTTCAACGTGACCTCGATTTCAGCGCGGACCTGATCGAGCGCGCGCGGTTCCGGTGCCTTGCGTTCGGCCACGCGAATGGCGACCACGTGTTGCTTGCTGATGTCGATCAGTTCGCTGGTCTGCCCGCGCTCAAGCACCAGATCGGAGAATGCCTGGGACAGGACTTCGGGGTTGGCAGCGATGTCGACGCCACCGCTGCGCGCAAACGGCTGGGTCCGCTTGACTTCCAGCTTGAGCCGTTCGGCCGGGCCTTGCAGCGACAGCGGATCCTTGTGAATCTCGTCGACCAGCGCGCCAGCGAGGTCCGAGAAGCGACGCTCCTGCTCGGTGGCACGGAATTCCGCTTCGAGCTCGGCCTTGACCTCGGCGAACTGCCGGCGACTCTCCGGCTTGATCTCGCGCAGCTGGATCAGGTGATAGCCGTTGGTACCCAGCACCGGCTCGGAAACTGCCCCCGACTCGAGTGCGAACAGTGCTTCCTCAAAAGCAGGATCGTTGGTGCCCGGCTCCATCCATCCGAGATCGCCGCCCTGCTCCTTCGAGCCCAGATCATCCGAGCTGGCTTTCGCGGCCTCGGCGAAATCCTTCCCGGCGCGAATCTCGGCGAGCACGGCCTCGGCCTCGGCGAGAGCTGCTTTCTGTGCTTCGGCATCGGCGCCAGCCGCAACCTCGAACAAGATGTGGCTTGCCTGGCGCTGCTCGGGAACCACATAACGATCCTTCTGATCCTCGTAGCGCGCCATCAGCTCCGCTTCGGTGGGCGCAACGATCGTCATGTCGGCCGTCTTGATTTCGACGTACTCGAGCGTGACCAGTTCCGGGGTCATCAGCTCATCCTTGCGCGCCTCGTAGTCCTTGGCGATCTCATCCTCGGTCGGCGTCGGCGCGGCCTCATCGGCTGAGGTCAAGCGCACCGAGGAAAACGTCCGTGTCTGGTTCTGCAAACGCAGGTAGGCGTCAATTTCCGCTTCAGTGACGAAGGCGCTGCCGCTGATGCGCTGAACGATTTCGCGTCCGATCAGGTCGCGCGCGACCCGGTCTTGGAAGATCGCCGGCGTCAGGTTCATGTTGCGCAACACGGCAACATAGGCATCCTGGTCGAACGTGCCGGTGGGCTTGAACGCGTCGATCGCGAGGATCTCGCTCTGCAGCTTGCTGGCGGGCACTTCGATACCTGCCGCGCGCGCGTCCTGGACACGCAGTTCTTCGTCGACCAGGCCATCCAGAAGGCGACGCTTGTTGTCGGGCGTGTCGACAAATCCGATGTCGGCATCCTCGCCCAGCATCTGGCGCATCTGCCGGCGCTGCAGGTCGAGACGCTCCTGCAACTGTTGCGGCGAGATCTCGACGTCATTGACCTTGGCGACGTAGCTGTCGATCTGCGTCTGAAAGTAGTTGTTGATGCCGAAAAGCGCAAACGGGACCATCAACAGCAAAACGATGACTATCAGAACCCAGCCGGAAAACTTCTCGCGGATCGCCTGCAGCATGATCGAAAACCTGTTGTAACGGTGGATGGCTGGTGCCTGAAATGACACGGGCGCCATAAGGCGCCCGTGTCAGGATTGGCGGAGCGGACGGGGCTCGAACCCGCGACCCCCGGCGTGACAGGCCGGTA